>ENA-UONQ01000903-UONQ01000903.1-human-gut-metagenome-genome-assembly--contig:-CS26-NODE-903-length-30872-cov-4.682967_pt1 | contig 30872 bp, 26 predicted proteins | sample MGYA00242460_ERZ724007 | MGnify/ENA metagenome assembly ERZ724007
GTAATCAGACGATAGGTGCCTGGATGGTTGATGTCAAAGGCGGTAAAGGTATATTTTAAAATATAATTGTACCGGAAGGCTTCTTTTTCGATGCTTCTTGCAAGGGCTGCAAAAAAGCTGTCGGTTTCTTTTTCCGAAACCCGGGCAAAAATGCAGGCAATAGAGCGGGAACGGGTGCCGGTATTTTCCTGAATTCCCATTTTCAGCTCTCGGGCAGAGCTGTTAGGCACATAGCCTGTACGGCGAACAATTTCCCAGATCCGGTCCTGAACCTCCTGACTGGCCGGGCATTTGCTGCTTTTGTTAATGACGCGGGACACAGTAGAAATCGATACGCCGGCCTCTGCTGCAATTTCCTTCAGTGTCATAAAAGCCCCCCTTTCTGAACTTTCTGAGCGGTTGCTTTAATTTTATAAAAACACCGGTAAAAAAGCTATGGCAATATACACAAACGTTTGCGTAAAAATTGTGAAAAATGCACGGATTTTCTTACCGGAAAGGACTGTGATCCGCTATAATAAGAACAGGTATCATAAAAAACAGGATGCAGTTTTTCGAAAAAGAGCTGCGGAAGGTATGAAAATATTTCATACTGTTTTTTCCTCTCAAAACACGGTAAACTTAGGGCAGTAAAGAAAATATACGGTACGACCAAAAAATGGGAGGTTTTTTATGGACAAAGTGAAAGACAAAAAAGCCCTCTGGACGCGGATTCCAAGCAGCGCCTGGATGACATTATCGCTTCTTCTGGCAATTCTTCTCTGGATTTTGATTGCATCTACAGAATCCGGCGGAGTAGTATTTGCAGAACCCTGGGAGGTTTTTTCCAAGCTGACTGCAAAGATTCAGGATGGAACTTTGTGGCCTCATATTTATTCCAGCCTGTTTCGCGTAATTGTAGGTTTTTCTCTGGGCTTTATTGTTTCTATTCCGATTGCATTCCTGATGGGCTGGTATGCTCCCTTTAGAAACCTGGTAGCGCCCTGGGTACAGTTTGTCCGCAACATTCCGCCGCTGGCCTACATTCCTCTGATTATTACAGGAGCCGGTGTAGGAGAGGAGGCAAAGGTGATTGTTATCTTTATTGCATCCTTCCTGGTGCTGGTTGTAACCATCTATCAGGGTGTGTGCAATGTAGATGTAACTCTGATTAAGGCAGCAAGAGTTCTGGGCGCATCGGACAAGGATATCTTTTTCAAGGTTATCATTCCTGCATCCACCCCGTTTATTCTGGTCGGCGCCAGACTGGGGCTTTCCGCTTCTCTGACAACGCTTGTGGCAGCAGAGCTGACCGGAGCTTCAAAAGGACTTGGAATGATGATTCAGAAGGCACAGGGCTATTATGATATGGCAACCGTCCTTCTTGGAATCCTGATTATCGGTATTATCGGTATGTTAATGGAACAGCTGGTTAAATTCTTAGAAAGGAAGCTGACGGGATGGCAGGAAACAGTGCAGTAAAGGTTAAAATTGACAAGGTTGAGAAAATATACAACGGACGAAACGGAGATATGGTTGCTTTAAACGGAGTCAGCCTTGATATTATGGAGAATGAATTTGTCTGTGTGGTAGGACCGTCCGGATGCGGAAAATCCACTCTGTTAAATATCATTGCGGGACTTTTAGAGCCGACATCCGGTTCTGTCTATGTCGATGGAAAAGAGGTTCATGGAACAGGCCCGGAGCGAGGTGTGGTATTTCAGCAGTATGCGCTCTTCCCCTGGCTTACTGTTTTGAAAAATGTTCAGTTCGGTCTGAAGCTGAAGGGAATGAGCGAGGCAGAATCTAGAGAGATTGCCATGAAATATCTGAAAATGGTAGATCTGGAGCAGTTTGCGGATTCTTATCCAAAGGAATTGTCAGGAGGTATGAAGCAGCGCGTGGCAATTGCAAGAGCTTATGCAGTAGACCCGTCTGTTCTTCTGATGGATGAGCCCTTTGGTGCTCTGGATGCCCAGACAAGAACACAGCTTCAGTCAGAGCTGATTAAAACCTGGCAGGAACAGAAAAAGACCTGCTTCTTTATAACCCATGATGTAGAGGAAGCAGTTATTCTGGCAACGAAGGTAATTATCATGAGTGCCAGACCGGGACGGATTAAAAAGATTGTCGATGTCAATCTTCCCTATCCCAGAACACAGGAAATGAAAATGGAGCTTCCGTTCCTGGATCTGAAGACCTATATCTGGGGCGAGGTATATCAGGAATACCTGGAGGTTCGCAAGTAAAAAAAGAAGGCACTTCCGAAGAAATGGACGATAAAAAAGTCAGAAGACCGTTTGGAAGACATGAAGAAATATACCTGCCACCGGCGGGAAAAAAGGAGGATAAATGATGAAAAAACAGGTAAGTGTGATTCTGGCAGCAGCATTGGCGGCAGCTTCTCTTGCAGGCTGCGGAGGCGGAAACGCCAAGAAAGAAGAAACGCAGGCAGCGGCAACGGAAGCCCCGAAAACAGAGGCAGAGACGGCAGCTGAGACTTCTGCGGAGACAGAGGCAGAAGCAGAAGCGGAAAAATTTGAACCGGCAACTGTTCGGGTGGCTTATATGCCTAATATGGGAAGCGCTTCCCTGGCTGTGACAGCAAGAGAAAAAGGATATTTTGAGGAAATGGGACTGACTGTTGAATTGGTTGAGTTCCAGGGCGGACCGGCTGAAATTGCAGCTATGGCAGCCGGCGATATTGCGATTTCCCAGATCGGTCATGGAGCACATGCTCTTTGTGCAGAAGGTGAAGCAGTTATTTTCCAGATTGACTGTACCAGCCTTGCTGATGCGGTAATCGGAAATGCAGACAAGGGAATCAGTACGATTGCAGATTTGAAAGGAAAGAAAGTAGCTGCAACCAGCGGTACCTCTGCAGAAATTATTTTGAATCTGGCTTTGAAGTCTGCAGGGATGACTGCCGATGATCTGGAAATTGTAGAGATGGATGCCAACGGAATGGTAAGCGCCATGGTAAGCGGCAATGTAGATGCCTGCGCAACCTGGTCTCCGGGAACAGTAACCATCAGCGAGGCACTGGGAGACAAGACCGTATGGCTTGCTACAAACCAGGATTACATCAACGAAGCAACCTTCCCGTCCAGCTTTATTACAACCCAGAAGTATGCAGACGAGCATCATGATATTCTGGTTCGCTTCAGCCGCGCTCTTCAGAAGGCTGCTGATTACAGAAATGAGCACATCGAAGAGGTTGCAGAGATGGTTGCAAAACAGTGCGAGGTAGATGCCGCTACCATGCTTGCATGTGTTGGAGAAGGAAACTGGACAATTACCAGTGATTTCCAGAAAAAAGCTCTGGAAGACGGAACCATTCAGAAATACTACGAGAATCAGCAGAAGGTATTTATTGACGGCGGACGTCTTACTGAGAAGGTAGATGTAAATAAATATGTTCTGTTTGATGTTATGAAAGAAGCCAACGAGGCAAATAACAAATAAAAGTCAGACAGGAAAGAGGGAAAAGGCAGAAGCAGAATGTTTCAGCCTTTTCCCTGCACCTGTTTATGGAGATAAAAATGCTGTTTATTATTCTTTTGTTTCTTGCAGTTTCATCGGTCATCCTGTTTTTTTTAAAACGTGACAGGCAAACCTTTTTTCTGCTGGGAATGTGCTTCAGCTTTATCGTCATGTTCATAGGCATTATCGTTTATCTGGCAAAGACCGGAGGTCTTTCTCCAGAACAGAAGCTGTTTCTGTTTTTTGACACAAGAATTCAGAGATGGCTTTCTTATCGTGTGTTTCCTTTGAGGAATCTGGGATATACCATTGCGGTGGGACGGTATCTGTTCCCCTTCTTTTTGCTGATGTTTGCAGCGAATCAAAGTATGATCCCTGCGGTTCAGAGGCTGAAGCATAAATTCTGGCTGCTTTTTTTGCTTCCGGCCGTGAGTCTTCTGGTTTATTATCCCGAGTTCTTTTTTGGACTGGTGAAGGGGCGGTTTGAACTGCAGAAGGTTTTGATGAAGGGAACCTCCTGGTGGATCCATATTTATCTGGCAGCTTCAGTATTTCTTTTGTGTTACGAGTATTACTGTATCACGATTCCTCACTGCAAGCGACAGTTCCGGTATATTCTGGTATTCATTCTCAGCGTAACGGTACAGTATGCTATTTACTGTGTTCAGGATCCGATTCAGGTATATCAGATTTATTCTCAGGAGTATATGCGGTTTAATGGACGTTTGTATACGGATTCTACCATGAGTATTACAGGCTGGTATCTGTTTGCCGTTATGACACTTTTGTTTGTTGTTCTTGGATTCTGGAGTCTGCGTACCTATACAGAAATCGACCGGAAGGAAAGCCGGAATGAAATCAGGATTCAGCGTAAATTTGAAACTGCCAGCATGGGTGTGACTGTATTTGTTCACAGCATAAAAAATCAGCTGCTTTCCAACCGTGTCCTGTGCAAAAAAATGCGCCGGGAATTGGCAGCGGAGCAGCCGGATGTGGAAAAACTGAGGGAATATGCCTGTATGCTGGAGCAGTTTAATGAAAATATGCTGAGCAGAATGGAGGAACTGTACAAAAGCATCAAATCCAATGCACTGATTCTATCACCAATCCCGGCCGGCCAGGTGGTTTCTCAGGCAATCCGGCAATTCAGGCAGAAGTATCGGGAGGTACCGGTGGAGGTTTCGGGAAACCAGGAGGAACTTGTCCTGGCAGATGTGCAGCATTTGGGAGAGGCAGTCTATAATCTGCTGACCAATGCCCATGAAGCATTTTTAACCTCAGGAAAAACAGAAAAAGAAAATCTTCAGATTATTCTTCACAGTGAACGTCTTTACATTGGATATGAAATACGGGATAATGGAAACGGTATTGAAGAAAAGGAACGTCAAAAGATTTTCTATCCGTTTTATACCAGTAAAAATACCAACAATAACTGGGGGATGGGGCTTTATTATGTGAGAGAAATTGTAAAGGGGCATTTTGGAATGGTAAAGGTAGAAAGTATTCCTGGAACAGGAACCAGCTTCTGGATGATGATACCCAGATATGAACCCAGAAAGGGGCTGAACATAAAGTGGAAGAGAGCGGAATGATGATAAAAGTAGCAATAGCAGAGGATTTTGATCTGATTCGGGAGGATATGAAGGAGCTGATTGAAGGCCAGGAGGATATGCAGGTTGTATGGGAGGCTGAAAACGGCGCTCAGGCAGTGAATCTGGCAGAACAGAAAGAGGCGGATATTATTTTGATGGATATTGAAATGGAAACCATCAATGCGGGAATTCTCGCCGCTGAAAAAATCCGGGATGGAAATTCTGATCAGAAGATTATTTTTATGACTGCCCATGAAACAAATGAGATGATCATTACGGCTATGGGAACAGGAGCGGTTGACTATCTGGTCAAGGGCGAGGAAAGTGAAGAGGTTCTTACCCATATCAGAAATGCCTTTGCAGGGCAGGCAACCATGAATTCCAGGATCCAGGAAACAATTATGCGTGAATATTTTCGTCTGCAGCGTTCAGAGCGAAGTCTTCTGTTTTTTATTCATAATGTTTCCCAGCTGACTGCTGCGGAACGGGAACTGGTAAAGCTTTTACTGGAGGGGATGAAGGTCAGGGAGATTGCACAGGTCCGCTGTGTGGAAGTGATCACCGTAAAAACCCAGATCAAGAGCCTTCTGAGAAAGTTTGGATGCAGCAGAACGAAGGAAATTGTATCCATGATACAGGAATTGAATCTGTCCCACCTGTTTTTGTAAAAAAGGCAAACGATTGAGTAAAATTTTAAACAAAAAGAACCAGTATGTGTTACAATAAAACAAAGAAGGAGGTATGTCACGATGAGACACGATTATTATGGTTACAGCAAGGAGGAACTTCTTGCAAAGCCTAAGCTTCCACTTCTGTGTATGGCGGACAATGATCAGGTATTCCGTCATATGGCAGAGGAAATGGCAGAAACAATTGAAGCCCACAATGCAGACGGGAAAACAACCGTGTTTATCTGTCCGGTTGGTCCGGTTGGTCAGTATCCGATTTTTGTTGAACTGGTCAACAAACGGAATATCAGCCTGAAAAACACATGGTTCATCAACATGGATGAATATCTTGATGATGAAAAACAGTGGGTTCCCATGGATCATCCTCTGAGTTTCCGCGGTTTTATGGAGAGAACGGTGTACTCCAAGGTGAAACCGGAGCTGGTAATGCCGCCGGAGCAGAGCGTATTTCCGGATCCCAATCACGTTTCCTATATCCAGGAGCTGATTGAACGTCTGGGTGGTGTGGATATTGCTTTTGGGGGTATTGGAATTAATGGTCATGTGGCATTTAATGAGGCGGATCCTTCCCTTACCGGAGAGGAATTCCTTGCCCAGAAGACGAGAGTGCTGGAAATCAGTCCGGAAACAAGAGCTGCAAATGCTATTGGTGATTTTAACGGCGCCCTGGAGGATATGCCTCATTACTGTGTAACCATCGGTATTTATGAAATTGCTCATGCAAAAAAGATTCGTTTGGGATGTTTCCGTAACTGGCACAGAGCAGTGGTACGCAGAGCTGCTTATGGAGAGCCTGCAGCAGAATTCCCGGTAACGCTTCTTCAGAAGCATCCGGATATTACGCTGGCCTTTACAGAATATGTAGCAGCCTTGAACGACTAAATACTATTACAGGGGGAAGGTTTATATGAAAACATTACTGAAGGGCGGCTCTGTTTACAGAGAACATAAATTTGTAACTGCAGATATTCTGGCAGAAGACGGAATCATTTGTCAGATTGGAACAGATCTGGAGACAGAGGGCGCGGAAATTTCAGATGTTTCCGGATACCGGATTGTTCCGGGCTTTCTTGATATTCATACCCATGGGGCAGTTGGTGTGGACGTAAATGCAGCAAAGCCTGAAGATTTTGAGAAGGTCTGCCGTTTTCAGGCAAGTCAGGGTACCACCGGGTGGCTGGGCTCTGTCCTGACAGATACCAGGGAACAGACCTTATGGTGTATTGAACAGTTTAAACAGTGGGAAAAACTGGAGCATAAGGGGGCAGAGCTTCTGGGAATTCATCTGGAAGGACCGTTTTTATGCCCGGCATATAAAGGCGCCATGCCTGAGCATTTGCTGCAGATGCCAAACCTGGAGCTGCTGAAGGAGTATCAGGAAGCTGCGGAGGGAAGAATTCGCTATATCACCGTGTCTCCTGAACTGGACGGAATGGTTGACTTTATTGCTGAGATTGGAAAACTGGGAATTGTCACGGCAATCGGACATTCCGGAGCAGATTATGAGACTGCACGGGCAGCCATTGCAAACGGTGCAGCGGCAGCAACTCATACTGGAAACGCCATGAAGCTTCTCCACCAGCATTTCCCGGCTATCTGGGGCGCTGTTTTGGAGGACGATAATGTGTATTGCGAGATTATCTGTGACGGACGTCATCTTCATCCCGGAACCGTGCGCCTGATTATTAAAACCAAGGGACTGGATCGGGTAGTTGCCATTACAGACTCCATTATGGCAGCGGGACTTCCGGATGGAAAATACAAGCTGGGTGTCAATGATATCGTAGTGATTGACGGGGATGCACAGCTGGCTGACGGTGGAAGCCGCGCCGGAAGCACGCTGACTTCCGGTCAGGCCCTGAAGAATCTGCTGAAGTTTACAGGACGGCCGTTGGAGGAGATTATTCCTCTGCTGACGGAAAATCCGGCAAAGCTGATTCGGGTTTATGACAGGGTTGGTTCCATTGAAGAGGGAAAAGCAGCAAATCTGGTTGTTCTTGATGAGGAATGTAATATCTGCAGAACCTATGTGAAGGGAATGCAGGTTTACAAAAAATAAAAACAGAAGAATTTCTGAAATGAAAGGAGAGGGAAAAGGGATGGCAGGAAATGTACTGGTAGTACACGGCGGCGGCCCTACGGCAGTGATTAACGCTTCCTTATATGGCGTCATTATGGAAGCAAAGGAAAGCGGTGTTATCGATCATGTGTACGGAGCCATCGGAGGAAGCGAGGCGGTGTTAAAGGAGCAGTTCCTGGATTTGATGAAGTATCCCCAGGAAAAACTGGAGCTTCTTTTAACCACACCGGCTACGGCTATCGGCTCCTCCCGCTATGCGCTGGAGGAAGAGGATTATCAGGCCATGGGGGCGATTTTCAAGAAGCATGATATCCGGTATGTTCTGTTAAACGGAGGAAACGGAACTATGGATACCTGCGGAAAAATTTACCGGGCATGCAAGGATGCAGGTGTGTGTGTGGTAGGAATTCCAAAAACCATTGACAACGATATTGCTATTACGGATCATACTCCGGGATATGGAAGCGCTGCCCGCTATATTGCAGAGACAACTGCAGAGGTTGGCGTAGACGTAAAGGCACTGCCGATTCATGTCTGCATTATTGAGGCAATGGGCCGGAATGCCGGATGGATTACTGCAGCCTCCGCTCTGGCAAGAAAAAAACCGGGGGATGCGCCTCATCTGATTTATCTTCCGGAGCGTCCATTTAACGAAGAGGAGTTTCTGGAGGATGTAAAACGGCTGTATGATCAGCTGGGCGGTGTTGTGGTGGTTGCCAGTGAGGGACTGAAAAAAGAAAACGGGGAGCCGATTGTTCCTCCGATTTTCAAGAGCGGACGGTCTGTATACTATGGTGATGTCAGCGCTTATCTGGCAGAGCTGGTAATTAAGAATCTGGGCATCAAGGCCAGAAGTGAAAAACCGGGTCTCTGCGGACGCGCATCCATCGCGCTTCAGTCCGGTCTGGATCGTGACGAGGCCGTGCTGGCCGGTCGGGAAGCCTTAAAAGCAGCGATGCGGGGAGAAGGCGGCACCATGGTGGGCTTTATCCGGGAGGAAACACCGGACGGCTCCTACAAAATGCATACCCGTATGATCCCGATTGAAGAGGTTATGCTGTATGAGCGCACTCTTCCGGGTGAATATATCAATGAGCGGGGCAACGATGTAACCCAGGCATTTACAGACTGGTGCAAACCGCTGATTGGAAGTGAAATCCGTGATTTTATTGATTTCCAGGAGCTTTACAGAGAAGAAAAGGGAGAACAGGCATGAAGCACATTTTTTTAAATCTGAAACGGTTTGACATCCCCAAGGAGTTTGGCGGAGTCAATGCCATTGCCCCCATTCACCAGTGGGGCAGCTATATTGTAGAGAATACCCAGGAAGCCCTGAAAGCCTATGAGGGAGATGACGTGGAGTTTGCCATGTATTTTCCGGAGGCTCATCTGATTCCGGCAGTCAATGCTCTCTGTGAAAACAGTCCCGTACAGGTGGGCTGTCAGAGTGTATACCGGGATGATACGGCTGTTGGCGGAAATTTCGGTGCCTTTACTTCAAACAGAACTGCCAATGCAGCAAAGGCAATGGGATGCGCAACAACCATTATCGGCCACTGTGAGGAGCGCCGCGACAAGGCCGGGGTTCTGGCAGAGGCAGGTGTTGCCGATACAGCAGCAGTAAACCGTCTGCTGAATCAGGAGATTAAGGCCGCTGTGAAAGCCGGTCTGAAGGTGCTTTACTGCATCGGAGAATCCTCTGAGGAGCAGTCCAGATGGCAGGAGGTGCTGAGAGAACAGCTGGAAACCGGTCTTGAGGGTGTGGACAAGTCTATGGTTACGATCGCCTATGAGCCTATCTGGGCTATCGGACCCGGAAAAACTCCGCCGGATCAGGAGTACATAACCATGATTGGTACCTTTGTAAAAGAAGTGACCGGAGGAATGGATGTTGTTTACGGCGGCGGTCTGAAAACAGACAATGCGAAAATGCTGGCATCAATTCCGGTTATGGACGGAGGTCTGATTGCTCTGACCCGTTTTTCCGGCGAGATCGGATATTATCCGGAGGAATACCTGGAAATTATCCGCACCTATATGGGCAAATAATAAATTCATCTGTTTGTGCCGCAGCAGGCGGCACAGAAAATAAAAGTGCAATCAAAATCAAGGAGGTAATATATGAAAGTATCATTTGAGTACGGACATGGACTGATGACAGCAGATCTTCCGGATTCCACAGACATTTTTATCCCGGGAGAGACCGTTCCGGATCCGCCTTATATTCCGGAGGATCAGATTGAGGCAAAGACCCTGGAATCCATCCGCAACCCAATGGGAATGGAGCCTCTTTCCAAGCTGGCTCATAAAGGCTCCAAGGTAACCATCATTTTCCCGGACCGTGTAAAGGGCGGTGAGCAGCCGACCTCTCACAGAAAGGTGTCTATCCGCCTGATTCTTCAGGAGCTGTATGCAGCAGGCGTTGAAAAGAAGGATATTCTTCTGATCTGCTCCAATGGTCTTCACAGAAAAAATACCGAGCAGGAAATCCGCGGCGTTCTGGGTGATGAGCTGTTTAACGAATTCTGGTATACCCATCAGATTATCAACCATGACAGTGAGGATTATGATCACCTGGTTGATCTGGGAACCACCGAACGCGGTGACCCTGTTCTGATGAACAAATATGTATATGACAGTGATGTGGCAATCCTGATTGGCCATACCCAGGGCAACCCCTACGGCGGTTATTCCGGCGGCTACAAGCACTGTGCAACCGGTATTACTCACTGGAGATCCATCGCATCTCATCATGTTCCGCAGGTTATGCACCGGAAAGACTTTACACCGGTAAGCGGCAAGTCTCTGATGCGTACAAAATTTGATGAAATCGGACAGCACATGGAGAAATGCATGGGCAAGAAATTCTTCTGCTGTGATGCTGTACTGGATACAAAATCCCGTCAGATTGAGATCAATAGCGGATATGCCAAGGTTATGCAGCCTCATTCCTGGATTATGGCTGACAAGCGTACCTATGTTCCGTGGGCGGAGAAAAAGTATGATGTTATGATTTTCGGTATGCCTCAGTTTTTCCACTATGGCGAGGGTATGGGAACCAACCCCATTATGCTGATGCAGGCGATTTCCGCTCAGGTAATCCGTCATAAGAGAATTATGAGCGACAACTGCGTTATCATCTGTGCTTCTCTGTGCAACGGCTATTTCCATGATGAACTGTGGCCGTACTTAAGAGAAATGTACGATATGTTCCAGAAGGACTACATGAATACTCTTCCGGATATGAACCGGTATGGTGAGTATTTTGCAACCAATGAGGAATACATCCGCAAGTACCGCTTCTGCAATGCCTTCCATCCGTTCCACGGCTTTTCTATGATTAGCTGCGCACATATTGCGGAAATGAACACCTCCGCTATTTACCTGTGCGGAGCTCAGGAGCCGGGCTATGCAAGAGGAATGGGTCTTAAGACAAGAGCAACCATTGAAGAGGCTCTTGAGGATGCGAAGAAGAAATTCGTAGGCCCGAACCCCAACATTCTGGCTCTGCCTCAGACCTTTAAGCTGGGCGCAGTTCATCTGATGATGAAGGACGACGTATATCAGGGCTAAAAAACAGGAAATTGCTTATGCACATGTTTGCTGCATGGCAGTCATGAGAGGAGAAGCGGTATGCCATTAATTCCATTACGGCCTCTTTTAGAGGCAACAGTAAAATATGGTTTTGGTCAGGGCGCATTTAATGTAAATGCAGTTGCTCAGGCTAAGGCAGCGATTGAGGTTCACGAGATGTTCCGTTCCGCGGCGATTCTTCAGGGTGCGGATCTGGCTAACGGATTCATGGGCGGAAGAACAGATTTTATGAATGCAACACTGGAAGATAAAAAAATTGGTGCAAGAAATATTGCGAATGCAGTAAAAAAGTACGGTGCTGATTCAGAAATTCCGATTGTGCTCCACCTGGATCACGGAAGAGATTTTGATTCCTGTGTAGCAGCAATTGAGGGAGGCTATACCTCTGTTATGATTGATGGTTCTTCCCTTCCGTTTAAGGAAAATATTGAGCTGACACGAGAGGTTGTAAAGTATGCTCACGCCAGAGGAGTCAGCGTAGAAGGAGAACTGGGAGTTCTGGCCGGAGTAGAGGATCATGTATTTTCCGCATCTTCCACCTACACCAATCCTCTGGATGCCGTAGAATTTTTCCAGAAAACAGGTGTCGATGCCCTTGCAATTTCTTATGGAACCATGCACGGAGCTTCAAAGGGAAAAGATGTTAAGCTGAGAAAAGAGATTGCAATTGCAATCCGGGAATGCATGAACCACCTTGGAATTTTTGGTGCCCTTGTTTCTCATGGTTCATCCACTGTTCCGAAATATATTGTGGACGAGATTAATGGTCTGGGCGGTGAACTGACCAATACCTATGGTATTTCCATTGAAGAGCTGAAGGCAGCTATTCCCTGCGGTATCAGCAAAATCAACGTAGATACCGATATTCGTCTGGCAGTTACCCGGAATATGAAGGAACTGTTTGCAAAATATCCGGAGAAGCGGACCAGCGGCTCCATTGGCGCAATTTATGAATTGCTGGAAAGCAAGAAGAACCAGTTTGATCCCCGTGTATTCCTTCCTCCGGTTATGGATACCGTAATGTATGGAAATATTCCGGATGATGATGTTGCTGCAATTGTAGATTGCGTAGAACGCGGAGTCCGGGAGGTTGTGGGAACTCTGATTGTTCAGTTTGGCTCTTTCGGAAAGGCTCCTCTTGTTGAGCAGGTAAGCCTGGATGAAATGGCAGAGCGTTATAAAAAAATGAAATAAAAATTCAGGATGCCGCCTGTACGGACGGTCTTTCAGAAAAAGAAGTGCTGTAAACTACTGATTTCATTCAGTAATGAGCAGCACTTCTTCTTTTATGTAAAGATTCTATTTATGAATAAATATTTACAAAATTGTAAAATCATGATATGATTGTAACAGCGTTATTTCAAAAAAACAATAACGGATGGAGGTTGCAGGATGAAGCTGATTAAAACTGTAGATGCAGAGGGGGCTGTGCTCTGCCATGATATTACACAGATTATAAAAGGGGTTACAAAGGATGCGGTATTCCGCAAGGGGCATGTGGTTACCAGGGAGGATATTCCCGTTCTTCTGAGCGTTGGAAAGGACCAGCTGTATGTATGGGAAAAAGAAGAGGGAATGCTTCATGAAAATGACGCTGCCGAGATTCTCTGCAGCCTTTGCAAAGGAAGTCACATGGAACGTTCTGAGGCGAAAGAGGGAAAAATTGAGCTTACCGCTGACTGCGACGGGCTTTTAAAAGTAGATAACCGTGGATTAAAGGCAGTGAACGGATTCGGCCAGATGATGATTGCATCCCGCCACGGCAATTTTGCTGTAAAGAAGGGGGACAAGCTGGCAGGAACCAGAATTATTCCTCTGGTGATTGAAGAAGAAAAGATGGAACGGGCAAGAGAGAGCGCTATGGCGGCTACAGGGGGACGTCCCATTCTGGAGGTAAAGCCGTTTGTACATAAAAAAGTAGGAATTGTTACTACGGGAAATGAAGTGTTCTATGGACGGATTCAGGATACCTTTACTCCGGTAATCAAGGAAAAAATGGCGGAATTTGATACAGAAATTATCGATCATGCCACCTGGGAGGATGATGATAAAAAGGTAACAGCCTCAATTTTAGATATGGTGAAAAAAGGTGCGGATGTTGTGGTCTGTACCGGGGGCATGAGTGTGGATCCGGATGACAAAACACCGCTTGCTATCAAAAATACCGGAGCCAGAGTGGTTTCCTATGGTGCACCGGTGCTTCCGGGCGCTATGTTTTTGCTGGCTTATCTGGAGGTAAAGGAAGGCGAAGAAAGCCGTACTGTGACAGTGATGGGACTTCCCGGCTGCGTAATGTATGCAAAGCGCACGATTTTTGATCTGGTGCTTCCAAGAGTCATGGCTGATGACGAGGTGACACCGGAGGAGCTGGCGGCTCTGGGACAGGGCGGCCTGTGCCTGAATTGTCCGGTTTGTACCTTCCCCAACTGCGGTTTTGGAAAAGGAGTGTAAAAATGGAGTTTTCACATTTTGATGAACAGGGAAATGCCTGGATGGTGGATGTAGGCGGAAAGGATGAGACGAAACGGGAGGCAACTGCGAGAGGCAGTATCTTTATGAGCCCGGAGTGTTTGAAAATGGTTCAGGAAGGCTCTATGAAAAAGGGAGATGTGCTTGGAGTTGCCAGAGTAGCGGGAATTATGGGGGCAAAAAAGACCTCCGAGCTGATTCCCTTATGTCACCTGCTGAATCTGACCAAGCTGACGGTGGATTTTACTATTCATGAAGAAACGAATTCTATTGAAGCCGCCTGCACAGCCCGAACAACGGGACGCACCGGTGTGGAAATGGAAGCCCTGACGGGAGTGAATATTGCGCTTCTTACCATCTATGATATGTGCAAGGCTGTAGATAAATCCATGGAAATGGGAAGCATCTATCTGGAGCATAAATCCGGTGGAAAAAGCGGAGAGTTTTACAATGATTTAAGAGGACAGAAGGAGCAGGCATGAGGGATCAGACAGGAAGAACCATCGATTACATGAGAATTTCCATTACGGATCGCTGTAATCTGAGATGTAAATACTGTATGCCCCATGGAATCCAGTGCATGTCCCGATGGGAGATTCTTTCTCTGGAGGAGCTGGAGGCGATCGCTGTTTGCGCAGCCGGCCTTGGAATCCGCAAAATCAAGGTGACAGGAGGGGAGCCTCTGGTAAGAAAGGATTGTCCCCAGCTGATTCGAATGCTTAAAAATGTTCCCGGAATTGAATCGGTAACGCTGACAACCAATGGCGTACTTCTGGATTCCTGCATGGATCAGCTGCTGGATGCGGGGGTGGACGGGGTGAATATCAGTCTGGATACTCTGGATCCCGGGCTTTACAAGAAAATTACAGGATTTGACGGACTGGAAACAGTAATGAAAATTATAAGAAAGGCGGATACCCTTCCTGTTCCGGTTAAGGTTAATGCAGTATCCATTGATTTTGACCGATGGTCAGAAAGTCCGTCAACAGGAAAGCCGGGGTGGCTCTCCATGGCAGAACTTGCAGAGCAGTATCCGGTAGATGTGCGTTTTATTGAAATGATGCCTATCGGCTATGGAAAACAGTTTCAGACCATTGATCACAGAACCCTGCTTTCGCAGCTTGGGGAGGCTTACCCGGATTTGAAAGAGGATGAGAGGGCTCACGGTTTTGGCCCTGCAGTTTACTATCAGTCAAAAAGCCTGAAAGGCAGTATTGGATTGATCAGCGCCATTCATGGGAAATTCTGTTCCTCCTGCAACAGGGTGCGTCTGACTGCTCAGGGGTATTTAAAGACCTGTCTCTGTTATGACGACGGGGCAGATCTCAGAGAAGTCCTGCGGGCGGGGATTTCCCGGCCGGAACAGGAAGGCCATTTTATCTGGCCTCAGGGTCTGGATGTCCGGGATGAAGGGCTTCAGAGCCGTCTGCGGGCTGTTATGGAGGAGACGATTTTGAAAAAGCCCGGAGAACACTGCTTTGAAACACCGGGTCAAATTACGGAATTACATAATATGAGTGCAATCGGAGGATGATTAGATGGATATCAAAGAGCGGAAGGGGCCGGAAGGAATTGTAAAGGCGGTCTGCACCAGCGAAAGAAAAGGAGTGGAGAAGCACAGCGTAGAGGGCGGCTTCTTCATGGAGGATTTTGGAATTAAGGGGGATGCTCATGGAGGAAAATGGCATCGTCAGGTCAGCCTTCTTTCCTACGACAAGGTAAAAGAATTCAATGCCCGCGGAGCAAATGTAGAGGACGGAGCTTTTGGAGAAAATCTTGTGGTGGAAGGAATCGATTTCCGCTCTCTTCCTGTGGGAACCCGGTTTTATGCAGGAGAGGTTATTCTGGAGATGACCCAGATCGGAAAGGAATGTCACAGCCATTGTGCCATTTTCAAGCGAATGGGAGAATGCATTATGCCGAAGGAAGGGGTATTTGCAGAAGTAATAAAAGGAGGATGGATTCGTCCGGGAGATAAGATGGAAACCCAGCTTCCTCCGGAGGATCGTCCTTTCCGGGCAGCAGTGATTACAGTCAGCGACAAGGGCTCCAGAGGAGAGCGGGTGGATGAAAGCGGTCCGGCTGCCAGAGAGATGTTGGAGAAGGCAGGATATACGGTTGTAGAAACGCTGATTCTTCCTGATGAACCGGCGGCTCTTAAAACACAGCTGATGCGTCTGGCAGACGGAAGGCAGGTGGATCTGGTAGTAACAAGCGGAGGAACGGGATTTTCCTTGCGGGATCAGACACCGGAGGCGACACTTGCAGTGGCAGACCGTCTGGCGCCCGGGATTGCCGAGGCGATCCGCTATCAGTCCATGGCAGTCACAAACCGGGCCATGCTCAGCCGTGGGGTATCTGTAATCCGGAAACAGACGGTGATCGTAAATCTGCCGGGAAGCCCGAAAGCAGTCCGGGAAAGTCTGGGATATATTCTGGATTCCCTGGAACATGGAATTCGTATTTTAAGAGGAAGCGCATCTGAATGTGCCAGATAAATATACGATAAGGAGGGAGAAGCATGATGAAAAAAATGATTTGCATTACAGCGGCAGCCGTGCTGGCAATGGGTATGATGACAGGCTGTACAGGAGAAAAGAAGAAAGAGACCGTTCCGGAAACGACTCAGACAGCTGCGCAGACAGCAGAAGAAACCTCCCCGGAGACAACAGCACAGGAAACAGAAGCCTCCGTAGAGGAAGATACAGAAAAAACGGAGATTCTGGTAGCTGCGGCAGCAAGCCTGAAAAATGCCTATGAAGAAGAGCTGATTCCCATGTTTGAGGAAGATAATCCCGGAATCACAGTTACCGGTACCTATGACAGCTCCGGTAAGCTGCAGACTCAGATTGAAGAGGGGCTGGAGGCAGATGTGTTCATGTCAGCCGCAACAAAGCAGATGAAGGCCTTACAGGAAAAAGGGATGATTGCTGAGGATACTGTAACCGAGCTTCTGGAAAACAAGATTGTTCTTATTGTTCCTTCCGGCAGCGCAGGAGAATGGAAGGCATTTGAGGACATTGAAAAGGCTGAGTCAATTGCTCTGGGAGATCCGGCCAGCGTACCGGCAGGACAGTATGCACAGGAAGCGCTTACGAGTCTTGGCATCTGGGATGGCATCCAGGACAAGGTGAGCTTTGGAACCAATGTAACAGAGGTATTAAACCAGGTGGCAGCCTCCAGTGCGGATGCAGGCATTGTCTATGCGACAGATGCGGCCAGTATGGCAGAACAGGTCGATGTGATTGCCGAGGCGCCGGAAGGCAGTCTGGCCAAAAAAGTGATTTATCCGGTGGCTGTGGTAAAAGGCAGCGCACATCCGGAAGAAGCAGAGGCTTTTGTTGAGTTTTTGAAAACAGAGGAAGCCATGAAGGTATTTGAAAGCTATGGCTTTTCAAAGGGAAATTAAAACTGTTTGTAACCGGTAGGAAAAAGGAGGAGGGGTTATGGACTGGTCACCAATTCTGATATCCATGAAGACAGCAAGCCTGTCCATTTTTATCACCTTTTTTCTGGGGATTTTTGCTGCATGGGCGGTGTTCCGGCTGAAAAATGAAACCTTAAAAATCATTTGTGACGGTATTCTGACTCTGCCCCTTGTTCTGCCGCCTACCGTGGCCGGTTTCTTTCTGCTTTACGTTTTTGGAGTCAAACGCCCAATTGGTCAGTTTTTTCTTGATTTTTTCGGAGTGAAGATTGCATTTTCCTGGGGAGCGACGGTACTTGCGGCGGCGGTAATGTCATTTCCTTTGATGTACCGCTCTGCACGGGGAGCCTTTGAACAGGTAAATCCTGATCTGGCGGCAGCCGCAAGAACCCTGGGGATGAGCGAATGGGAGATTTTCAGAAAGGTGATTTTTGCCAATGCCACTCCGGGTATTTTAAGCGGCGGAGTTCTGGCTTTTGCCAGAGGGCTTGGTGAATTTGGAGCCACTTCCATGATTGCAGGAAATATTGCAGGAAAAACAAGAACCCTGCCCATGGCCGTATATTCAGAGGTGGCAGCAGGGAACATGGAGGCGGCAAATGCTTATGTGGCAGTGATTGTGGCGATTGCCTTCGTCTCCATTCTTCTTATGAATCTGGGGGCCTTAAGGGCAGGAGGAAAAAAACATGGCGGGTGAAACGAAACGCGAACCCATCCTGGAGACTTCGATTGAAAAAAATCTGAGGGAATTTTCCCTTTCTCTTTCTTTTGAAGCAAAAAAAGGATGTCTGGGAATTCTGGGTCCTTCCGGCTGCGGGAAGAGTATGACATTAAAATCCATTGCCGGAATTGTTTCGCCGGATTCCGGCCGGATTGCTCTCGGGCATACCGGAGAAGGAGAGGAAGGAAAGAGAATACTTTTTGACTCCGCGCTTAAAATCAATGAAACGCCTCAGAACCGCCGGGTAGGCTACCTGTTTCAGAATTATGCTCTGTTTCCCAACATGACGGTAGAAGAAAATATTGCTGCAGGGCTTAGCGGAAAAGGAACAGGGAACGTGTTCGGAAGACGGAGGGAGAGGGGCAGATCACGCCAGGAAATCAAAAAAAAGGTACAGGAAATGACAGAGCGTTTTCGTTTGACCGGACTGGAGAAACAATATCCTGCCCAATTGTCAGGCGGTCAGCAGCAGCGAACTGCGCTGGCACGGATTCTGGCCTATGAACCGGAGGTTTTACTTCTTGATGAACCGTTTTCTGCTATGGATACCTATCTGAAGGAGGCTCTTCGTCTGGAACTGGCAGAGGTTTTAAAGGATTATGAAGGAATTTCCATTCTGGTGACCCATGACAGAGATGAAGCCTACCAGCTTTGTCAGGAGGTGCTTTTGATGGATCAGGGAAAGAAACTGACAGGCGGAAAAACAGATGCTGTTTTTGCATGGCCGGAAAACTGCAGAGCTGCAAGACTGACGGGGTGCAAAAATATTTCCCGGATCCGGAGACTGGACAGCAGACATATCTGCGCCCTGGACTGGGGCGGCATCCGGCTGACAGCAGACCGGGATGTGGGAGAGGAAATTACCGCGGCAGGAATCCGCGCTCATGATTTTGAAGCAGTCAGCAGAGAAACGGCCTCTTCCCTTGATTATGAAAACTGCATTCCGGCAGGAAATCCGAAGGTGTGTGAAATGCCTTTTGAATGGTATGTCATGTTAGAAAACGGACTCTGGTGGAAACGGGAAAAAACGATTCACACTCATAGCGCAGACGGGATTGTGCCGGATTATCTGAGGGTGGACCCATCGGCCATTTTACTGTTAAAAGGAGAACTTTAATATGAAAAAAACAGGAGCAGTGATTGTGGCCACAGGCCGCAAAAGCACAGGAACAACAATTTCTCCTATGCTTCCTGTGGGGGACAGTACCGTGATCCGCCGGATTATTATTACCATGAAATGGGCGGGAATTGATCCGATTGTTGTTGTGACGGGAAAACAGGGAGACGAGCTGGAAAAGCATATCAGCGATCTGGAGGTGATTTCCCTGCGAAATCCTCATTATGAGGCGGAACAGATGTTTGACAGCATTGTCATGGGGCTTCGTTATGTGAGAGGACTCTGCAGTCAGACCCTGATTCTTCCGGCTAAATTTCCCCTGCTTTTGCGGGATACTCTGGAAAAGCTGCTTTCAGAAGAGGGAGATATTATTCGCCCTGTTTTTAACGGAAAACGGGGCCATCCGGTTCTTGTATCAGAACAGGCAGCAGAAAATATCCTGGAATATAAAGGGGACAGAGGGTTAAGGGGAGCCCTTTTTGCAGAAGAGGCCTTCTTTGTGTCAAAGGATATTCCGGTAAAGGATCAGGGGATTATCTTTGCCGTGGAAACAGATGAGGACGGTGCAGAGGAGGAAATAGAAAAACAGAAAATTCAGATTCATCCGGAGATTCGTCTGGTTTTCAGGAGAAATGATCCGTTTTTCGGTCCCCTGCTGTCTCATTTTTTGACGGTAATTCGTCATACCGGTTCTATGCAGACCGCCTGCCGTCAGCTTCATATGTCTTATACCAAGGGGTGGAAAATTTTAAAAGAAGCGGAGCGCCAGCTGGGCTTTCCCCTTCTTATCACCCAATCGGGAGGAGCAGAAGGAGGCTTTTCCAGACTGACGGAAAAGGGAGAAAAATTTCTCACGCGGTATCAGAGCATGGAGGAGGAACTGAGAACAGAAAGTGAACGTCTGTTCAGAAAGTATTTTCCTGAAGAATACGAGGAAAAAGAATAATTCCAAGAAAGACAGGCCGGCTCTGTTCCCTGGTTGGGGGGAACAGGGCATTTTTATTTCCGGAATTCCGGAAAAGCGGATGAAAATATATATTGATTTATATACCATAATTTAGTATATTAGTTAAGGAATAGAGTTACCGGCAGACACCGGAAAGGAGATACGTAAATGATTAGGATAGCTGTGGACGCCATGGGCGGCGACAATGCCCCGGGCGAGATTGTAAAGGGTGCAGTGGATGCAGTGTCCCAAAGAAGCGATATTCAGGTGCTTCTCACAGGACAAGAGGAAGTGGTGAGAAAGGAGCTGGAGAAGTACAGCGTCTCCCAGGACCGGATTACAATAATCCCTGCCTCAGAGATCATAGCTACGGACGAGCCTCCGGTGAACGCCATTCGCCGCAAAAAGGATTCTTCTATTGTTGTAGGAATGAACCTGGTAAAAAAGGGTGAGGCAGATGCTTTCGTTTCTGCAGGAAATTCCGGAGCGGTTTTAGTTGGCGGACAGATGATTGTCGGCAGGATCAAGGGTGTGGAGCGGGCTCCCTTCGGCGCACTGATTCCGACAGAAAAGGGGGTATCCCTTCTTCTTGACAGCGGTGCCAATGTGGATGCCAGACCATCTCATCTGGTCCAGTTTGCACGGATGGGTTCTATTTACATGGAACATGTAATAGGTATTACCAGACCCAGAGTGGGAATCGTGAATGTCGGCGCGGAAGAGGAAAAGGGCAACGCCCTGGTGAAGGAGACCTTTCCTCTGTTAAAGGCATGTGAGGATCTGAACTTTACCGGAAGCATTGAGGCCAGAGAGATCCCTCATGGAGGAGCAGACGTGATTGTATGTGAGGCTTTTACCGGAAATGTTATTTTAAAGCTGTATGAAGGCACCGGAGCCACACTGATCAGCATGGTGAAAAAGGGAATGATGAGCTCCTTCAGGAGCAAGCTGGGCGCGCTGCTTGTGAAGCCTGCTTTAAAGGAAACTCTGAAACGTTTTGACGCTTCCCAGTATGGCGGAGCGCCCCTTCTGGGACTGAAGGGTCTTGTGGTGAAAACCCATGGAAATGCAAAGGCCGGTGAGGTCTGCAATTCCATTATTCAGTGTGTGACCTTTAAAGAACAGGGGATCAATGAAAAAATCAAGGAAAGCCTGGATGCCAAAGAACAGGCGGAAAAATAATAAGGACAGGAGTGGGACTTATGGAATTTGAAAAGTTACAGGAAATCATTGCAGAGGTTATGAATGTGGAGACAGATGATATCACTCTGGATACCTCCTTTGTGGAGGATCTGGGAGCAGATTCTCTGGACATTGCCCAGATTGTTATGGGCATCGAGGAGGCTTTTGACATTGAGATTCCGTCTGAGGCTTCCGAGCAGATCGCTACAGTAGGAGATGCTGTAGAGCAGATTAAAAGTGCAATGAACTAAAGGTTGCCAGGGGAAAGCGAAGGGGCTGACGCAGATATCTGCGCGCCCCTTTTTATGAATACCTGAAAAGAAAAAAAGGCAGATGCGTGAAAAAAGCGTCGTACTGTCTGTTATTAGGAAGGAGAATGCAGGAAATTATGAATCGTGATTTAAATGAACTGCAGGAAATTACCGGTTATGAATTCCGGGATAAAGAACTGTTTTGCCGTGCACTGACTCACAGCTCTTATGCCAATGAACACAGAATGGCAAAAAAACAGTGCAACGAAAGACTGGAGTTTCTGGGAGATGCTGTGCTGGAGCTGGTATCCAGCGATTTTTTATACCACAAGTATCCGGACAAGCCGGAGGGAGAACTGACGAAAATCCGTGCAAGCATTGTGTGCGAGCCGACGCTGGCTTACTGCGCTGCTGATATTCATCTGGGCTCTTATCTGCTTTTGGGAAAAGGAGAAGAGGCAACCGGAGGAAGAGAACGGAATTCTGTTGTTTCTGATGCCATGGAGGCGCTGATCGGCGCAATCTATCTGGATGGTGGTTTTGCTAGTGCAAAAGAGTTTATTCACCGTTTTATTTTAAATGATATTGAGCACAAACAGCTCTTTTATGATAGCAAGACTATCCTGCAGGAAATCGTGCAGGCTTCCTACGAGGAACCTCTGGAGTATGAGATTTTAAAGGAGGAAGGGCCGGATCACAATAAGACCTTTGAGGTTCGTGCGCTTCTCGGCACAAAGGAAATCGGACGGGGCAGCGGCCGGACGAAAAAGTCTGCAGAGGCTGTTGCTGCCTACCGGGGAATTCTGAAGCTGAGGGAAGAGGTATGTATCTAAAAAGTATTGAAATACAGGGGTTTAAGTCCTTTGCAAACAAGATTCTTTTTGAGTTTCACAATGGAATTACAGGAATTGTAGGACCAAACGGAAGCGGAAAAAGCAATGTTGCTGATGCTGTCCGGTGGGTGCTGGGAGAGCAGAGGGTAAAGCAGCTGAGGGGCGGCTCCATGCAGGATGTTATTTTTGCCGGTACGGAAATGCGAAAACCACAGGGCTTTGCCTATGTAGCCATTACCCTGGATAATTCCGATCATCAGCTTTCTATTGACTATGATGAGGTTACGGTTTCCCGGCGTCTTTACCGCTCCGGCGAAAGTGAATACCGGATTAACGGCAGTGCCTGCAGGCTGAAGGATATTAATGAGCTGTTCTATGATACCGGAATCGGAAAAGAAGGCTATTCCATTATCGGACAGGGCCAGATTGACAAGATTTTAAGCGGTAAGCCGGAGGAGCGGCGGGAGCTGTTTGACGAGGCGGCCGGAATTGTAAAATTCAAACGGCGAAAGGCGATTGCCCAGAAAAAGCTGGAGGATGAAAAACAGAATCTGGTCCGTGTGACGGATATTCTTACAGAACTGGAAAAACAGGTAGGACCTCTTGCCCGCCAGTCGGAGACGGCAAGAAAATATTTAAGTCTGAAAGAGGAACTGAAGACTTATGACGTAAATTTGTTTCTCATGGAGTCCGAAGTTCTCCGCAGCCAATTGGGAGAGCTGGAGAAAAAAGAGGCGATTGTTTCCGGCGATCTGAAGGAAACCATGGTTCAGTCAGATACGTTAAAAAATGAATACCAGCAGCTGGAGCAGGAAATCGCCGGACTGGATGCGGAGATTCTTGAGGAGAGAGGGAAATTAAACCAGGCGGAGATGCGCAAAGGAAGCCTGGAAGGACAGATTAATGTTATCCTGGAACAGATCAACAGCGAACGGATGCATGCGGAACATATCCGCTCCCGGATTCAGGCGATTGCCCGGGATACGGAAGAAAAAAACAGCCAGATTGCCCTGTACCGGGAGGAACACGCCGGAATTGCTTCAGAGGAGGAGACAAGCCGGAAACGTCAGGAGGAAGCGGAAGCCGGACTGATGCACAGGGATGAGCAGCTGATGCTTCTGGATCAGAAGCTGGAGGAGGCAAAAAGCAGTATTATTGCCGGGCTGAATGAAAAAGCGTCTCTCACTGCAAAGCAGCAGCGGTATGAGACTATGCTGGAGCAGGTTCAGGTGCGGCGCTCCGAGGTTGCCCAGAAAATTCTCAAGTTCAAAAGTGACGAGTCTGTTCAGGATGAGCAGCTTCAGGAAGCCTTGAAAAAACTGGAAAAGGCCCGGGAGGAGCAGGAAACTCTGGCAGCCGCCCAGACAGAATGTGAGGAGCAGCTGGCTTTCTATGAACAGGAAGTGCGGCGTCTGAACAAGAATTTAAATGACCGTCAGCATGAATACCACACCGCTTCCACAAGGCTTGAATCTCTGCGGAATCTGGCAGAACGGTATGAGGGCTACGGAAACAGCATCCGGCGGGTGATGGAGGTCCGGGATCGGGTTCACGGAATCCGCGGTGTTGTGGCTGATCTTGTGACAACAGAGAAGGAATATGAGACAGCGATTGAGACGGCTCTGGGCGGAAGCATTCAGAATGTGGTAACAGATTCCGAGCAGACGGCCAAACAGCTGATTGAATATCTGAAGAAAAACCGTTACGGCAGAGTTACCTTTCTTCCGCTGACCAGTATCGGAGGCGGAAGCGGTTTTTCCAGACCGGAGGCGCTGAAGGAGCCGGGGGTTATCGGACTGGCCAGTGAGCTGGTTCATGTAAAACCGGAATACCAGGTTCTTGCAAAATACCTGTTGGGCAGAGTTGTGGTGGCTGATACCATTGACCATGCCATTGCTCTGGCAAAAAAGTATAAATATACGCTGCGGATTGTTACACTGGAAGGAGAACTTTTAAGTGCAGGCGGTTCCATGACCGGCGGTGCATTTAAAAACTCCAGCAATCTTCTGGGAAGAAAAAGGGAGATTGAAGAGCTGGAGGAAGCCTGCCGGCAGGCAATGGCTGCAGCAGACAGTATTGAAAAAGAGCGAAAGCTCAATGAGGGACTGTTGACAGAGAAGCAGGAGGAGCTGGAGGATTTGAAGAACCGGCGCCACCAGGTTTCTCTGGTACAGAATACCCATCAGATGAACGTCAGCCAGCTGGAGGATAAAAAAGAAGAAATCCGGGAATCCTATCAGGATCTGAATCTGGAAAACCGTCAGCTGGAGACTCAGCTGCGGGAAATTGAGGAAACAAAGAAGAAGCTGGAGGAGGCTGCTGCACAGCTGACCTCACAGAACGAGGAAACAAACAGCCAGATTGAGCAGATGGCGGTCTGGATGGACGAGGATCGGAAAAACAGGGAAGAGGCTGCAAAGGGACTGGAGGAAATCCGTCTGGAGGCTGCGGCCCTGAAACAAAAGGTCGATTTTGTAAAGGAGAATATCCGCCGTGTCGAGACGGAGCTGAAGAAGCTCAGGGAGGAGAAGGAAGAGCTGGAAGCCGGAAGCTCTGCCTCCGGAGAGGCGGTATCTGCAAGACAGAAGGAGATCGAACGTTTAAAAGAAGAAATCGTTCACGCAGAGGAAGAAAAAGAACAGCTGGAAAAAAATGTGGAAAGCCGCAGCGCCTTAAAAGAAGAAAAGGCCAGCCGCCAGAAAGCATTTTTCAGCCGAAGAGAAGAGCTGTCTGAAAGAACAGGACAGCTGGACAAGGAGCTGTACCGGCTTCAGGGGCAGAAGGAAAAGCTGGAGGAAAAGCAGGAAAACCAGATCAATTATATGTGGAATGAGTATGAGCTGACTTACAGTACGGCGCTTCCCTTGAAAAATCCGGAGCTTACGGTTCTGGCTGATGTCAAAAAGGGCATTGAGCAGTTAAAAACATCCATTCGTGCGCTGGGCAATGTAAATGTGAATGCCATTGAGGATTATCGCGAAATTTCTGAGCGGTATGAGTTTATGAAAAATCAGCATGAGGATCTGGTTCAGGCGGAGGCGGCTCTGCTGCAGATTATCGAGGAGCTGGATACGGGAATGCGCCGTCAGTTCCAGGAGAAATTCCGGGAAATCCGCCAGGAATTTGACCGGGTATTCCGGGAACTGTTCGGAGGAGGTCATGGAACCCTGGATTTGCAGGAGGATGAAGATATTCTGGAAGCGGGAATCCAGATTATAGCCCAGCCGCCGGGCAAAAAGCTGCAGAATATGATGCAGCTTTCCGGAGGAGAAAAGGCTCTGACAGCGATTTCTCTGCTCTTTGCCATTCAGAATCTGAAGCCGTCCCCGTTTTGTCTTCTGGATGAGATCGAGGCGGCCCTGGATGACTCGAATGTGGACCGGTACGCCGGATATCTTCATAAACTGACAAAACACACGCAGTTTATTGTTATCACCCACCGGAGAGGAACCATGGTGGCTTCGGATCGGCTTTACGGAATTACCATGCAGGAAAAGGGAGTATCCACCCTGGTATCTGTTAATTTGATTGAGGATCAGCTGGATGCGTAGGGCTGTGTGAGGAAAAGGAAAAAGCCGGATAAGGAAGACCGGGGACAGCAAAGAAAATACACCGGTCAGCATGCCGGAAGGGAATAGGAAGGAGAACGACATGGAAGAGAAGAAGAAAGGTTTTTTCAGCCGGCTGGTAGAGGGCCTGAATAAGACAAGAGAAAATATTGTATCAGGCATTGATTCTATTTTCAGCGGGTTTTCAGCCATTGACGATGATTTTTATGAGGAGCTGGAAGAAACTCTGATTATGGGAGATATCGGAATTCAGACTACCATGACGATTATGGAGGATCTGAGAAAAAAGGTGAAGGAGCAGCATATCAAGGATCCGTCCCAGTGCAAGCAGCTTCTGATTGATTCTATCCGCAGCCAGATGGATCTGGGAGAAAATGCCTATGAGTTTGAAAACCGCCAGTCTGTTGTTCTGGTAATCGGCGTAAACGGAGTAGGAAAAACCACTTCTGTGGGAAAACTTGCCGGACAGCTGAAGGACGAGGGCAAAAAGGTGGTTCTGGCAGCGGCCGATACCTTCCGTGCAGCAGCAATTGAGCAGCTGACGGAGTGGGCAAACCGGGCCGGTGTGGAGATTATTGCCCAGCAGGAGGGATCTGATCCGGCGGCAGTGATCTATGATGCAGTGGCAGCAGCCAAATCACGCAGAGCCGACGTTCTGATCTGCGATACAGCCGGACGTCTCCACAATAAGAAAAACCTGATGGAGGAGCTGCGCAAAATCAACCGGATTATTGAAAAAGAGTATCCGGATGCCTACCGGGAAACCCTGGTTGTGCTGGACGGAACAACAGGACAGAATGCTCTTGTTCAGGCAAAGCAGTTTATGGAGGTAGCTGATATTACAGGCATTATTCTGACAAAGCTGGATGGAACGGCAAAGGGCGGAATTGCAGTGGCAATTCAGGCAGAGCTGGGACTGCCGGTTAAATATGTCGGCGTAGGCGAAAAGATTGATGATCTGCAGAAATTCAATTCTACAGATTTTGTCAATGCCCTGTTTGATGTGAAACAGGACTGATAGAAAGAGAAGGACAGAGGGAGAGAGGACAAAAGACATGGAAAACACAGAGAACATGGAGTTATTAGAAAACGGACAGGATGACGAAAAAATGACTCTGGAGAAATTTGAAGACGCCACAGAAGAGGTAAAAAAGGTTACCCAGGAAACAAAGCTGGTCTTCAGTGAATATTATTCCTCCATTACAGGAAACAAGGTTTATTTCAAACCGGAAAATATGCAGTATACCGGCGCCTACAAGGTGCGGGGAGCTTATTACAAAATCAGCACCCTTTCTGAGGAGGAAAAGAAGAGAGGACTGATTACTGCTTCTGCAGGAAACCATGCCCAGGGCGTGGCCTATGCCGCCAAGCTGGCCGGAATCCGCGCTGTAATCGTAATGCCCACAACCACACCGTTAATTAAAGTAAACCGCACCAGAAGCTATGGCGCTGAGGTGGTTCTGTACGGCAATGTTTTTGATGAGGCCTGCGCCTATGCCTACCAGCTGGCAAGTGAAAATGGATATACCTTTGTCCATCCCTTTGATGACCTGGATGTGGCAACCGGTCAGGGAACCATTGCCATGGAAATTATCAAGGAGCTGCCGACAGTAGACTACATTCTGGTTCCCATCGGTGGCGGCGGACTCTGCACAGGCGTTTCCACCCTTGCCAAGCTTCTGAATCCCAAGATCCGCGTGATCGGCGTAGAGCCTGCAGGCGCAAACTGTATGCAGGAATCCTTAAAAGCCGGTCATGTAGTCGCTCTTTCTGATGTAAACACCATTGCAGACGGTACGGCTGTAAAACGCCCCGGAGAAAAGCTCTTCCCCTACATCCGGCAGAATGTGGACGAGATCATTACCGTAGAGGATTCTGAGCTGATTGTAGCATTCCTGGATATGGTGGAGAACCACAAAATGATCGTGGAGAATTCCGGACTGCTTACCGTGGCTGCACTGAAGCATCTGAATGTAAAAAAGAAAAAGATTGTATCTATTTTAAGCGGCGGAAATATGGATGTGATTACCATGTCCTCTGTTGTTCAGCACGGACTCATTCAGAGAGATCGAATCTTTACCGTATCTGTGCTGCTTCCGGATAAACCCGGTGAGCTGGCCAAGGTTTCTTCTCTCCTGGCAGAGGAAAAGGGAAATGTAATCAAGCTGGAGCACAATCAGTTTATCAGCATTAACAGAAATGCAGCGGTGGAGCTTAGGATTACCCTTGAGGCAGAGGGCACAGAGCACAAAAACAGAATTGTCCAGGCCTTAAATGATGAGGGCTACCGTCCCAAGCTTGTAAAATCAAAAGGCGTATACAGTGACTGATTCTGCTGAAAGGAAAATGGGGGTTATCTGAGATGAGCGAGGATACGAGGACCGCGCCGCTGGCGGTGAATATACATTATTTTGTGAAATGGACCCTGATTTCGGTTGTGATTGGCCTTGCTGTCGGAGCAGTGGGAACGGTGTTCGGGCACGGAGTGGCCTGGGCAACCAGGATGTGGAACCGATATCCCTGGACAGTATTTCTCATGCCGGCGGCCGGCGTTCTGATCGTCTGGCTGTACCGTGTCTGCCATGAGGAAAAAAACCGTGGAACGGACATGGTAATCGAGGCTGTTTCTGCCAATGAAGAGGTGACCTTTGCAACTGCGCCGCTTATCTTCATTTCTACGATATTAAGCCACTGTGTCAGCGCTTCTCTGGGACGGGAAGGGGCGGCTCTTCAGCTGGGAGGAAGCCTGGGAAACCTGATCGGAAAGGTGATGAAGCTGGACGAGAAGGATAAAAAAGTGGCGGTGATGTGCGGAATGAGCGCAGGCTTTGCGGCTCTTTTCGGAACGCCTCTGGCAGCTGCTGTCTTTGCCATGGAGGTAATCAGCATTGGCGTCATGTACTATGCGGCTCTGGTTCCCTGTGTATTTTCCGCTTTTCTCGGGGCGGCTCTTTCCTCCCGGTTCGGACTGAAGGCAGAAGCTTTTTCTGTGGGGCAGATCCCGGAATTCGGCCTGTACGGAGCAGGTCTGTCCGTATTGTTAGGCATTCTCTGCGCCTGTGTGGGCATTGTTCTTTGCATCAGCCTTCATAAAAGCGGCCAGCTGTACCGGAAATATCTGCCCAATCCGTTTCTGCGGATTCTGGCCGGAAGCGGATTGTTTATTCTTCTGACACTGATATTTTCAGACAGAACCTATAACGGAAGCGGAATGGCTCTGATTGAGCGGTGCTTTGAGGGGGAAGCCGTTCCCATGTATGCGTTTCTTCTGAAAATCTTATTTACGGCAGTGGCGCTGGGCGCCGGGTTTAAGGGCGGAGAAATTGTTCCCACACTCTGCGTAGGAGCCGTATTCGGCTGTACAGCCGGCACTCTTCTCCATGCGCCCGCCGGGCTTTGTACGGCAATGGGCATGGCCTGCCTTTTTGTCAGTGTCACCAACTGCCCTGTAAGCACCATGTTTCTGGCCTTTGAAATGTTTGGATTTGAAGCAATGCCTTATTATGCCCTGGCTGTTGGCGTGTGCTTTACTCTTTCCGGATACTACGGACTTTACAGCAGTCAGAAATTTATTTATTCCAAAACACGGGCAGAATATATTAACAGAAAATCTCATTAAAAACAAAGATACGGAGGACCTGTATGCGAACTGTAATCAATCATGCAACTGTTCTTACCATGGATCCGGAAAAGCACATTTATAAAGACGGATATGTGGTAATGGAGGATAATAAGATCCTGGAAACAGGAGAAGGAAAGGGACCGGAGAATGCGGACTGTGTGGTAGACGGCAAAGGCGGAATCCTGATGCCGGGAATGGTCAATGTGCACAGTCATATTTCCATGATTCCCTTCCGTTCCATGGGGGATGACTGTCCGGATCGTCTCAGGAGATTTCTGTTTCCTCTGGAGTTGGAGGCCATGACGCCGGAGCTTATTTATTTAAGCGCCCGGTATGCGATCTGCGAGCTTTTGCTGTCCGGCGTAACCTCGGTTCTTGACATGTATTATTTTGAGGATCAGGTTGCCCGGGCATGTGAAAAAATGGGAATCCGCGCATGGGTGGGAGAGACCGTTATCAATATGGCTACCTGTGACAGCAAAGAGCCTTATGGAGGGCTTGCCATCTGCGAGGAGCTTCTGAAAAAATGGTCGGGCCATGACAGGATTCATCCGATGGCTGCACCCCATGCCACCAACACCAATTCTCCGGAAATGCTGAAGGCAGCCTATGATCTGGCCTGCCGATATGAGGCTCCCTATACGCTTCATGTAAGTGAAATGGACTACGAGATGGAGCTTTTCCGGGAAAAGTATCAGAAAACACCTATCGAATTCCTGGCTGATTTAGGCGTTCTTGGTCCGAGAACCATCGCTGCCCACTGCATCCACGCAACGGAGCATGACATTGCACTGTTTGCAGAAACGGGGACAAAGGTGGCTCACTGCGTAGGCGCCAATACAAAAGGCGGAAAGGGTGTCTGCCCCGTTCTGGATATGAGAAACCAGGGCGTCTGTGTAGGCGTGGGAACAGACGGACCGTCTTCCGGCAATACCCTTGATCTGTTTACCCAGTTTAAGATGATTGCCTCTGCCCAGAAGACAAAGTATCACAGCCGCGGTGTTTTCCCGGCAGTGGATATTGTTGAGATGGGAACCATGGGAGGCGCCAGAGTTCTGGGAGCAGAAAAGGAGATTGGCTCCATTGAGCCGGGAAAAAAGGCAGATCTTGTTCTTCTGGAAACAGAGTCTGTTAATATGTTCCCGATTTACAATGTATATTCTGCCATCGTATATTCTGCAAACGCATCAAATGTAGACAGTGTCTGGGTGGACGGAAAACGTCTGGTAAAAAATCACAGACTGCTCTGCGCAGATTTGACAGCGGAGAGAAAGAAGCTGTCAGAGGCCATGGGAGAATTTGTCAGCAGAGCGGAAAA
>ENA-UONQ01000909-UONQ01000909.1-human-gut-metagenome-genome-assembly--contig:-CS26-NODE-909-length-30670-cov-27.825249_pt1 | contig 30670 bp, 29 predicted proteins | sample MGYA00242460_ERZ724007 | MGnify/ENA metagenome assembly ERZ724007
GATGCAGCGGTGGTGCGGGTCAGCGCATCGTCATAAGCGTCCACGGTGCTTTGGTATTTATCCCCAAACCACATATAGTAGCCGCCACCAAAGAGGCCGTATTTTCCAACCCCGGTAGCAGCCAGGTTATACCTGCCGTCTCCGCTCAGGTTGGAGATAGACGCTTTTGTTAGGCTGGAATCATACGCATCTGTATAGGCGGTCTTGCTACCTGCGCCACCACCACCAAAGACTGCGTATTTTCCCCCGACATTTGTGGCCGCCAGCCAGCGTCGGGCTTTCCCAAGATTTTGGGGATTGGTATGAGTAAGGCTGCTATCGTAGGAATCTGCGGTGGCGAGGTAGTTTGTATTATCTCTCACCCCCATACCGCCTGCAAAAACCGCGTACTTGCCCACGGATGCTGCTGCGTGCTGGCTTTTTGCAATTGTCAGAGGGGATAGCTGCCTTTTAACGGGGAGCAGCTCTGAGCCATTCAGAAAGAAAAGCCTCGCTTTGCCATTGACCCCTACATACCCTTTTCGAACTTTTCGGGCTTTGCCCTCCACTCCGACATACTGCCGCCGTACACGCCGGGCAGCAGCTCTGGTTTCTTCGCCCACCTGGACTTGCTGCGGCTCTTTGGTCGTGTAGGTCACAGCGAATCTTTCAAGGGATACCTGCTCGGGCGAAGACGAACCAGTTTTGCTATAAACCTCGATCGTTTGCCTGGGAAGAAGTTCCCCCGACCAGGGCTGGCTGACAGCGTTATTGGTGCTGTTTACGATCGGGACGCCATTAACTGTCACACGGCACTGGCTGTCTTCTCCGGGGTACTCTGTGTCATCCGTATACCCGCCATCGTATTTGACCGTGAAAGAGACTGTCATCTTTTTAAGGACGATCAGGGTAGCTCTCGTGCTGGCGGTAGTCGTGCCATTTGTGAGCCTGAATTCGCCATCATACCATCGACCACCGCTGCTACCACTCGTGTTGAAAAACTCGGCATTGTTTTGCGGGGTGGCTTTTACGGTTTTGGGCACGTCCACAAGCTGCTGCTCGTAAATGGGCACTTGGCTGATTCGTCCAATGTACATTTTTTTCGCCATGGTAGCCGCTCCTTATTCATAAACAAGGTACAACGAGCCACTGGCAAGTGCGCTTTGACCGGCAACCAAATCTGTTGTGCTGATTTGCATGTTGACACCCACCGGACCAGCAGGCCCCTGCGGACCCGCAGCACCTTTCGGACCCTGTGGTCCTTGTGCTCCAGTCGCACCAGTTGCGCCTCTCGGACCCTGGATACCTTGCGGTCCCTGTGGACCGGTATCACCCTTGTCGCCTTTGGGCCCTTGAATACCTTGGGGGCCGGGCACACCCCGCGGCCCTGGGTCACCCTTGGGTCCCTGCGCTCCCTGTGGACCGGTATCGCCCTTTGGCCCCTGCACGCCCTGCACACCCTGTGGCCCTGGGTCACCCTTGGGTCCCTGCGCTCCCTGTGGACCGGTATCGCCCTTTGGCCCCTGCACGCCCTGCGGCCCTCGGTCGCCCTTGTCGCCCTTAAAAACTCCACTGTCAGCAGCTTCTTTTACCGCTGCCTTTGCCGCTTCTGCCGATTTTGCGGCGCTCGCTGCCGCCGCCTGCTCACTGGCCTTGGCGGCGCTGGCGCTATTGGCCGCAGCTGCCTGTGCGCTTGCGCTGGCTGTCTCGCTGATTTTGGCAGCCTGCTGGCTTTTGGCCGCCTGCCCTGCACTGGCAGCTGCACCGTTTGCACTGTCCAGCACCTGCGCCACAAACTTTTCATACATCGTTTGCGGAATCTCTTCTTCGCCACTGATGTTGATCGTTTCATAGCACGCATACTGCGCCGGACGGCTCATGGCTTTGTACCCGTCCAATCCGATGGCCATCATCATCCACAGCCCGCTGTCCTCTGCGGTAAAAGCACTGGTCACCGCCACAGTACCGTCCTGATTGTCCACGACCAGCGGCGTGGGCAGTGCTCCGCTTTTACGCTGGATGTGCAGCGTCAGTGCCTTGCCCTTCCACTCCTCTGGCAGCTCGATCCGCAGTTGATCCACCTTGGCTGCCCACATCCCTCCCAAATGCAGCACTTTCGGCTGCACCTCAAAATCGCTGCCGCCATATGCGGTTCGGTAGATCCTAACATTTACTTCATGCATCCGCCTTGCCTCCTTTCTTTTTCTTTTATTTTATCGTCCCTCCGCAGTTCAAAAAACTGCGCACCTTTCCCCCTTGCGGCATCCGGCTGCCGGGGGTAAAATAAAAGTGCCGGACTTCCGCACCGGCACCGGACGGCAGTCGCCTCCCCACCCCAGAACGGAAGCTCTGGGGTTCGACCTGTCGTCCTCACCGCCCATCCCTTCGGGCGGTGTTGCTTTGCTTTTCCTCTCCAAAAAAGAAAGAGTGGGTCAGTATTTTGCTGGCCCACTCTTTCTTTTTATTCTTCCCTCTCCTTCATCCAGCGCAGGATCTCTTTGACCGTGTAAAAAGGCTTACCTTCCTCATCCCGCAGGTCCAGCAGCATCTGGTTCATCTTTTTCCGCTTGGTTTCGGCCGTCTGTCGATATTCCTCCTTTACCGCCGCCGTGATCCGACTTTTCACGGTGGTCTTTTCTTTTCCCGCAGTCAAAAGCCTCCGCACTTCTTTCTGCAGCTCTGCCCCGCTGGTCTCCTTGGCCGCTTTGAGCAGTCCCCCATAGACTCCCCCCTCGTCCTCAGCCGCCAGCTCCTGATTCAGCAGCACATCCATCGTCCGCTCCACCATCTCGGTCACTGCATTCCGCTTTTCCGCATCCCGCTTTCCGCTTGGCTGGATCTGCAGCGTTTTATACAGCCGCTCGATCACCGTTTTCTTTGCCTTCAAATACGGTTCTTCCCTTCCAGCAGCTCGGTCTCTCGCCGCCTGCTGCAAGCTCTCATTTTCCTCTTTCAGACGCCTTCCCAGCTGACTATAGATCTCCTTTTCATCCTTTCCCATCGCTTTCAGCTTCTCCAGCGCCCCCGCCGCCTGCTCCGCATCCTCTTCTTCAAACGCTGCGTACAGCCGGTCATACTGTCCCACCGGGCTTTTCGGCAGGTCAGAGAAGTCCTCTCTCCCGATCCACTTCCCTATCGCCCGGCCGATGTTCACCAAATTGGTCAGGGGGATGCCCGCCACGGTGCAGGCCGCCGTGGCCAGGTCCATCGCCGTGTTCAGCAGCGCTCGGTTGTATTTTTCCCGCTCGTTCTCAGAGTATCCCTCGGTCTCCCTTTTCACCAGCTTCCCAAGGTATCCCCAAAGCTCTCCCATTGCGGCCACACTGTTTTCCACTCCGTCCAATCCCGTCAGCTCCACCAAGTTGTACCGCGCCCCGGAGATGATGTGTTCTGCCACCGCAAACAGGCCCTCCATCCCCATAAATCCCGCCGCAAAGCTCCCCACAAACTCTGCGCCATAGGTCGCCACTATCTTCGCAGCGCTCACATCGCCGTTTTCGTCCTGCCACATCTTCTCCCGCCGCAGCAGCAGATCTCGCAGCATCCGGCTTGCCGCAAAGAGCAAAGCGCTCACCGCCTGGCTCACCAGAGCACGGGCAAACTTTCGGTTTGCCCTCTGCATCTGCTCCATCGCCGGTTTGGCCGTCTTAGCGCCCCACCGCTTCCGGGCAGCTCTCCACTCCCCATACGCATCCAGCAACAGGCCCTTGTTCTGGAATCCCTGTCCCTTGAACATATTCAAACTGGCCATCAGCCCATCCTTGCTGCGCTGCCTTGCAGCCTGCTGCATCACGCCCGCACCAGGCTGCGTTGTATGCAGCGCCAGATTGAACAGCCCCCGGACAGCGTCCCAATAGTCCTCGCTCTGGTCTCGGACATCCTCCGCTTCCAACTCGAACTCCGCCGGGTGTTTGGCCACATAGCTCTCCGCTCCGGCCCACGCCGCCGACACCGTGGCCTCGTCCATGATGCTCATTCCCTCCGGCAGATGCAGTATTTCAATAGCCGCCGGGTACAAGTCCCGGACGCGCATCTTCTTCCCTGCCACATCCGCCAGGGTCTGCCCGTCCTGCCCCAACATCCGCCACTCCATCTCCGTCCCGCCGTGCAGCCGCATCCGCTCCCGCAGCGCCGCCTGTTGGGACGGGCGCAAGTTTCGCACCGCCTGCACCAAGGTTTTCATGGTGGCCGCTCCATCCAATACCGCGCCGTTGGCTGCCGCGCCAGATATCTGGCTCAGCACCACACCCGTGTTCATCCCCAGCACCGCCTGCGCATAGTTTCCCCGCAGCCACTCCATCCCCTTCAGCAGCGGATCATCTTCCGGCCTCGGCCTCGCCTGCAGATCCGTTAGCACCTTGTCAATGGCTTCCACTGTCTGCCGTCCCCATTTTTCCTGGATGATCTTGCTTTTCAGAATCACCGGCCCATCTTCCGTCTCCACCGGCGCATTCAGTACCCGCTGCACATCCCGGATGGGCAGCGCTAACCCTCCGTAATCCGCCGTGTCTCGCAAGCTGCGCATGACCACGGTCTGGCACTCTTCCAGCAAAATGGGCTTGCTGCTCTTTTGCCGCTCTTTCAAAAATCCTCTCCCGGCAATGGTCCCGTCATGTTTCAGCCCATCGATTTCCCTTGCCAGCGTTCCTCCGTCCACGCTGATTGGGAAATAATTTTCCTCCATGGCCCGCTTAAAGCCCACCAGTTTGAGGCTGGTGGCATTGATGATGTCTGCCGTATAGTGGTCAAAAAACTCCCGCATGGTCTTGATCCACTCTTTGTCATACTCGGTCAGTGCTGCGTCCACTGACCCCAGCAGCCCCTCCTTTCCCAGGTCCATCAGGTTCACGGTCACGCCGTTTTGGTAAGCGGCCTGCACTTTTCCCGCCTGGTACAGTTTCGGCTCTGGCACCACAAAGCCACCGGTTTCCAAATGCCGCAGGCTGTCCGCATTCATCATGTGCATCTTCAAACTGCACAGCTGCGCATGGTTCAGCAGCACCGGGTTCCCCTTCCGGTCTTTCAGCCCAATGTCCACCAGCTCTGCCCCACGTCCAGCAAAGCCCTTCACCCCCTTCTCGTCCTGCGTCAACGGCGCAAACATCCTTTCGCCGCCCACAGCGATCTCATGCTGCCGGTCCTGCCCTTCCTGCAGCATCTTCCCCAGCTGATCCATCTGCCCGCCTTGCCGGTATCCGCCTACCATGCTGAAAAGCCGCCCCGGAGATAGGGTCTGCAAAACATTGGACAGCCAAATCTGTTTTGCTTTCATTTGCAGGCCATCCAGCTGTTTCAGCGTTGCACCGTAAAGCCCGTTTCCCTCACTGTTACGCACTTCTTCCGCCGCTTGTGCCGCAAATTCCCCGATCTCCTGGCTTTTTTCCTGGCTCAGCGTCCGGTTTGCGGTGCGTACGATGTGCACAGCCCCCTTCACCGCATCATTCAGCATCGCAAGTTCCTCTGTGCTGATGTACAGTGGCATCGTTTCATTCTCCAGCTGCCGGATCTTCGCCTTGATGCGCATTACCAGGTCCGCCCCCTCCGGACTGCTTTCCAGCTCCTGCGCCTCAGCCAGCCTTTTTTGCTGCTGTTCCAGCTGCCTGCTCCGGCTCCCCTCCAGGCTTCGGATCAGCTGATTCACCAGGTCCTCCAGGTCATTGCGCCCATCTGTCCCGGTGTCGATCTCCCCTCGCTTGGCCGCCTCTGCCAGCTCTCCCCGCAGTCTGGTCAACCGCTCCACCGCCTTCTGGTTGGAAGTCGCCTCGTCCGACAGGACAGCTACTTGTGCAGCCATCGGCAGCAGATGTTCCTGGACATATCCCTTTGTATTTGGCCGCAGGATCATCTGGTTCAGCTGCGCTGCACCTTTTCGGATGCTGCGGCGAAGCTGCTCCCGTCTTCTGCCGTCCCTGGCTTTCTGCACTCGCTTTTCCGCAATGGCCTTTTCCCGGTTCACTTCTTCTTCCATATACTCCTGTACTCGATTCAGAGCCTTGGCGTTTTTCTCCGCTTGTTTTCTCTCCCACTCCTCCTGTTTCCGCTGGTTCTCTTCTTCCCACTCCAAGATCTCTCTTTCCTGCACGATCAGCTGGTATTCTGCAAAATCGGCTCGATGGGTCTCCCCTTTCAGCTTGCGTTCCAACTCTCTTTCCCTTCTCCGATATGCCAGCTCCACCTCGTCCAGCATCTCCCGCCGGGCCTTTTCCAGCGCCTGCACCTGCTTTTTAGCCTGTCGCTCATACAGCTCCAGCACCTGCCGCTGCATGCCTGCCGCCGTTTTTTTGGGTTCTACCCCGTGCAGCTCCAAAACCTCCCGGGTGCTCTGCATCCACTGTTCCATCTCGCTTTGCTGGCTGCTGCGCCTTCTCTCCTGCGCCGCCAGGGTGTGCCGCATCCGTTTTACTTCATCCGCGGACCCCCTTGCCGCCGCCGACGCTTCCTTTCCGATCCGCTGTGCGGTCCTCTCGTCTGCACCCGCCTTCCTTGCCCCTTCCTCGGCTGCATCCCGGATCGCCTGCTGGTTCGCTTCAACCAGCATTTCTACCTTTGACACCTCCGGCATCTCCAGGATATCCTGCAAAATGCTCACCGTCTCCTCCATCACAGCATCCTCAAACTCTGCCTCGTCCTGGTACCGGCTGCGCTCCACCGGCTTGATGCTGTCCCGCACGTTCATCAGTACTTCAAGCCACTCACTGGCCTCCAGACTCTCCGCTCCGGCCACGCCTACTCTCTCCGCAGCCTCCCGGAACAGCTCCGCACCGCTCTGGTCCTTATCATCCCGCAGCACACTCTCCAGCTGATCGATTGGGTTCCGGTCCCGGTATCCCGCCTCCTGCCGCAGCTTCACTCCGTGCCGTTTTGCCTCGGCCACAGCCTCTCCCCAGCTTCCCCACCGCCGCACTATCTCGGCTTTAGCCGGTCCGTCTTTGCTTACCGTGTATTCAAGCGTGTGGTATTCCGGATGCTGCTCCCAAAGGCTCTGATCTTTCTCCACCGCCCCTTGCAGGATGTTCTCCGCGATCTGCTCCACCACCGCCTGTCCCTTCGCCATATCTGCCCCCTCTGCCCGCAGATACTCCACCGCTGCCCGCAGCTGCGCCTCAATGCTCTTCCGGTCCGCCTTGCTGCCCGCCGCATGCAGATGCTTTGCTGCGATCCGGCTCAAAGTGCTGTCCAGCACCTGCACCCCTCTGGTCAACCCCAGAGCACTTGCCAAAATGTCCAGGCTGCTTCCCTCTTCCTCCATGATCGCACGGCTGGCTTCTCTCTGCACGTTGTCCGCTGCACGCTCTGCCGCCTTTTCCGCCATCTCAAAGCGTTTTTTCTCTTCCCGTCGGTCCTCCTCCGCTTTCTCCGCGGCGCTTTTATGTAAATCGGTCTGCTGTGCAGGGGCTTCCACCTCTCCTGCGATTGGGATCTGCCGCCTCTTTTCCCCTGCCTTTTCCATGTGCTGATAATACTCCTCCCGCAGGATCTCCTTCCGCTCCTCCGCCATCCCTTTGGCTCGCAGCGCCGCCCGGTTCTCTGGGTCGATACGCAGCAGTTCCTTGGCCTTTTTCAGGATCTCGTCCAGCATCCCCCGCACACTGTCCATCACTTTACGGATGATCCCTCGTTTGTCTCCGTTCCTCTCTGCCTCTTTCCGCTGCACCTCTGTCCACCGTCTCAGATGTTCCGGCTCCGTAAAAAGTCCGCGCACAGCATCAGCCACCATCTCCTCGTCCACCTGGCTCTCGCTTAAGTTGAAGTAGCGGCGGCGGTATTCTGCCCGCAAACTCTCCACATCCTCCTGGCCGTACTCTGCCGCCAGCGCTCCCAGCATGCTCCGCTGAAACGCCATTCCTCCTTCCTTGTCAAAGCTGTTGTACCAATGCAGATCCTCGTGGAGCACGCTGCCCAGCACATCTTCCGCCTCGTCTCCAAAAAAGATCTTTCCCGTCTCGGTGTCGATCGCCGCATTTGCCCGGGCACTTCTCGTCCCGGTCGGGGTCATCATCGCATTTACCAGCACCGCATCCGTTCCCGTGGCCGCTGCGTTTAAGGCGATCAGCTTGGTGGCTTCCTCGCTGTCCATCCGCAGACTGCCCTCGTACCGGATCTTCCCCTTGGCTTTCAGGCTCTTTTCCGTCAGTCGTCCGCCCAGTCCTTCTGCGGACGGCTCTGCCGCCCCCGCTTCATACTCTCCTCGGCCCTGCATCCAAGCCAGCCGCAGCGCATCGGCACCCCGCTGCCCCTGCGCCATCACGCTGGCTGTATCCACGCCCAATCCCCGTCCGCCTTTGGCGACCTCCACCGCCCGCTCAAAGCTCTCTGTTTCGCCGGTCTTTCCCAGCCGATAAAGGGTCGTGGCTGCGTTCGCCCAGCTTTCCGCACTCACACCTGCTGGCGCTTGGCTTCCAATGATCTTCGCTGCCGCCGGGCTCATTTTCCGCTGCTCCATCTTTCTGCGGGACAGCTCTGCCTTTTTTTCTTCCCGCCCCTGGAGGGTCTGAATGTTCCTCTCTTCTGCCTGGACTTCCTGCGCCGCCTGCGCCTGCCCATTCTGGATGCCCTCTACCGTCCTGCTCTCATGAGTCGGCTCTAAAATATCCCCCATCTCCTGCAGCATAGCTTCCGGCTCCGGATTTTCTTCCCGTCCAGCTTCAGTGCGGGCCGCTCCACCTTCGCCCGGTTTCGCTTCCTCCAACGCCGCCTCTGGCAGTACCTCCTCCGCCTGCTCTTGCGGCGCTTCCAGCCGCAGAGGCAGATCTCTCTGCACCGCCATCTCCTCGCTGTTTTTCTCCTCTGTATCCGCAGCAGCTTCCAACGCTTTCCGTGCTTCCTGCGCCTGTTCGATCCTCTGCATCTTCGCTTCGGCCCGTTTCTGTCGGAGCTGCCCATATCCTCCAGCGCCTGCACCGATAAGCGCGCCGCCTGCTGCACCGCCCGCAGCAGCGCCCAGCGCTTCCGCCATCAGTTTCGGGCTGGCCAGCCCTTTCCATCCCCCATCCAATGCCGCATCCACCACTGCATCTGCATAGGTTTCCACAAACTCCTCTCCTGCTTCTTCTGCACTGCCCGCCAGGATATTCCATACTCCCGGGGCTTTCCGGGTCACCGGGTTCCGGGACAACCGTTCCACCAGCGCCGCAGCCCATCCGCCTGCACCGCTTTTGCCCATCCCGGCCAGCATCTGCTCCACTCCCAACTGCTCGATTCCATACCCCACAGCGCCCTTTGCCGCCGCACGCATCAGCGCTTTGCCTGCGTCCTCCCCCTGCTTGTCACTCTCCGCCAGACTGTCCCCCACTGTCTGAGCCGTCAGCACCGGCAGCACCGCCGCCGGGTTCGCTGCTGCCAGCGCCAGGTTCTCCGCCGCACTGGTGGCAGCACCATGCCAAAACCGCCCCACATCGCTTTCGCCGGACATCGCATCTGCTGCGAATTTTTCGCCCCGCTCATGCTGTGCCTTGCCCCAGTTGTAAACCATATTGTCGGGGCGCTTCGTCTCCGCTTCCATTTCCGCCCGTGCTGCAGCGATCTCCTCCTCGGACCACCCGCCGCTTTCCATCAGATCCGTATCCGTGTACGCCCCATTGGTCCCATCCACACGCTGTATGGCGGCTTTCAATTTCTCCACCCTGGTCTGGCCCTTGGTCTCCACTCCAGCTATCTTTGCCGCCTGGCTTCCCAGCGCACCTACAGTCATAGCTACGCCGCCCGCTAGTTGGTCTGCCACACCTGCTACGCTGTGCAGCACACGCCGCCCGGTTTTTTGCCCCAGGTGCAGCTCGTCATAGTCCTGGATCATCCGCCGGGCGGCTGCGATCTCCTTCCGGCTGTATCCCAGCTGCTCCAGCTCTTTCTCTGTGTACGGTCTCTGCTCCAAGCTCTTGCCCGTCTGAGCATAGCTCCCGCTCATCCCAGCACTCGCACCCACGCTTGTCCCGCGCTCTGCATAGCTGGTGTACTCCGGCTGCTCTCTGTTTCCCAAAGTCCCATGGCGCAGGGCAGCTTCCAGCTCCCGGTTCCGGGGGCTTGCATCCCGCCAGGCGTTCACGCGGGCAAACACATCCCCCTGCCGCAGCGTATCCAATGCAGGCCCCAGCCCTCGCTCTCCGATCTTCCCCTTGGTCCCTGGCTTCGGGCTTCCGGTCCGCATGGTCAGCTCTCCGGCATCAAAGGTCTTGCTCTTCTCCCCCGTTTCCTTGCGCCTCTGCAAAACCTTTTCCACATCCTCTGCCGTCATCCCTTCCTGCTTTCTGTCCGCAGGCTTTCCGGCCTTCCTGGTCAGCTCCTCAGGTTCAAAGGTCTTGCGCTGGCCGCCCGCAACCTTCCTCTGCTGCAAAATTTTTTCCACATCTTTCGCCGTGTATGCCATCTTTTTCACCTCACACTGTTCATGATTTGGGCGATCTCGCTACTTGCGTACCCTCTGGACGACAGCTCCTCAATAATATCCTCCGCCTGCCACCCCTTTTGATAGGCCGCCCGGGCCAAGCTCACCCCGCTGGACAGGCTCTTTTTCTGCCCGCCGCCTGCTGCGTTGTTGTATCCGCCCACATTGTATCCGCTTTCTGCCAGCACACTCCCCACCAGAGCTGCGCTCTCCTCGTCCCCCATCATCTGGTACTCGTTATATGCCTCCAAATATTTCAAAAGCTCGCTGTTGGTCATCTTTCTCGACACGTCCCCGCTGGTCGTGCTGCCGCTTCTGCCGCCGCTTGCACTGCGTCGGCGGCCTGCCAGCGTCGCCTGATCCAGCGCCAGCTCCATCTGACGCTGCTGGGCCGCCTGTCCCATGTAGTCGTCCAGCATCCCCGCATCCAGTCCGTACTGTGTCAGCACCTGCTTTGCCGCCGTATCCGCCCCTGCACCCGCCAACTTTAACGCCGTGCTCAGTGCGTCCATCTGGTCATTCCGCGTCACCGGTGCGCCGGTATACCCCGCAAAGGTTTCCGGGTCCAGTCCATATGCTCCCAGCACCTGACTGGCCGCATCCCCAGCTCCCGCCTGATAAAAAGCAAATGCCTGCTGGTATGCGTCCAGCGCATCGTCCCGGCTCGCTCGGTCTTTATTGTACTCCCACTGCTCCCTCGCAAAATCATTTTCCCACTTTTGCTGCGTGTAGCCCATGTATCCATCATACGCCGTGCGGGCCGCCTCCACCAGCGCCTGGAGCCATCCCATCGCCCGGTCTTTCCCCGCCTGCTCTACCTGCCGGGCCGTCTCGCTTTCGTTTGCAAGATGCGCCAGCTGGTTTGCATAGATCTGCTGGTTCAGCCCATGCGCATTAAGCCCCAGCTGCTCTGTATCTGCCATCCCCGCCAGCGCTTGCATCTGCTGCGCCTGGTCCGTCTGATACTGTCGCAGCGCTTGTGCCCGCAAGGCAGGCACCGCATCATCCACCCCGGCCATTGCCTGCCGTGCGCCTTGTGCAGCCACACTGTCCGCATAACTGGAGCCATACCCCCCGCTCAGCGCCTGTGCCCCCGCCACTGCACTGGCAGCCGCCTTTCTGGCCGCATCCTGGCTCATGGCCCGATGCTGCTGGTAGTTCTGTGCAGAGCTGTCCCACCCGAACCCGGAGCTGTTCACCATGCCCTGGACCAGCTTGTCCATCGCATCCTTATTGGCGCTTTCATAGTCCGCCGGGCGGTTCATTGCGTGTTCCCTCTCGGCAGCTTCTGCCTCCTGCCGCTTTTTCTTGTTTTTGCTCAGCATCCTGTATTCTCCTTTCAGAGGAAGATTCCCACAAGCCACGGCAGCACTGCGGCTGCAATGTTCAGCCCGGTCTGCCACCAGCTGTCACTCTGACGCTGTTTTGCCTGCTTTTGACTCAGTGCATTTGTGTACTCGTTTTGTGCATACGCCAGCTGGCTTTCGTATGCAGACTGCTTTTCCCGATGCGCTTGCTGTGCAAGTGCATCCTGCTGCTGCAATGCGCCGATCTGATTGGACAGGTCGTTTTTGCGCTGGTTGTACTCGCCGTATGCCTGATTGTAAAGGTCATTGGACACGCCTGCCAGGCTGCTCATGGTGCTTTGATACGCATTCTGCCCAGCACTCGCGCTCCAGCTGTTCCCAAACCCGCCGCTGCGGCTGGCCGCCTGAGAGGCTGCATCTTCACTGGCAAGCTGTGCGCCCCGCTCATAGCGGTTTTTGTATTGCTCGTATGCCGCATCTTTCGTAAAATCATATCGAAAACCATTTTCGTTGATTTGGTTCAGCTTGTTCTGTGCCTGGTTGATCTGGTCAGAATATTGGCTTTTGTACTCTCCTGGCGCACTAGCCACCACCTTGTCCAGGTAGTCTCTGGCCTCGTCCACCCGGTTTTTCTGCTGCTGTTGCTGCTGCTGTTGCTGTTGTTGCTGCTGTTTTCTTGCGCCGTTCATGTCCTTGATCAGGTTATACTCCCGCACACCGGGGATAAACCACTGCCACCATTTCATATTTTTTCTCCTTAATCTACTCTCAGCCCCATCGCCGCCAGCTTGTCCCGCATACTGTCGCTCAGATTGCTCTCGTCCAGATTCTGCATCATGTAAAGCAACTGCTGGCGCTGCTGGTCCAGATAATTCCTCAGCTGCCGCTGATCTTCCGGGTCCATCTTGTCACTGAACTTTGGGAGGTTGATCTCTCCCAGCCTCGTAATGTCCGCCACCTTTTTACCTCCTCGGCACTCCATCGCTGATTCTTCCCCCTCGGCTTTCGCTAAAGGTATAATCCACACTGCGTATCGTGATCTGTCCCGTCCCGCTGATCCGCAGCCGCATCGTATCGTGCCGCGCCGGAACAAATGGGAGATTCATGTGGGTCCAGCGATCTCCGGTGGAAGTCTCCCCCAGCAGCTGCCACGGGCCTCCATCGTAGCTCGCCTGGATCTTGATCACGCTCCGGGCCTGAGCATCGATGCGCAAGCTCACCCGGCTCACATACTTGTCGCTCGGCACACTCAGCCCGATGTCTCCCGTCACACAGTCGAAGTTGATGGCCGGTTCCACGCCCTTCACCGCCGGGTCGTCCCGGTCGATTTCTCTTTCCGGGTCAGCCGCCCAAAGGGCTTCTCCATCCCACAAATACAGCTGCCGTCCAGTCCCCGCCATTGCAAAGCCGTTGGCACTCTCCTCGTGCCAGACCCCTTTCTCGGTGTCATAAACCAGTAATCGGCTTTCGTACATTCTCGTCCGGCTCGGCGTACGCAGGTGCAGGTAATACCGTGTGTCCAGTGCTGCCCCCGCTGCGTATCGGACGTTTGCCAGCTTTGTCCCGTCCAGTCCATTGCTGATTTTTATAGGCAGGCTTCCGTCCCACGCCATCACGCCGTCCATCGATAGGTAATAGAGCACCTCGCCCAGCACACACAGGCTGCGGCTGCACCCTCTCGCTACGCCACGGCATTGGACGCTTACCAGCTGATAATCCGCCGGGCGGCTGCCGTACAGCTTGTGTACGGTGCTCTCCTTCCAAAAAAGCACATAACCCATGCAGGTGGCCGCTCCGGTAAAGGGTCCATCACTGCCCACATTTACTGCATAGCTATCCGAAGCGATCCCGTTGTAAACAAACCAGTTTGTCGGATCCCCCTGCTTGCAACTGTATATCGTGTTCTCCTCACTGTTGCATCCCCAGACCCGGTTCGCATTCTCCGTCACATACTCCAGCTTTGGCACCCGTCGCTCGGCTGTCATTTTGCCGCCGCTCTGGCGTTCCGTCACCTTCCCATCCAAACTGGTCCACACTGTCTCCCCATTGCTTACCGTGAACTTCCCGTAGTATTTTAGGCTTTCGGTGACCGGCGTGGCCGCTATCACCACCGCATCCCCCTCCAGCTTTTCCATGTTGACTTCTCCAGCCACATCCGCTGCCAGCCATTTTTTCACGACATCCGGCACGCCCTCGATCGTCACCGTGTCCCCCTGCTTGAAATTTTCTTTAATGCCCGGCATCCGGATCCGCACATAATTCAGTAGGATCTCCACCCACTTTTCCACCTGAGCGTCCCACCGCTCCAGAACATTCACATAAGCCCAGGTACTGGTCTTGGAGTTGACCTTCAAAAAAAGATCGCCGTCTTTTGGTTCTCCCGGTTCCTTTTCTCCATAATTGGTGATGGTGTAGGTCTTTCCTCCTGCATCACACGGCTCAATGGTCACCGCCCCGCTTTGCGTCCATTTTGCCCCCAGGTCGGTCAGTTTTCCGGTGGCCGTGTCAAAACTTTTTGCGTCCGGCCAGATCAGCACCCTGGTCCCCATGCCGATCAGCGTTTTTTCTGTGTCGCTCACCACATTTTCCAGCTTTATTTTCGGATCGCTTGCATCATCCGGCACATACTCTAGCCCGGTTCCGATCACAAGCAAAAGCCCGTTTAGGTGATATAATCCGTTGCACCCATGCAGTCCGCATAGCTTCCGCCGGGGGATGCGCGTTTCCAGCGCCGGGTATCCACGGCTGCTGAAATTCATATCCGCGCTCAGCTCTGCTTCCGCACAGGTGTGGGTCTCATTCAACCCGCCGAAGGTCGTCACCATGCTGCGTCCTGGCTGGATCGGATAAAGCCTTGGCAGTTCCATCACGTTTTCATCCTCCCTTTGCACTTTGCCGCATACTTTCGGCGGCAGTATCGTGCAAATCCTTCTGCTGCACTGTTTGCCAGCATCATCTCGTTGGCATAACGCTCCGTCTCTCCCAGCCCCACATCCATCTGCGCACAGATATAGTGTGGATAGTATTCATCATATGGAGCCGGGCAAATCAGGACGCTTTCATGGGGCAGACTTTCCGCCTGCTCATCCCACAGCACATCTGCACCCACCTTGTCAAAATCCTGTGTTTCACTGTACTGCACCACCCCCACCCGCAACGTGGCATCTGCCTGGCGCAGCCATGTCTGCATAAGTTGCAAGCTGTATGGATGGTTCGGGCGCATTTCGTTGGCCATGTCAATGGCTTTTCCCACGGTCATCTTTCGTCCTTCTTTCTGATTGCAAAAAGCCCCGTGGCAGCGTGGCCGCGCTGCGGCTCGGCTTTTCTGCCACGGGGCTTTTCTGTTTTAGATCTCGAAAACCTTGGTTCCCGCTTCTGCCTGCATTTTCTCCATGCGTTCCCGTGCAGCAGCGTCCTGGGCCTGACTATGGGCCAGCACCTCTGCCACCTCCGGCGGCACTTCCACATCCACACCGCGCTGGACCAGGTAGGTCTGTCCGTTCACTCCCACAAAGACCGGCGCATTGTACCGGGTAGAATCCTTAAACAGGTGGATCCGCACCATCTTGCGCATCTCAGGCTTGTCCTCTGCAATGGGCGCTTCGGCCTCTGCCGTCTTTTTCTTGCTCTCTGCCATGTTCGTTCTCCTTTCCTTAGTTGCCGGCCTTAATGGTTGGGCTGTACTTCGGACTAACGCTCTCAATGCGCACCATGTACTGCTCTACCAGCCGCTCAGCGGTCTTGATACCCTTCCACGCAACAGATGCGCGTTGGTTTAGGGGATCGTCGCCGTATCCCAGCTGCTTGACGATGTGCTGCAGGCCGCCTCCCTCGACGCTGGTAACACCATACGCATGTGCGCCCAGCACGATCGTGCCAAACACGCCCAGATCTTCCGGCGTGGTGCTGTCCTTCCAGATCTTTGCCTCACTGGTCTCCACAAAACGCACACCCGCCAGCTTGCCGATCTCACCCTTGAAGATGTTCTCCGGCTCTGCATACTTATGCACATCGATCCACTCCGGGTTCCGGCGCAGATCATACGCCACATACGGATGGATGATGGCCACGTAGCTCTCGCCAATGGTGTCCGCGTTCATGGCTTTCAGCGCAGTGGCTGCCTGGTCGATCAGCTCCGGGGTAATGACGCTGGCCGCCGTCAGGGTTTTTCGGCTGGTCACCGGGGTCTCACCCGCCGGGGCATAGATCACGTTGGTGCCGCCCGCCAGCACCTCGCGGGTCACGGTGTCCAGACTTCGGCCCGCCTGGCTGGACAGCACCTGCGTCGCCTGCAGGATGTTGTTGTCAATGGCCGTCAGCTGGAGCACATCCGTAATGGCTGCCCATGCGCCGTACTGCTTCACCTCGCTGGTGATTGTGGAGACGGTCAGGGTCTGGCCCGCCGGGGTCACGCCCTCCGTCAGAGCCGTGGTCACCTTAGGCAGGCTCTCATACTTGCGAAACTCAATGGTCTTACCGTTGTTGGCGGGGATGGGGTACTCGTCCCCAAACTGGTCATGCACCAGCAGGGGGTCTGCCTGCTGGATCAGCCGCTTCTCGTAATAGGTTTTGATTTCTGCTTTCATGCCGCTTGCACCGGTATGGTTCTCCGGCTGAGCAAACAGCTGCAGGTTCATCCAGGGGACTCTTTTCATCTTCATCTTCTTTTTCTCCTTTCACAGATAAATGGTCTTTCCCATGCGGACCTGGCGCTCCAGTTCTTCGCACTGCGCCTTGGTCAGCTTGGACACATCGGTTTTCAGGGTGGCCGCTCCGCCGGGATGGGTCCCGTTCTCGGCAGGCCGTGCCCCTCGCTGTCGGATGCGCTCCGCCACACCCTTTTCCACCTCTTGTGCGGTGGTTGCGGTATTGCGGGCCATGATCCGGTCAAAATACGCCGCCTTATATGCGGTCTCCATGTCTGCGCCAGACTTTAAGATCGTTGCAAATGCAGGGATCTGCATTGCCTCCCGAATATCAAACTCCGGGTCCATCTGGTGCAATCGCTGCGCTTCTGCATCCCACTTTGCATGGATGCGCTGGATCTCTGCCTGACGCTGCTGCCGCTCCTCTTCACTGCGCCGCCGATCCAGCTCGCTTTCCAGCGCGTCCATTTCTTTGGCCAGTTTCACGCTGATGCCCTTCTCTACCGCCAGGTTCTCATAATAGTCCTCACCCTTTTTTCCCTGCTGCACTGCCTGCATCAGGGCCGGAAGATCGCCAGGCTGTGTGCCATATTGCTCTGCCAGCGCATCCAGCAGCCCGCCCAGCGGGCTGTCGTCTCCCATCAGCTGCTGCACGCTTGCCTGGACTGCACGCTGGATGCTCTGCTCAAACTCTGCACGGTACTCGCCCTGCATCAGCTCGCGGAACGCCCGCTGCCGATTCTCCTGCGTATTCTCCTGCTCTTCCGGTTCTTCTTCCCCTTCCTCAGCATCCTCCGCATCGCCCGCCGGTTCCAGCATCTCCTCCACCTGCTGCCGGACGTCCTTCGGGTTCTGGGCTGCGGACTGTGTGCCGTCACCCTCAGGGGTGGATACAGCGTCTGCGCCATTGCCCCCATCTGCTGCGCCCGCGGCGCCACCGTCTCCACCGCCCTCTGCAAACAGCTGTAGATTCTGCCATCCACTGGGGTTCTCCTCCTCTTCTTCGCCATCCGTCAGGATCTCGACTGCATCCGGCCAGCTGGCTGCGATTGCTTCCAGCCCGTCCTCCACAAAGCCAAACCACTCCCCGATCACGTCCCCGGCCGTCTCGTCCGTTGGAACGGCCTCCACCGTCCAGCAGTTCCCGTCCTCCAGCTGGATCATCCCCGTGGCTCCACCGGTGCGCATAGCCATCTGCACCTTGTTCGCCAGGGTCTGTACCAGCGCGCTGACCGCGGCACAAACCACATCCTCCCCATATTTCCCCGTATCCGCATGACCCTTCACGGTCACCCGAAATGCCACCGGGTCCTTCTTCCACAAAAACTCTGCGTTGATCATCTGATGACCTCCATTAAATCTCAATTTTTTCAATGAGCGCCCGCTTTTCCATAACGCTCAAATATCGGCCCATGTGCTTCTGCTGTTCCCGCAAAAGCTCCACCGGGCAATCGTGCCTCGGTTCCGGCCATCCCATCAGTCTGGCCGCCTCGATTTTGTTCACAAAGTTTCTCAGCTTCTCATACCGCAATTTCAACTGCCAGTACTCAGCCCGGAAGCGTTCCCGGTAATCGTTGCTTTTCATCCTGCCTCCTTATCGGTTCGGGTTCGCAATATTCATGGCTCTTCGGGCCGCTGCTGTGGCCTGTGGCGCTGTACCGCCTCCAACCGCCTTGCCCAGGCTGTTGGTCACCGTTGCCGGAGATAGACTCCCGCCTTCTCCGCCTCCAGCACTTCGGGCCGCAGCTACTGCTGCGCCATCCGGCTGCATCCCCATCATCGCACGCAGCTGCTGTACTTCGGCCATTGTCTGCTGCAGCTGCTGGTAGAGCGTGCCGTTCTGCGCCACCCTCTCCCGTACTTTCTGGATGCCGTCAAAGTCCATCATGTCCAAGCACGCCAGCGCCGCATCTGCATTGCCCGGGGCAAAAAATCCAAGCTGGTAACACTCCTTCGCCGTTTCATTCTGGCTCAGGCGGCTGAACGTGGATTTTTTTGCCGCACTCACCGTAATATCAAATACCGGCTCATGATCTCCCAGCTGTACGCCGCCCATCGTCACGCCAGGCTGTGCCCGCAGCCGCTTCCCGGAAAAATCCATGTATTGTGTCCCGCCGTCCTGTCCCTTGATCCGGTACACTCTAGTCTCATCATAAAACTGACGCATCAGCTCTATGACCATGTAACACTCTTTGGCAAATGCTCGGTATGTGCTTTTCAACATATCCCGGCTCAGCTTGGACCCGGCTTCCTGCAGCGCCGCAATGGCGCTGGCAGCCGTCAGGCCGCTGACTGTGCCGCCCTGGCTCACGTCTCTGTTTCCACTGATCTCTTTCAGCTCATCCACACGGGCCTGCCAGTAGTTAAGCACATTTCCCGGTACCGGACTGGTCTCCAGCTCCTTGAAACCCTGATCGTCCACTCGTCCCGCCAGATGGACCACATCCCGTCCAAAATCCAGCAGCTCCTCCTCGTTGATCCCCGCCGTGTCGCTGATAAGGTATCGTTTTTTTGCAGCTGCTCTGGTATTCTCGTCCATGGCTTGCGTCAGACGGTCGATGCTGTCCTGGGTGTCCTTCATCACATCGATGTAGCCAAAACCGGCAGGGCTGTTCTCCTCCACAAACAGCGGGTCAAACACAAAAGGATATTTCCCATGGTCGTAAAATCCCCGCTCATAAAGTGCCGGGTCATTCTCGCTGGCATACAGCACCACCCCATTGCAGAATTTGCAGTAATGCAGGATCGTCTGTCCCGCCGGGGTCTCTTTCTTGTAGTACCAGTCCACCACCACACTTTTTTTGCTGGTATCGATGCTCTTGTCCGCCGTGTACTGCGGCACAGTAATATCGATCCCGCCGCCGGTTTGCTCCATCTGTGGCCAGCGGCTTTTCAGCCGCTCGGTGTCCACCAGCGCCAGGCTGAAAAGGTTGGCACTGTCCTGGATGTCGTTGATTCCCGGTTCCCAGTAGAGCATCCGCAGATCCATGCTCTTGATGGAGATATCTCCCAGCCCATCCCGCAGCACCGGGTCCCAGAATATGCCTTTCACGCCGGTCCCCTGCTTGAGCTTCCGCCACCAGGTGTCGCTGTACACCTGCTCGTAATCGCATTGTTCCAGCACCACCGGCAGAATCGCTGAAAGTGCTTTTGCCGTTTCCTCATCGTCTCGGGCGCGCGGCAGGATGTTTGCCTCCGGATAGTTGTCCATAGCATCCGCATGCTTATTGGCGATGGAGTTGAACAGCCATCCGGAAGCCGGTGCCCGCTTCCCCTCCATCATTTGGTTTTTATGCTGCTGCCAGTGCGCGAGCTTGTACCACTCCTCATTGTCGATGATGCGGTGATCCAGCCCCGCTTTGGCCGCCTGATACTCCTGCAGCGTGGCCAGCGCCTGGTTGATCTGCGCTTGCCCAATCGGCTCTTCCCCCGCCAGCACCTGTGCGGCAGAAAGTGCCTCCCCGCTTTCTGGTCGGCTCATATCTCCCACCGGGCTGGGCCGTCCATTGGGGTCCTGCTCTCGTCCCCCTTTGGCCGCTTGCTCCAGCGCCTGCTCCATGGTCAGGCTGCTGCCGCGTGCCGGGTCCGCCGTGCTGATCTGCCGTCCTGCTCCCACAGGCTGTGCGCTGGTGGGCCGATTGTCTGCCGGACGTTTCCCCTGCTGCATTATGGCAGCCGCCCGCATGGCCGTCATCATCGCCTGCTCCACCTGTTCCGGTTCCACCTGTGGCACCTCTCCTGGGTTCTGGTCTCTTCTCACCATAGCTCTCCTCACACTCGAAAGAATTTTGTCATCTCTTTGTTCGGGGCCATATCCAGCGGATCATCCCGCAGCACCGGCGGCTCCACCCGTTTTCTCGGGCTGATGGGGTTTTCCATCAGCACATATCGGCACTCATCATAGATGTGGTCCTCCTGGCTGCTGTCAATGTCCTCCACATTTCTCTCATCATACACCAGGTTTGGGATGGTGCGGATAAAGTGGCGGCAGGTGTTGAACACCTGAAACATAGGCCGCCCATCCTCCCCAAAGGCAAACCGGTAATGCATCTGCATCTTGCCTGCGATCCGGGTGTGATCTCCTGGACGCCAGTGCAAAAAATACGGTCTCTGCTCCATCACATCCGCCACGCTCTGGCCGTGGCTTGCATCAAAGATGGCCGGGTCCGCGATTCCCATGATCAAGCGCCCCCTCAACCGCGGGTCATTTTGCTCCGCTTCCCTGATCATCCGCGCCTGCTCCGCCGGTTCCACCCGGATGCCCTCATTGGGGGTTCCGGTACAGCCATATAACTCCTTGATCCGGTAGATCCGCCCCTCCTCATCTGCTGCATACCACCCAACCGAGAACGGTTTGGCATAGCCAAAATCGTATCCCCGCCAGATCTTCCAGTGTGCCGGGATGGGGAATGGGTCAATCACATGGGTCCACCGCAGGTCCTGATAATGGGCCGGGTCGTTGCGCCATTCTGTAAACACCTGTCCGGAAAAGCTGTCCCAACAGCCATAGAGCAGCGCCTGCTTTTCCGCTTCCGGCAGGCTGGCCAGACTGGCCAGGTAACCGGGATCATTTTTCAGCAGCGCCTGATTGTCAAACACAGTGGACGGGATAAAGATCCGGCTCCGGGCCATCACGATCTCTTTCCCATCGGGCTGCTTTACCTTCACCTTTTCCACGATCCGCGTCTCCGCCGGGGCAGGAGTGATAAACCTGGCCTTGACCCAGCCATGTCCTATCCCGCCGGGGTTGGCCGTTGCCCGCATATACACACGGGTCCCGGGGCCGTTCGGACGGTTTCGGCCCATCAGATAGCTGTACTCCTCCCACGTGAAGTGGGTCAGCTCATCAAATCCAATAAAATCAAAGGCTTTTCCCTGGTAATTCGTTCGATCCTTGACGTGCTGCATACTGCCAAAAACGATCTTCGACCCACTCGGGAAAGTCCAGGTGTGGCTGCTGCCATTGTATTTTGCCTTGGGAAAAGCCGCTTTGTAGTAGCGCAGGCTTTTTTCCACCAGCTCCGACAGCTGCGGATAGGTCTTGCGCAGGATCAGCGCCTTGTAGTGGGGAATCTCCACCTGCCGAAGCGCCTCGATGATCAAAGCATCACTCTTACCGCCTCCAGCTGCTCCCCCATAAAGCGCCTCATTTTCCGGGCGGCTCATAAAGCACATCTGCCTTGGCTGTGGCTGCCAAATAATCTTAGTCATCCATGATCACCTCTTTTTGCTCCGGATCGTCCTGCACCGCTCCAATCTGGATCACCGGCTGTGCGCTTTCCTCCTGCTCATCTTCCGCCGGGACCAGCTCAGCCGCCGTCTGGGCGATCTGTATCAAAGCCCTGGCAATCGCAGCCGCGTTTTTATCGCTCATCCTCCGCGCTTCATAGCGCTCCAGCTCTTCCATCAGCTTTTCGCGCTCTCCTGGCCAAAGCTGTCGGTCATAGGTCCCTGGCCGATCTCTTACCACCAGGGCAGTCTCCGCCGCATCTGCCAGCATCTCCTCATCGCTTTTAAGCAGCATCCCCACGGACGTACCATCGCTCTGCGCTCTGGTGTCCTCGTCCAGTCGCTGATGCAGCCTTTGGACGATTTCCGCCGCCCGGGCCGACTCGTCCACTCGTTTTTGCAGGTATCCCACTTGGGCCGTAGCGCCAAGGGCCGCACGCACTGCGATCTCACGGGCAGCCTTCCGCCGCTCTTGCGCAAAAACATCACCCGCTTCTGCCTCTTTTGCCATCCAGCTCCGGATTGTGCTCTCCGGGATCTGGTACTTGCGAGCTACCGCACAGATGGAGTTTGATCGCAGCATGGCCATCACCACCTCTGCACGCAGAGCAGCCGGATATTTTTTCCCCGGCTGCTTCCCCTTCACGGTATTTTTGCAGTATTTTCGGCCTGCCATGCTCCTCCCTCCCTCGGTTTCTTTCATCTTACCGCCAGTCCGCGGTTCAAAAAACTGCGGACTTTTTCGCAGCATAAAAAGACCGGGTTTCCCCAGCCGCTTTTTCTCGATTTTACAGCAATCCTCGCCGGGCAGCTTCCACCGCCACCACGCTCAGAGCCTCCAGCTCTTTGCGGTAGTACGTCGTGCGGCAGATAAAGAGTGCATCGATCACCCTTGGCTCCTTGATCCGCTGGATATATCGCATCTGCAGCAGCTCCGCCCATACGGAATCCTCTGCGGCGCACTGCTTCATCCCCGCCTCGATCGCCTGTTTCCACTCTTCCGGCTGGGATAGCCCTCGGCCATAAAGCCGCAGCGCCCCCCGTACAGTTTTTTTCTGCTCTCTAGTCAAACTTTTATCCTCCTTTCAGCCGCGCATCCATCCGTTTTTTAGCCCGCTTTTTGATTTTCTTTGCATTTTGCTTAAAACGCACGCAAAATATAGATTTTTTATCTGTCTTGTGCGAGCTTTCGCAACGCCCCCGGGACCGGCCCGCCATATCCTCGCCGCCTGCGCAGGATCAAATAGGCTTGCGGCTCCGACTGCTCCCACTCTCCAGGCTCTTCCGGCCCCTCGTGCATCTCACGCGGCTCAAAGATCAGGATCTTTTCCACCGCCCATCCCGGGAAGCGCTGCTCCCACCAATATGGATCTTTTTCGCACTCCCGGCATCCTTTCCGCAGCTGCTTGCGGCTCCACTTGCTGTCTGCGTCTGGCAGCTGCTGTGGGCACACCAGGTTGCGGCTCTCCACGCAGATCCGGGCCGTGTGGGCGTAGATATATCCCACCGTCCCCCATCGGCTCTCTCCCGCTTTGCCAAGCACCCGCTTGAGGTCCAGCCGATCCGCATTGAGCGTCCCCATGCTCTCATACTCTCCCGATCCAGGCACACGCTTCCGCCACATCTTCTCCAGCATCTCCCGGAAAAGCAGCCGCTGCACTCTGCTCAGCCCATCACACTGTGCAAAGCCGTGCATGTGCCAGCGCCCGTTTTCCCCATTTTTTGTGGCGTACAGGGAAAATCTCACCGCACTTTTCCCCACTCCAAATATTTTTTCCACAGCCCGCTGCACCCGCCGGGTAAAATTGCGGACTTCCCGCCGGGCCTGCTCCGCATCCTCTGGCAGGAAAGCGTCCTCGTATGTAGCCGTGATATAAAATCCATCCTCAGCAAAATTTGCAAGGATCTTCCGCTGCTTCTGCCGCAGACTGGCCATTTTATTTTTTTGTTTTTGCCTGGCACTGCTCTCCCGGCCTTTCTTTCGCCGGATCGCCTTGTGCTCTTGCTCCCCGATCGCAAAAAGGCTTACAGTCATATAGTCCTGCCCGCACTGGATCTTTTGCTCTCGTATCCACTGTCTGCCGCCCACACTCTACATCCCCCTTTTTTGTCTTTTGTCTTTGCCCCTAGTCTCAGGTTTAACGGGTATACAAGCTCCCAAATGGGGCAGCTCCCCATTATAAAAGGTATTGTCTATATCCGCCAGCGTCCCCGATCGCGGAGGTGCTGGCGGATGTAGGCAATTCAAAAATTTTTCGCACAAGCTCTTTTTCTGGATGAAGAAGTCTGATTTTGCCCCAAAAGCCCAGCCAATAACCGGCTGGGCTTTTTCTTTTTAATCCGGGATCGTTTGGTTCTCCCACTTTTTGTATGCGTCCAAGTACATTTCCCGCTTTTCTTTGTTGTAGGTCACCTCATAGTACATCCCGTCTGGGACAGTGGTGCTGATCAGCGCCTTCCAGTTGCCGAGCGTGTAGTTATACCACACGCAAAACACATCTTCCATTTCCAGCGGTCGGCTGCTGGTCACGTCTCTGTGGCCGTTGTAGTAATCCAAAACGGCTTTTCTCGCTTTCACGATCATACTCATTCTCCTTTATTTCGGTTCTTCCGGTTTGCCTGCCGCCGCCCAGTACCCATAAGTCAGCTCTTTCTTGCCCCGCTTCCGGGCCTTTTCGTTGTAAATTTCCAGGTAATGTACATCCCAATCCAGCGGCCCCGGGTCTTTCACCCGGTGCAGGACCTGCTTCTCTTTCTTTACTGTCGGCTTTTTATTCACAGTTTCCTCTTCCACCAGCTCTCTTTCGATTCTTCCCACGCCCCATCTCTTCATCCCGTGTCCAGATTTGTACATGTTCGGCGGGATGCCCTTGCTGCCTACCAGTCCCATCTCCACCAGCTGCTGCGCACTTCCTTTTCCCATCAGTTTCCCGTCCGGATCGTATAAAGTGTAAATGATCTTGGTTCTGGTGCAGCGGTAAAAGCCCGCCGGGGCTGGCTTTGGATCTGCCACTCTCTCGCACCGCATTTGCAACCCGCACACCATCTTGCGTCCGGCTCGGCGCATGCTGTCCATGTACCCCGAACTGCAGAGGCCTTTCTCCTCTATCTCTTTTCCGCTGCCTTGCGCCACCGCCTTCCCGGTTTCCGGGTCTGTCAGCGTGTAGATCCATTTCTTTCTGCTCATATCCGCCGCCTCCAGTATGCTTGTCCCTCTGCCAGGCTGCGGCACTCTGCAAATTTTTCAGCCAGATCTGCGGACAGCTCCGGCCCTGGCGCTGGTTTTTCCTTGGCCGTCCTCCGGGCAACCTCCCGCAGGATTGCCCGCTTCTGGTACCGATCCATCTGCTCCTGCCAGGAACTGCGATTTTCGGCCAGCACCTCATCATCGTTCCGGTTGTCCACGCTCACTGCTTGTGCGCAAGCATCCTCTGCGCATCTGCGCAGCCGCTCCAGCGCCACCTCCGGACCGTCCTCTCTGGCCCACTCGTCCAGCTGCCGGATATTTTCCAGGGTCGCCGCATATAGCCGCTGCAATCGCTCTGCGGCAAATCCCAGCTCCCATGCACAAGCAATCGCCAGCATCTGCCATGTTGTGGTTGCGGCGCGGTCCTCCGCTATCTTGATATGCTGCTCCTTTCTCCCCCGCGGTGCTCTCCGCAATGGGATGCGCAGCTCTTCTGGGCATCCCTCTGGCAGCCAGTTCAGTCTGGTTTCCCGGCTCCGCTGCCCTGCGCACTTCCCGTCCGCTTCCCCTTCCATACAGACTTCCAGACAGCGCTCTGACACCTCGATCATCCTGCTTTCCAGCCGGTCCCAGCGCTTGGCCCCCACGCCAAACTCCTGATGCAGTGCGACCCGGCAGCACCATCCCACCAGCTCAGTGGCTCTCTGCTGCCCCAGATCGATCAGATCCTCTAAGTTCCGCCTCATCAAAATCCCTCCACTTTACAAATTCCCGGCATCCCGTGTTCCGTCCATCACAGGCCAGACACTCCCGCCGGGTGATTTCAAACACATGACGGCACTGGTCAAAATCCATAGTACAGCCCCGTTAGCTTGTCGAACTCCTCTACTGTGATCTCTTCATCCGTCACAGCGGTCTCCAGCAGCTGATACCCTGCATCGGACTGCGCCATCGTCTCCCGTCGGGCCAGAAGTTCCCGCCGATATTCTTCATATGTCATTTCATCTTCTCCCGCTCCAGCATCACAAGCAAGATCTCTGTCACTTCTTCCGCCAGAATATTTCCCAGCCCCTCAGCCGCCTTCTTGCGTTCTTCCGCCGACAGATCCTCCCGAATCATATCTGCTATAATTTTCGCCGCTGAAACGACCATCCTTTTGAGGACATCCATCTCATCCACACAGCCCTTCGCCTGGATCTGCAGGCCGTTTTCATTCTCTGTTATGGTGATCCGGATCTTCTCCATCATGCCCTCCTTGCTGGTTTCCTCCCTGCTGCGCATCTCTCGGATCTCGTCCGGCGTGAGCCCGGTGTTCTCGTACTGGGCAAGGCGCTGCACCAGCGTCTCCTTAACTTCCGGACTCCAGTACCCCGTCTTGATCCCGCTGCTGCGGGAATGCGTCAGTCGTTCCATTTGTCATTCCTCCTCCACATCAACATCAATGCCAAACTCCTCGCAGATGGTCCGGGCCACCGGCAGCGTAAAGCCGATCAGCTCGCCGTCCACCTTGGCACACAGCAAGACATCTCCCACAAGCACCTCGCGATCGCAGTAGGCATAAAACAGCGTCGCTCGCTCGTTCCGCTTACCGCCATGCATCCGCTCCCCAGCACAAACCACCAGCTTGATGCAGTCCACTGGCTCACGCGCCCATGTCGTATGAAGGTGACTGGGCAACTCCTCAAAGGCCCCATCCACCAGCGTCTCCATTTCGCTCAGGGTCAGGCTCCCGCCTTCCCCGCAAGGGATCAGCCGACCCGTCCCTGATGCTGGCATGTAGATCATATAGCGTTTCACTCTTCTCATCTCCTTTTCCGCTGTCCCCATACCGTTCCTCGGTTCCGGTGCAGCGCCTGGTTTTTCCAAGTTTCCTGGTACATGCTGCCCCGCAGGATCTGCTCTCGTGTGTACTCTATCTCTGTTTGTCTTGCCGAGTGGTACTCCTGGTACTCTGGGCAAGCATCGTGGCAAGCCGGATGCCTCCGGGGGCAATCCTTGCATGGTGAGTTCATTCTTGCCCACATCTCCTTTCACGCTTCTGGGTTCTCCGGCAACTCCATCCATCAGTCCGGGTGCCATCCCGCCTGCGCCAGGCAGTCCTGGCAGATGCAGCGCATCACCTTGTCACTGCGCCCGCATTTCATGCACCGTGCCATGTTATCCCTCCTTGTCCGCTGCCCGCCGGTCCAGCTTTCCCCGCAGCTTGCCAAGCGTGATGCAAAATACCGTGATCGCATCCTCTTCCAGGCTCGGGTTCAGCTTGTCCAGCACGGCCTCCATCTCATACTGCATCCCCTTGAGCTTTGCATTCACCAGGCTCACCTCTGCCCATGCTTTTTGGTCAAGGGTCCGCCCGCCGCCGGTCTCCTGCTGCCTTGTGCGCCGCAGCTCTGCCCCCAGCTCTCTGCGCTGGCTCTCGCTCAGGCTCTCGTCTGCGCCGATCTTCGCCATCAGCACCGCTCTCTCGCTGGGCGTTGCCACCTGCAGCGCTGCCTTGTACTCTTCCAATTCCATATGTTTTCTCCTTTCTTCTCTGGGCGGGCGGCCTGCTGCTTACCAGCACGCCGCCGCGCCCACCATTGCCAATATCGTTACCGCGGTCAGCAGACTGCAAAGAGGTTCCCGCCGCTGTACCGTCCAGGCCGACAGCAGCCCAAACAAGCTGCCCGCCGCCACACCTATAAAAAATATCGCCATCATAGGCTGCACCAGCACCACCCCATCGTTACAAATAGCAGCGCTGCTGCCAACGCCAGGCTGGCCCCATAGACCATCCGGCCTTCGTCTCGGTTCTCGATTGCTCTCACCAGAACCAGCAGTGCACACAGCACTGCCCCGGCACAGCCAAACTCCAGCACAAACTGCACCATTTTAGCCAGCCCTCCGGCCTCGGCCTGGCTTTACCGCCGCCGGGTTGTCCTTGTGGATCTTCGTGTGCTCCGGGCTGGCTTCCATCTGCCGCCCTGCCACCATCAGCACGGCGGACAGCGCCAGAAACAACAGCCCCGCCGCCAGCCAGCCTACCATGCACCATCCGCTCGCCTGCTCGATCGCTCCACCGCAACCAATGCTGGCCACAAATGCAGAGATCCCGCTGATGTATAGTGCGTTCACCGCAATTTTCTTTCTCATGACGCTTTCGCCCTCATTCTTTCATAAATTTCCCGCTGTTCTGCGGTCAGCCCTGGCAGCTGCTCAAATAATTCCGGGTTTTTCAGCAGCATTTCCAGCAGCATCTCCCGCATTTGCGATGCCTGAAACGGTGAGAAATGCGCCTTACTCATTCGCTTTCCCCCTCCTTTTAAGCACTCTTATTATTTTTCTCCGGGTCCTCCGGGTGCAGCTTCGCCGCATCCGACAGCCCCTTGGCGTAGCCCATTGCCAAAGCCTGCATCGGCTCTGGCAGCTTTGCAACGGTGGTCAGCATCTCCACCATCTGTGTCGTTGCCATGTTGTTGTTCATCGTTTGCACCTCCCTTTATTGTCTATGCGATAATTATATATCGCTTCGCGCTATTTGTCAACGCTTCTTTATTGACAGTGCGGTTTTTTGGTGCTAATATAGTGTCAAGCATAAAAGGAGGTGATTTTTCATGAATGACCGTATAAAAGAACTCCGTCAAGCTCTTAATCTTACTCAGCAGGAATTTGCAGCCCGTATCGGTTCCGTTCAAAACACCATTACAGGTTACGAAACCGGGCGGCGTTCCCCATCCAATCAAGTTCTTTCGTTGATTTGCAAGGAATTTAACGTCAACGAAGATTGGCTGCGCACCGGCCAGGGCGAGATGTTCCAGGCCAAAAACACCAGTCTGCTGGACCAGCTCTCCCAGGAGTTCGGCCTTGGACTCTATGGCCAGCAGCTGCTGGCTACCTACCTCCAGCTGTCGGAGGCAGATAAACGCGCCGTGGAGCGCTTCGTTTCTCAGCTTACCCGGAACGTCCAAGCCGCAGAGGAGCAGCTGGAAGCCAGCGCCGCCGCACCGGATGAGCCAAAGGAAAAAAGATTCGACGCTTGATCTTTTTCCGCCGGGCCGCTCGCCTGCATCCTTGATCCCGCAAGAGTGCCCCGCTTGCCGATCGGCAGCCAGCTTATGCGATCCGCCGCCGTCCGTGGTCAGCCCCGGGCGGCTTTTTTCAAAAGGAGGCTTCCTATGTCCAGCTCCTATATGGGACACGGCGCAAAATATTGGGCCGAACTATATTTTAAATCGCAACCCCGCCCGCCGGAGGACTACCCGCCCAGCTCTGGCCGCAGCCCCTACCAAGCCGCCATTGCCGATCTGCGGACAGAGGTCGCTTATCTTCGGGACAAGTTGGAGCAGCATCCAGAGCCAGAGCCGGACACCTACAAAGGCCGCACGGCACAGCAGTGGTACCAGCTCTATCAGCAGCTAAAGCAGCAGCCCGAGCAGCAGACCCTCCCCGATACCTACCAGGGCCGCACGGCACAGCAGTGGTGCGACCTCTACAATGATGCCCTTTGTGACCAGGCCGCCCTGCAAAATGACCTCCAGGATTATCGGACTAAAGCAGACCTTTACCATCAGTCCGCCCAGCGCCTCAGCTCTGAGCTGACCACTGCAAAGGACCAGATCACCCACCTTGAGCAGGATCTGCAGGCCCTGTCCAGGTCCCCGGCCTCGCTGCCTTCTTCTACGGAGAATCCCTCTCCTGCGGAGCATTCTCTCCCCCACTGGTTTGAAGGCTTTGTTTTTTCTCTCTTCCCCCTCGCTGCTGTAGTGGCCGTGTTCCTTTTCCGCAACAATTCCGGCGCACTCCTGGTCATCTGCGCCACATCCCTTTCCCTTCTCCCTCTTTCTCTTCGTTCCGGGAAATTTCCCGGCGCTACCTTCGCCCTGCGCCTTTTTCTGGTCCCCGCAGTTCTGTCTTTCTGTGCGCTGCTGGTTTATCCCGGCTATTTTACTCTCCCCCTCTTCCTGACCACCCTCACGGTCGTCCTCGTCCTCGCTTTTTTCCCTGGACTATTTTATTTCATTGCCTTTGAACCTCTTTTTTTCTTCCTTTATTGCCTGATATTTCTGCCTATTGAGTGGGTCTATCTCTTCTTTCAGTTCTGGGGGAAACGCTTCGCCAAACTTTTCCGCAAGCATCGCATCCTGATGACCCTGGCCAGTGTGGCCCTGATCGCATCGGTCAGCATGCCCCTGCTGATCATCTCCAACTCTCGCTCTGCTTCCGTCCCCCACTCCGCTTCTGCCTCTCGCTCTACCCCTGCCCCTGCCAAACGCGCCAACCGGATCCCCGCCGCCTATGTCTATGTCTCCGATCAGGGGACTAAATACCACCGTGACCCGGATTGCAGCGGTATGATAGACCCCGACCGCATCGCCCTGGAGGATTCCCGGTCCATGGGCTTGGCCCCTTGCCAGAAATGCTGCTAGAAAGAAAGAGCGCCTGGCGGACCCTCAATACCCGCCCGGCGCTCTTTCTTTCGTTTTAGGAAGTATGTCTCGCAACCCATATCCATTTTAGTCCCGGCAGCTGTGTGCCGCAAGTCCAAAGCAAGAACTTATGCAAAACAAAAAACGCCCTATCAAAAAGATAGAGCGTTTGATTTGAAAGGTTTGTTTTATGAAACGTAGAAAAAATATCGACGGGGACTGCCGCCTTGTTGCCTACTACCGCTACTCTGGCGGCAGCGGGCAGACGGAACAGAGCATCGAAGGGCAGCGCCGTGACTGTGAAACTTTCGCCAAACTTCACGGGATGACCATCCTGCATGAGTATATCGACCGCCATATTTCCGGCAAGACCGATGACCGTGCCGCCTTCCAGCAGATGATCAAGGACAGCAGCAAAGGCGCATTTGATGCCGTTATCTGCTGGAAAACCGACCGCTTTGCCCGGAACCGCTATGACAGCGCTGTTTATAAAAAGCAGCTGCGGGATAATGGGGTAGAGATCATGTACGCTGCCG
>ENA-UONQ01000910-UONQ01000910.1-human-gut-metagenome-genome-assembly--contig:-CS26-NODE-910-length-30635-cov-19.358044_pt1 | contig 30635 bp, 25 predicted proteins | sample MGYA00242460_ERZ724007 | MGnify/ENA metagenome assembly ERZ724007
TTTCTCTATTATACCAGAAGAACCCCGCTGCTGGCGAGGTTCTTTGACAAGCTGAGACGCCCGGCCTGCCGTAAAAGCGGCAGGCCGGGCGTCTGTTTATGATGGCTCAATATGATTTCAAGGTGTCCGATTCTCCCTGCCGGAGGGCCAGCAGCGCCTCTGGAGTATCCGCATCAGCCAGCTCCAGAGGGTCCTCTGCCGGGAGAAGGATACAGCGGTCCCAGTGGCGGCGCAGCACCACCCGTCCCCCCTGATCGCCGGTGAGGGCCTCCAGTTCCGGCAGCAGGGCGGCGGAGAACAGGACCGGGTTGCCCGGCTGACCCTCCCAGCAGGCCGCCGCTGTGAGGACCCCCGGTCGGGCGGCGTCCAGCAGCCGGGCCGCCGTCCCGCTCCCCAGGCGGGGCTGGTCGGCTGCCGCGAACAGGAGAAAATCCTCCGGAGAAATGGGGCTCAGGGCGGAGAGCCCCGCCCGGATGGTGAAGGACAGGCCCCGGGCGCTGTCCGGGCTGTCCACCGCCCGGGCCCCCGCCGCCTGGGCGGCCTCAAGAACAGGGCCATAGCGGGACACGATGGTCAGATCACAGTCCTTCCGGGCCCGGACCAGGCCGGCCAGAGTGTCCAGCCCGTGGCGGAACAGGGGCTTTCCCTCCAGTGGACACAGCAGCTTGTTGCTCCCGAAGCGGCTGCCGCTGCCCGCCGCCAGATAGATGATGTGCTTATTCATCCCGGCCCAGCAGGACCTTCTCCGGGGTGATGGGGAGATTCCGGTGCCATGTCCCGGTGGCCCGGAAGATGGCCTGAGCCAAAGCGGGGGCGGGGGTGTTGATGACGATCTCTCCGATGGACTTGGCCCCGAAGGGGCCGGTCTGTTCATAGCTGGATTCAAACTCCACCTGGAGATGTCCCATATCCAGCCGGGTGGGGAGCTTATACTGCATCAGGGAGTCCTCCAGGATGCGCCCCTCCGGGGTATAGGTCACATCCTCGAACAGGGCCATGCCAATGCCCTGGACAATGCCGCCCTCGGTCTGCACCCGGGCCAGATTGGGGTTGATGGGGGTGCCGCAGTCCACCACGGCGGTGTAGTCCAGCACCTGGACGGAGCCGGTCTCCCGGTCCACCTCCACCTCGGCCATACCCACCATGAAGGGGGGCGGGGAGATGGGCGAGGTGTGGGAGCAGGTGGCCTGAACAGCGGTGCCGTTGCCGCACATGGACTTGGTGGCGATGTCGGCCAGGGAGACCTGGGCGGAGCCGTCCAGGCGGCGCACCGCCTTCCGGGCGTACTCCACCTCCTCCCGGGGGCAGTTCAGCAGCTCCGCCCCCACCTGGCACAGGCGGTCCTTCAGCTCCTCACAGGCCTTTTCCACCGCCTTCCCGGTGACATAGGTGGTGCTGGAGGCATAGGAGCCGGAGTCGTAGGGGGAGGCGTCAGAGTCTGCGCCAAAGACGGCCACGTCGTCCAGACTACACTCCATGCACTCGGCGGCCATCTGGGCCAGAATGGTGTCGCAGCCGGTACCCATATCGGCCGCGCCGATGGAGAGGTTGAAGAAGCCCTCGTCACTGAGCTTGATGGTGGCGGAGCCCACATCCACGCCGGAGATGCCGGAGCCCTGCATAGCCATGGCTACTCCGGCAGCCCGCACCTTTCCGTTGCCCATATCCCGAACAGGGAACTTCTCCTCCCAGTGGAAGAGCTCCTTGCACCGGGTCATGCACCGGTCCAGGGCACAGGCGTCCGCCCGCTCGTTGTAATAGGCGGGCATGACCTGCCCCTCCCGGACCATGTTTTTCTCCCGAAGAGCCACCGGATCCATGCCCAGGCGGTCCGCCAGCTCATTCACCGCCGTCTCCACGGCGAAGATGCCCTGGGTGGCGCCGTAGCCCCGGTAGGCCCCGGCGGACTGGTGGTTGGTGTAAACCACATCATAGGCGAAGCGGAATGCCTCCAGGCTGTGGGTGTACAGGGGAATGGACTTGTGGCCCGACAGGCCCACCGTGGTGGGGCCGTGCTCTCCGTAGGCCCCGGTGTTGGACAGGGTGTACACATCCAGGGCCCGGATGGTGCCGTCGTTGGAGGCGCCCAGGCGCACCCGGACCTCCATCTCATGCCGGGGGGTCCCGGCGGTCTGGCACTCCTGACGGGTGTAGATCATCTTGGCGGGGCGGCCGGTCTTCCAAGTGACCAAAGCAGGATAGACCTCAGCCACCACCGTCTGTTTGGCGCCGAAGCCTCCACCAATGCGGAACTTTTCCACATGGACCTTGGATTTTGGGATGTCCAGGGCGTTGGCCAGGATCCGCCGGACGTGAAAGACGATCTGGGTGGAGCTGACAACATGGAGGCGGCCATAGGGGTCGATCTCTGTATAGGTGCGGAAGGTCTCCATCATGGCCTGCTGGCAGGCCTTGGTGTGGTAGACTCCCTCCACCACCTGGTCGCAGCCGGCCAGGATCCGGTCCACATCCCCGTCCTGACAGGTCTCGCTGGCACACAGGTTCCGGCGGTTGTCCGCCCCCACAGGGCACAGGGACCGCCAGCTCTCCTCCGGGTGGACCAGGATCAGGTTGTCCTTGGCGGTGTGGAAGTCCAGCACCGGCTCCAGGACCTGATACCGGACCCGGATGCGCTTCAGCGCCCGGTCCACCGCCGCCTCGTTCTCCCCGGCCACGATGGCCACCGCGTCTCCCACAAAGCGGACCCGCCGGTCCAGGATGAGCCGGTCATAGGGGGAGGGCTCCGGATAGGTCTGTCCCGCCATGGTGAACCGCTTCTGTGGCACATCCCTGTAGGTGAAGATGGCGGCAACGCCGGGGATCTGCTCGGCGTTCTCCGTATCGATCTCCTCAATGAGGGCGTGGGCGTGGGGGCTGCGCAGCACTTTGACCACCAGGCAGTCCTTCGGGGTCAGGTCGTCCAGATAGGCGGGCTTGCCCAACAAGAGGGCCATTGCGTCCTTTTTCCGCACCGGCTTGCCCACGGTGCTCCAATCCTGCTGTGCCATCACTGCGCCTCCTCTGCTCTTTTATGGTTCAGATAGGCCCGGATGCCCCGGAGCTGCCCCTCATAGCCGGAGCACCGGCACAGGTTGCCCGCCAGATAGGCCCGGATCTGGTCGTCGGTGGGATCTGGATACTCCCGGAGCAGGGCGATGGTGTTCATCACGAAGCCGGGGTTGCAGAAGCCGCACTGCTCCGCCCCCTGGTCGGCAATGAAGGTGACAAAGCCGCCCGCCTCCTCCTGAAGGCCCTCCAGGGTCTGGACGCAGCGGCCGTCCACCCGGGCGGCCAGCAGGCTGCAGGACAGCACGGGGGTCCCGTCCAGCAGGACGGTACACAGGCCGCAGTTGGCGGTCTCGCACCCCCGCTTGACGCTGAGGCAGCCGTGGGCCCGCAGAAAGTCCAGCAGCAGGGTGTCGGCCCGGACCTCGGCGTCCAGGGGCTTTCCGTTCAAATTCAGATGGATCTCCATATCAGCGCGCCTCCTCCAGCTTCAGCAGGCCCCGGCGCACCAGGGCCTGGCAGATCTTTGTCCGGTACTCCGCCCCGGCACGCAGGTTGTCCCCCATGGGGACCCGGCGGGACAGATCCTCCCCCATGGCCAGGGCGCTGTCCCGGGTGATCCTGCCAGACAGCAGCCCCTTCTCATCCAGATAGACCCTGGCCCGCCCCGGCCGGGCCCCGATGGCGAAGCGGAACGCGCCCTCCCGGCGGGCGATGGCGCAGGTGAGGACGGGAAAGTCTGTGGCGCTGTTCCGCTGGGACAGATAGACCGTCCCCTCCGCTCCCTTGGGAACGATGACCCGGACCAGGATGTCCCGGAAGGGCGGACGGGCGCAGAACTCCTCCAGGCTCAGTTCCCCCGCCCCCTGGAGCACCACCCGGGCGTCCAGGGCCAGCAGCAGGGTGAGCACGTCGGAGAAGCCGAAGCGGCCAAAGACGCTGCCCCCCACGGTGGCGCAGTTGCGGAACTGCACCCCCACGATGTGCTCCACGCTGCGGGCGAAGGCCCCCCGGGTCATGGCATTGAGCCCCTCGTGGGTCTCCAGGGCGCGCAGGGGGACCATGGCCCCCAGCTCGAAGGCGCGCTCCGTCTCGGTGATCCGGTCCAGCCCCAGGCCGCACAGGTCGATGGCGGTCCCCACCTTCCGATCCTGCATTTTCAGCCAGAGCATCCCGCCCAGCACCACATGATTTCGTTTTTGACACAGCTCATAGGCCTGTTCCAGGCTTTCGGCCCTCACATACTGGTCGATGGTCAGCAAAGCTGCTCTCCTCCTGTCTGGTTGGCCCAACAGCCAACATGATCTGATTGAAATTATAACATCGATTTGTCTGCTTGACAATGAAAGGCACGCCCTTTTGGAAGGGCGCGCCCGAGTGTACCACAAAAGTAGTATGCCGCTTTTTCGGCCAACTTCCCACAGCGTCAGTCCGGCAGGCAGTAGAACCGACCGCTCTCGTCCCGGCGGACCTGAATGGTGGGGTACAGTTGTCTCAGAACAGCCTGAAGGGCCTCCGCTCCCATCCCCTCTGTGGCGACGTTATCCACCAGCCGTCCCCCAGCCAACAAAAGCAGCCGGCGGCACCAGCGCAGGGCCAGGGCCGGGTCGTGGAGGACGATCAGGGCGGTCCGCTCCCCGGTCTCCACCAGCTCCCGCACCCTGCGGAACAGCAGGCCGGTGTTTTCAAAGTCCAAAGCACTGTTGGGCTCGTCCAGCAGCAGGATGGGGGCGTCCTGGACGGCCAGACGGGCCAGATGGACCAGCTGGCGCTGCCCCTCGCTGAGCTGGGCGCAGTCCCGGTCAAGAAGCTCCGCCACGCCGAAGCGCTCCGCCGCTGCCCGGACCATGGCCCGGTCCTCCGGCCCGGGCCCGGAGAGCGGCCCCAGCCAGGGGGTGCGGCCCATGGCGATGACCTCCTCCGCCCACAGGCCGGGGAGCAGCTGGCTGTGCTGGGACAGCAGGGCGATGCTCCTGGCCCGCCTCCGAGCGGACCAGTCCAGACAGTCCTCCCCCGCCGCCCACACCGTGCCGGACAGGATCCGCGCCCCCCCGGTGAGGCTCCGAAGCAGGGTGGTCTTGCCGCAGCCGTTGCGGCCCAGTACCGCGGTGATCTCGCCCGGACGGAGGGCAAAGGAGATATCGCAGATCACCGGCCGGCGGTAGCCGGCAGTGAGGCCCTGTACCTCCAGCAGCGCGCTCATAGGCTCTCCTCCCTTCCCCGAAGAAGCAGTGCGGTGAGCACCGGGGCCCCGAACAGCACGGTCCAGATGCTCAGCGGGAGCTCCGTCCCCTGGGAGAACCCCCGGGCCAGCAGGTCGGCGGCCAGCAGAATGGCTCCCCCCATCAGGGCGCACAGCGGAAGATAGGGGCCGCCCCGCCGCCCCAGCAGCAGAAAGGCGATGTGGGGGGCGATCAGGCCCAGAAAAGCGATCACCCCGGCCACGGAGGCCACCGCCGCCACCATCAGGGTGGTCAGTCCCAGCAGCAGCCCCCGCCACCGCCGGGGCTCCAGCCCCAGGGCGCGGGCCCCCTCCTCCCCGAGGGAGAGGGTGAGGGCCTGCCGGCGGAACAGCAGGAGCAGAGCCAGTGGGATCAGGATGGCAGACGCAGCCCCCCGGAGCTTGTCTCCGGTCATGGCGGACAGGCTGCCCATGGTCCAAAACTCGATGGCGGCCAGTTCCCCCTCCGGGTCGGCGATGGTCTTGAGCACCATCAGGCCCGCGTCCGCCGCCGAGGAGACGATGACCCCCGCCAGGATATAGGCCCCGGTGCGTTCCATCCCGGCCCACCGGACCAGGGCCAGCACCAGCAGCAGGGACAGGCTGCCCATGATAAAGGCGCCCCCCATGATCTGAAGGGAGGTCCCCGCCCCCAGCACGATGGCCCAGGCCGCGCCGAAGGAGGCCCCGGAGGCCACCCCGGTCAGGTCGGGGGAGGCCAGGGGGTTGCGGAACACGGTCTGATAGACGCCGCCGGCCATGCCCAGCGCCCAGCCCGCCAGCAGCCCCATCCCCACCCGGGGCAGGCGGAGATTCCACAGCACATGGGCGGGAGTCGTGCCCGCCAGCCCGCCGGAGAGGATGTCCAGGATCTGCCCGGTGGAGAGGGGGTAGCTGCCCACCCGGACAGACAGGAGCGCCAGGACCGCTGTCAGCAGGATGGCCGCCCCCAGGGCGAGCCGTTCCCGTCCCTTCTCTCTCACCGGTCCTCCCCCCTCTCCGCAGCGTCTGGTCCGTTCTTACTTGGTGATGAGCGCCGGGTCGATCTCAAATCCGTAGAAGGTCTTGTAAAAGTCCTGGACGTCGGCGGTAAAGGTGTCGAAGGGATAGGCGTCCCCGTGGAGAACGCTGGTCATCCAAAGGGTGCCCAGGATGCCGGAGGGAATGGGGGAGTCCCACTCCTCAATGCCGCTTGGCATCTCATAGACCGCACCGGACTGGACGGCGGGCACCGCGGCCAGCTGGGGATCGCCCAGGATGTCCTGGGCGGTATAGTCTGCGCCGGCGGGGATCAGGATGACCTGCGGGGCCATAGCCAGAATGGACTCATAGGAGACCTCGGTCCAATAGCCCCCCGTCAGATCGGCGGCGGCGTTCACCCCTCCGGCGGTCTCGATGAGGCTGCTCTGGTACATATCGCCGGGGGCGGCGGTGAGGTAGGAGGAGTTGCCGCCCATGTAGACCGTGGGCCGCTCCAGGCCGTCCACCAGCTGGGCTACCCGGGCCAGTTGCTCCTCATAGTAGTCCGTCAGAGCCTGGGCCCGGTCCTCCACGCCGCAGGCCTGTCCCAGCAGCTCCAGCATTCCGGTGAGTGCCTCGTGGGATTCGGGGTTGACCACCAGGACAGGGATGCCCAGCTCCTCCAGGGGAGCGGCGTAGTCCATCAGCTTCTTGGGCATCACCACCAGGTCGGGCTCCAGGACGGCCACCGCCTCCAGGTCCAGCTCCTTCATGGTGCCCACCTGCTCCTTCTCCAGCAGGTCCGGGGCGGCCATGGCGTAAATGGGGCGGGTATCCGCCTTTTTCTCCAGGCCCACCACCCGGTCGGAGATCCCCAGGGCCATGGTGGCATAGGTGGTCACATAGTAGCAGCTGACCAGAGTGTCCGCCGGGGCGTCCAGCTCCACCTGACGGCCTGCCTGGTCGGTAAGGGTGATGGCGGAGGCGGGGGCGCTCTGACTGGCAGAGGCGCTGCCCGCGGAGGAGGAGCCGCCCGCCCCGCCGCAGGCGGTGAGGGAGAGGGTCAGGGCGGCCGCCAGGATCAGGGCGGCCCACCGTGTGAGTTTGTTGTGTTTCATGGTAAAAACCTCATTTCTGTCAGAAAGATCGGCGGATCGGGCCGCCGTTCCGGCGGATATTTTATCATGCTGGCCGCTCTTTGTCAAAACCGGAGCGGCCGAGAGATGTCTTTAGGATAACTTAAGAAATTCCTAAGAGAACCTTTCGGGTATTTTTCAAAACTGTATGCTATGATGTCATACAGTTCAGCCCGGGCGGACCACGCCCGGCGAAAGGAGGAGTTCCAACATGGCGGAGCTGCTGTGTGTAAAGGATCTGACGAAGGTATATGGAAAGCGGGGGGCGGTCACCCGCGCCCTGGACGGCGTGGACCTGTCCCTGGAGGCGGGGGAGTATGTGGGGATCATGGGGGCCTCCGGCTCCGGCAAGACCACCCTGCTCAACTGCATCTCCACCATCGACCGGCCCACCTCCGGTTCCATCCAGGTGGATGGGGAGGAGCTGACCGGCCTGCGGGGCAGGGCCCTCACCCGCTTCCGCCGGGAGCGGCTGGGCTTCATCTTCCAGGACTGCAATCTGCTGGACACCCTTACCGCCTTTGAAAACATTGCCCTGTCCCTGTCCATCCTCCGCACCCCGGCCGCCCAGATCCGGGACCGGGTGGAGGAGACGGCGGAGCTGCTGGGCATCGGGGACTGTCTGGACAAGTATCCCTATCAGATGTCCGGCGGACAGCAGCAGCGCTGCGCCGCCGCCCGGGCCATCGTCACCCGGCCCGCCCTGGTGCTGGCCGACGAGCCCACCGGGGCCCTGGACTCCAAATCCTCCAGGCTGCTGCTGGAGCGGCTGGAGGTGCTCAACCGGGAGCGGGGGGCCACCATTCTGATGGTCACCCACGACGCCTTCACCGCCAGCTGCTGCCGCCGGGTGGTATTCCTCCGGGACGGAAAGATCTTCGCGCAGCTGGAGCGGGACGGCGGGGACCGCCGGGCCCTTTTCCAGCAGATCATCCGGGTGGTCACCCAGCTGGGAGGAGAGATGGAAGATGTTCTGTAAGCTGGCCCTGCGCAACGTCCGCCGCTCCTTCCGGGACTACGGCGTGTATCTGCTTACCCTCACCTTCGGCGTGTGCCTGTTCTATACCTTCAGCTCTCTGGATGGACAGGGGGCGATGATCTACCTGACCCAGAGCCAAAATCCCATGGCCCAGGTCATCCAGTCCTGCATCGACGTCTTTTCCGTCTTTGTGGCGGTGGTTCTGGCCTGTCTGATCCTGTACGCCGACCGGTTCCTCATGCGCCGGCGGAAGCGGGAGCTGGGCACCTATCTGCTTCTTGGCCTGAGCCAGGGGCAGGTATCCCTTCTGCTGGTGCTGGAGACGGGGCTGATCGGCGCGGCCTCCCTGGCCCTGGGCCTGCTGCTGGGACTGGCGGCCTCTCAGGGCCTGTCCGCCCTCACCTTGTCCATGTTCTCCCTTCGGATGGACGCCTTCGGGCTGGCCCTCTCCCCCCGGGCGGCGGGGCGCACTGTGCTCTACTTCGGCCTGATTTTCCTGTTGGTCATGGGCTTCAGCGGCATCCAGATCTCCAGAGCCAAGCTGCTGGATCTGATGCAGGGAGGACGGAAAAATGAGGAGCTTCGCCCCCGCCCCCTCCGGACCTCTGTGCTCCAGCTGGTCCTGGGCGGGGTGTGCCTGGCGGCGGCCTACGCCATTCTGCTCACCTTCGGGATGGCCTTCGCCGTGGTGCTCCCCTTCCTGTGCATCCCTATGCTGACTCTGGGGACAGTGGGCACCCTGCTGGTCTTTCGCTCCCTGTCCGGCTTTGTGCTGCGGCTGGCCCGGAGCTACCCCGGCTTCTACTACCGGGACCTGCATCTCTTTACCCTGCGCCAGTGGATCAGCCGGGTCCACTCTACTTACCTGTCCCAGACCGTGATCTGCATCCTCCTGCTCCTGGCTATGGGCATCACCGCCAGCTCCATCGGCCTCAACCGCACCATCGAGGCCGCCGCCGACGGGCAGGCCCCCTTTGACATCACCGTCCAGAACCAGAACGCCGACCACCTGGGTTGCGTGGACTTTGATGCCCTGCTGACCGCCCACGGCATGGAGTCTGACGCCCTGGCCTGGCGGCAGGACACCCCGATCTATTACAACGATCCCGCGGTCACTGGGATAGAAGACGCCTCCGCGGCCATCCGCCTGTCCGACTGCAATGGTCTGCTGGCGCGGCAGGGCGCGCCGGCCTACCCCGGCCCCCTGCCCGGCCTTCTGGCGGAGGGAAGCGCGCCCCTGGCCACCGGAAACCTGGGGCTGACCTGCGTGGTCATCCCGGACGAGATGGCGGAGAAGCTGTCCCTCCGGCGTCAGGTGTGGTCCGCCGACTACGCCGGGGACCCGGAGGAGACTGAGAAACAGGTCCAGGCCGCCCTGGCGGAGTATCAGGAGACCACCGCCTACCTGCGGGTGGAGAGCCGCCTGTCCCTCTATCAGGAGATCATGGGAAACAAGCTCCTGGCCCTGTTTCTGGGGTTGTATCTGGGCCTCACCTTCCTGCTGGCCGCCGCCGCGGTTCTGGCCCTCCAGCAGCTGAGCCAGGCCGCCGACAACGCCGCACGGTACGCCGTCCTGCGCCGCCTGGGCGCGGAGGAGGGGATGCTCTCCCGCTCTGCGGTGCAGCAGGTGGCCCTGGCCTTCCTGCTCCCGCTGGCCCTGGCCCTGCTCCACACTGTGGTGGGCATGAAGGCGGCCAACGACCTGATCTCCACGGCGGCCAAGGTGGACACGGTCCACAGCGCCCTGGTCACCGGCGGAGTTCTGCTGGCGGTGTATGGGGGGTACTTTCTGGCGACCGCACTGGCCTGCCGCCGCCTGGCTCTGGAAGGCGGCGGCGCACCTGGCGGATGCGGGTGAGCGGGGACCGCGCCGACGTACAGAACGCAGAAAACAGGCTGGCCCCGGTTGGGGCCAGCCTGTTTGAGATGCCGATGGGATCAGTTCCAGTATTCGGTCTTGCCCTTGAGGCCCACAGTCTCGGCCTTGAACACCGGGTTGCGGCCGGTGTTCTTCTGCGCAGTGTAATCCTTCAGAGCCAGCAGGGCGGGGCGGCTGAGGAGGATGATGACCGGCAGGTTGATCAGGGCCATCACGCCCATGAGCACATCGGCCAGGTTCCACACGGTGCCGATCTGCATCCCGGCGCCGATGAAGATCAGGAGCATGGCATCGATGCGGAAGAGGACCATGAACTCCTTGGCGGGGACCTTCTTGACGATGTAATTCAGGCAGTTGTCCACATAGTAGAGGTTGCCGATGAGGGTGGTGAAGGCGAAGAGCACCATCGCCACCGTAATGAACATGGGGCCGATGGGACCGAACACCGCGCTCAGGGCCGCCTGGACATAGGGGGCGCCCTCCAGCGCCGCGTCGGGCTCCACGCCGGAGCACAGCAGCATGAAGGCGGTGGCGGTGCAGATGAGCAGGGTGTCGATGAACACGGAGAGCATCTGGACCAGGCCCTGCTTCACCGGGTGGCTGACATTGGCGGAGGCGGCCGCGTTGGGGGCAGAGCCCACGCCGGCCTCGTTGGAGTAGAGGCCGCGCTTGATGCCGTACATCAGGCAGGAGCCGGCCAGGCCGCCGAAGATGGCCTGGAAGTCAAAGGCCTCGGAGAAGATGCGGCCCAGCACCTGGGGCAGCAGGCCGAAGTTCATCACAATGACGATCAGAGAGACCAGCACATACAGGCCGCCCATGAAGGGGACCAGGGTGGAGGTGACCTTCACGATGCGCTTGCCGCCGCCCATGACGCAGTAGCCCACCAGCAGGGCCAGGATGGCGCCGATGACCCAGGGGGTGGTCTCCGGGTCATAGAAGCTGTATCCGGAGAAGGTGGACTGGAGATTGTAGGAGGCCAGCATATTGAAGCCGCCGGCGTAGGTCAGGATCAGGGAGAAGGCGAAGATGATCGCCAGGGGGCGGCTGTGAAGGGCGGCCTCGATATAATAGGAGGGGCCGCCGTAGCTCTCACCCGTCTCCGGGTCGCGGCGCTTGTAGATCTGGGCCAGGGTGGACTCCACGAAGGCGGAGGCGCCGCCGATGATGGCGATGACCCACATCCAGAACACCGCGCCGAAGCCGCCGGCACAGATGGCGGTGGAGATGCCGATGATGTTGCCCGTGCCCACCCGGGACGCGGTGGATACCATCAGCGCCTGGAAGGAAGAGGTCGCCCCGGCCTTCTCCGGTTTTTCTCCCACCACACGGATGGATTCCAGGAACATACGGAACTGGACGAAGCGGGTCCGGAAGGTGAAGTACAGACCCGTAGCCAGCAGCAGGATGATGAGCACATAGCTGTACATCACAGTGCTGATGTCGCCGATCAATTTGTCGATCACAATACACACACTCACTTTCTTTGATAAATTTGTCTCTCTCCTGTGGACGTTTCCACGGCGGACTGGGCAGGCCGCGGGAGGTCGTTCAGCACTATTATACAGGAGGCAGGTCTCTTTGAACAGGGCTTTGGATGGTTTTTGTAAAAAATGTACAAATTCCATCCGCCCAATGGACCGCGCAGTCCGCCTGGGGCAGCTTCTCCCAGGAAAACAGAGGGATCAGCTCAGCGGGGGAGATGGGGGCGTACTCCGGGATCAATCCGGCCAGCAGGGCCAGCTGCCCCACCAGCTCCTGGGCGGAGTAACAGCTCTGGAGCGCTCCCAGCTCCTGGTCCCGGTCCCGTTTGGCCAGGCGGCGGCCATCGGGGGCCAGGAGCAGGGGCACATGGCCGTACTCCGGGTGGGGCAGGCCCAGCCGCTCCTGGAGCCACAGCTGCCGCGGGGTGGAGTCCAGCAGATCGCTGCCCCGCACCACCTGGGTCACCCCCATGGCCCCGTCGTCCACCACCACCGCCAGCTGATAGGCGTACACCCCGTCGGAGCGGCGGAGGATGAAGTCGCCGCAGTCCAGGGAGAGGTCCTGGGAAACGCCTCCCTGAAGCAGGTCGCGGAAGCTCAGGACCTCCTCCGGGACCCGGACCCGCCAGGCCGGGCGGCGGCTCCGGGCCAGACGGGCCAGCTCCTCCGGCGGCAGGCGGCGGCACCGCCCGTCATAGACGGGGACGCCGTCGGACCGGTGGGGGGCGGAGGCGGCCAGCCGCTCCGCCCGGGTGCAGTAGCAGGGATAGATCAGTCCGGCCTCCTCCAGCCGGGCAAAAGCGGCCCGGTAGGCGTCGGTCCGGCGGCTCTGATACACCGGCTCGTTGTCCCAGTCCAGTCCAAGCCACTCCAGATCCCGCATCACCTGATCGCACCAGGTCTGGGTACAGCGGTCTGGGTCCAGGTCCTCCAGCCGCAGCACCATCCGCCCACCCCGGCTCCGGGCGGCCAGCCAGGCCAGCAGCGCGGACCAGAGGTTGCCCAGGTGCATCCGCCCGCTGGGGCTGGGGGCGAAGCGGCCGCACACCGGCCTGTCCTGCGTTGTCGTATTTGACAAGGTCCTCCCCTCCTCCATGCGTTTGCCCCATTGTACCATGAAACGGCCCGGGAGAAAAGCGCCGGCCGCACGTTTCCCTGCCCATAGATGCCGTTCCCCCGCCCCAGCCTGCCCCATTTGCTTTTCCGGATCGGCTGTGCTATACTATCATCAATCATAAAAAGAACCGTCTTGTCTGAAGAAGGGCTTTTGGTATTGCGCGGTACAGCGCTGTATGAAAAGCCCTTCTTTTTTCTATATCTCCGGCGTTTGACCGTATTTGTGCCTTGGGAGGGGGCGGCTCTGGTCCTGCGCCGGGATGAGGCCTGGCTGGAGGCAAGTGTGTAGGCAATGCGGAAGCTGGCAGCCGCGGAACGTGAGCGGCCATATTCCGCGTGGGAAGAAAGGAGCAGTTTATGCAGTTGATTGGACAGGCGATCCGCCATGAAACCTTTGGAAAGGGGATCGTGACCGGCTGGAACCGGAACATCCTCACGGTTTGTTTCCCCGGGGGAGACAAGCGGTTCCTCTACCCGGACGCATTTGCCCGGCGCCACCTGACCCTGCGGAACCAAGAGATGCAGGCTGAGATCCAGGAACTGCTGCTGGCCAAGGAGGCTGAAAAGCAGGAGGCGCAGCAGGCCATGCAGGAGGAGCAGGAGCGGCGGGCGCTTTTGCAGCACATGAAGCTCTCAAAAATGTCCCAGGCAGCGTTTGATGTGGAAGAAGGACAGCTGAACGCGCTCTTCTCTGAGTGGGTCATCTCCACCGGGACCTATATCAGCGGCGCATCCAAAGGGGAACCGCGGGTCCCCGCCCGGATGAAGCCAAACTCCCTCTGTCTGATCACCCACCGGGGAACGAATGAACCAGAGACAGAGCGGCGCATCCTTGGTATGTGCATGGTGAGGGAGGATTTTATTGGGTCCTGCTGCGTGGACGGGCAGATCAAAGCCCACCCTGTGTATCGTTTGACCCTGAAAAAAGAGGAACAGCCACTTTTCTGGCCTTATTTTTCGGAGAAAACTGCCAGACGGAGCTGGGGGAATGCTTCACTGAAGTATTTTTCTACTGAGATCGCCGAGAAGATCCTCTTCGATCTGCGCGCCTGCTGGACCCAGCCGGGGGATGGGCCGGAGTCCGGGATCTTCTATCAGTATTTCTGTATGGTCAACCGTCTCCCGGCCAGGAATCCGGAGGAAACAGACTGAACACCCGGCCACAGGAAGAGGCGGGGACAAGATATGTGTCGTAAATCTGTCCAAAACACGCAAAGGGCAGAAGAAAATTCAAAAAAGTTCTTGACTTTTCAGCAAAAACTTATATAATTGTAAAGTCTGTTACCGGGTCTTTCCCGGCGACCGAATCCTTGCTCCCGGCGCGTCCGGGGGCCACAAGACCATAAGGAGGTGCAAGAATATGGCAAAGATCAACGCAAACTACGAGGCGATGTATATCCTGGATCCCTCTCTGAACGAAGAGGCCGTCGCCGCTCTGGTGGCCAAGTTCAAGGCCGTGGTGGAGGCGAATGGTACCGTCTCTGAGGTCGATGAGTGGGGCAAGCGCCGTCTGGCCTATCCCATCAACGATCTGATGGAGGGCTACTACGTGCTGATGACCTTCAACGCCGCCGCCGCCATCCCCGCCGAGCTGGACCGTATCTTCCGGATCACCGACGGCGTGATGCGTTCCCTGATCGTCTGCAAGGACCAGTAAGGAGAGGGCGGATATGCTCAACAAGATTTTCCTCATGGGACGTCTGACCCGTGACCCGGAGCTGCGCCGGACGCAGACGGGGACCCCTGTGGCCTCCTTCTCTCTGGCGGTGGACCGGGATTTTAAAGACAAGGCCACCGGCGAACGCAGCACCGATTTTATCGATGTGGTGGCCTGGCGGCAGACGGCTGAGTTTGTCAGCCGCTACTTCACCAAGGGCCGTATGGCCGTGGTGGAGGGCCGCCTTCAGATCCGCGACTGGACCGACAAGGAGGGCGGCAAGCGCCGCAGCGCCGAGGTGATCGCCGATCAGGTGTACTTCGGGGACTCCAAGCGGGACAGCGACGGCGGAGGCTATTCCAATGCCGGCTATGCGTCCGGCGGCGGTTATGCCGCCCCCTCAGCTCCCGCCCCCTCCGGCTATGGCGCCCCCTCCGGCGGCGACCAGTTTGCCGAGCTTTCTGATGATGACGGCGAACTGCCGTTCTAACTTTGACCGTATCTGGTCGTAAAAGGAGGTTTCTCTCATGGCTATGGAACGTGAAAACCGCGCCCCCCGCGGCCGTAAGCGCCGCAAGGTCTGCGCCTTCTGCGTGGATAAGGTGGAGTGCATTGACTATAAGGATGCTGCCAAGCTGCGCCGCTACACTTCTGAGCGCGGCAAGATCCTGCCCCGCCGCACCACCGGCACCTGCGCCATGCATCAGCGCCAGCTGACCGAGGCCATCAAGCGCGCCCGCCAGGTCGCCCTGCTGCCCTACGTCACTGACTGATCCAACGCAACGAGTACCGATCCGGGGAGTCCCACAGGGGCTCCCCGGATTTTTTTGCCCCGGGCCCGGAAGCGTGGGATCTCCTCTGGATTTTTCCACCGTTCTGCGGTAAAATGGGGAAAACCGTGTGTAGATCGGCGTTCCAATGCCGCTATTCTGTGCGGCGCCGGCGCACAGATCAAAATGAGGTGTGGATATGACAGATATTATTGTGGTGGGCGCAGGGCCTGCCGGCCTGACGGCCGCCATGTACGCTGCCCGGGCGGGCAAGCGCGTCCTGGTGCTGGAGGGAGACGCCCCCGGGGGACAGATCAACTTCTCTCCCCTGGTGGAAAACTATCCCGGCGTCCCCTCTGTGCCCGGGATCAAGCTGGCGGAGGACCTGCTCCGTCAGGCGGAGGACCTGGGGGTGGAGCTGGAGTATGAGACGGTGACCGACTTCCAGACCCGCGTCCCCGGCTTCCAGGTTATCACCGACTGTGCGGTGCGGGAATGCCGGGCGCTGATCCTGGCCGCCGGTGTGCGCCACCGTGCCCTTGGACTGCCCGGCGAGGAAGAGCTGGTGGGCCAGGGTATTTCCTACTGCGCCGTGTGCGACGGCCCCTTTTACCCCGGCCGTCCGGTGGCTGTGGTGGGGGGCGGCGACACTGCTCTTCAGGACGCCCTGTTTCTGGCCGGGACCTGCTCCCAGGTCACCCTGATCCATCGCCGGGACCGGTTCCGGGGCGAGCAGCGTCTGGTGGACCAGGTGGAACGCCGGGAGAATATCCGCTGCTGGATGGATTCCACCGTGGAGGAGCTCCTCACCCGGGACGGCCGCCTCACCGGCCTGCGGGTGCGGGACGGGGCCGCCGGGGAGGAACGGGAGCTGGATGTGGACGCCCTGTTTGTCGCCGTGGGCCAGGAGCCCCGCAACCGCGCCCTCACCGACCTGCTCCTGCTGGACGAAGGGGGCTATGTCATGGCCGGGGAGGACTGCAAGGCCAGCCTGCCCGGCGTGTTCGCCGCGGGGGACTGCCGCGGGAAGGCGGTCCGCCAGCTCACCACCGCGGTGGGCGACGGGGCGGTAGCCGGACTGGCAGCCTGCCGCTGGGTGGACGAGCGCCAGTCCTGACTGGGAGGAGCCTGCCATGCAGTATTACTTTGCCCCCCTGGAGGGCGTGACCGGCTCGGAATTCCGCCGGGCCCACCACCGCTGGTTCCCCGGGGTGGACGCCTACTATATGCCCTTTCTCTCCCCCACTCAGGACCATGTGTTTACCCAGCGGGAGCTGCGCAATGTCCTGCCGGAGCACAACCAGGGCTTTCGCGCGGTGCCTCAGCTTCTGACGAAAAACGCGGATGATTTTCTCTGGTGCGCTGGGGAGCTGGCCGCCATGGGCTATGACGAGGTCAACCTGAATTTGGGCTGTCCCTCCGGGACGGTGGTGGCCAAGGGGAAGGGCTCCGGCCTGCTGGGCGCGCCGGAGGCGCTGGACCGGATGCTGGACCGGATCTTTTCCGGTTCCCCGGTGGCGGTGTCGCTGAAAACCAGGCTGGGCCTGGAGGACCCGGAGGAGTTCGCCCGTCTGCTGGAGATTTTTGGGCGGTATCCCGTCTCCCTGCTCATCGTCCACCCCCGGGTGCGGAAGGACTTTTACCGGCACCCGGTGCGGGTGGAGTATTTTGAGCAGGCGGTGGATGCCTACCATGGGCCGCTGTGCTTCAACGGCGGCCTGGTGACTGCGGAGGACTGCGCCCGGTTTGCCCGCCGTTTTCCCCAGGTGGACCGTGTGATGATCGGTCAGGGGCTTCTGGCGGACCCCGCTCTGGTCCAAAAGGCCAAAGGCGGGCCCGGAGCCGGACGGGAGGCCCTGCGGGCCTTTCACGATGAGCTCTACCACACCTATCTGGAGATCTTCGCCAGCCAGCGCAACACGGTATTTCACATGAAGGAGCTTTGGAGCTATCTGGGCCGCCTGTTCCAGGGGGCGGAGAAGCCGCTGAAGCAGATCCGCAAGGCGGCGGACTCACCTGCATACGAGGCGGCGGTCGCTCAGATTTTTGCTCTGCCTCTGCGGCAGGACGCCTGCTGGGGGGGACAATAGGAGGAACAAACGGCGGATGGCCTTTTCCGGGCTGTCCGCCGTTCAATTTTCTCATTATTTTCCTGAAATGTGGTAGGGGAGGGGCTTGCCCCTCCCGTTGTCTCGTTCTGCTGTGATTTGCCTGAAACGCCGTAGGGGCGGGTCTCCTGACCCGCCCGCCGGTTCACCTCCGCAGGGCGAAACCCTCCGCGTAAAATGAAAGCCTTCCAAAAACCGGCGGGAGGGGCAAGCCCCTCCCCTACGGGATGGGTGGGAAAACATCCCACAACGGGGTGACGGGCGGGTCAGAGTCCCACCCCTACAACGTCTTAGGCAGAACTCAGCAAAACCGGACGGCGGGCGGTCCAGTGTCCCGCCCCTACGGCGTTCCCGAGGGGAGTCCGAAATGGCACAGAAAACACAAACCCCGCCATCCTTTCCATGAGAAAAGGGCATGGCGGGGCTTGATTACCATAAAATGTATGATAATGTACCACTTTTGACCTCTGCCCAATATAGGTGGAGGTGTTTTTTATGGCAAGCAATCACACGGAGCATTTCTCACTCAATCAATGGCAGGCGGACGACCAGGTAAAACGCACCGATTTCAACGAGGACAACGCCAAGATCGACGCGGCTCTGAATGATCTTTCGGGCGGTCTGGCCGCCGCGCAGGCGGAAAAAGCCGACCAGACGGCCCTGGACGCTCTGGCCGCGGAGGTGGCGAAAAAGGCTACCACGGCGGCGCTGGAGGCCGTCCGGGCGGCGGTGACGAAGCTGGTGGTCGGGTCTTACACCGGGAATGGGTCCTGTGGACAATCCCATCCCCGCACCCTGGATTTTACGGCCACCCTGGGGCGTCCCCCTAAGTTTGTCGCGGTCCGCTCTAAGGACGGCGACCACCGCTGTCTCTTCCTGATCCCAGGTATGACCAACAGCAACAACCATCTGTCTGACAGCTACATCATGGACACAAAGAACACTGTCACATGGTCGGGCAACCGGGTCTCCTGGTATGCTGACAGCGACTCCGGTCAGATGAACCGCCTGGATTCCAACTATGTCTACTTTGCCATTGGATAAGTAAAAAGAGCACCCCGGACCGAAGTCCGGGGGTGCTCTTTTGTATCATAATCTTGGAATGATCCAGATTAGATGGTGCCAAGCACATCAGTGACGGTGAAGGTGCCGTGACCAGCAGTGATGGTCAGAGTCACGGTGTACTCACCGGTAGTGCTGGGGACAGCGGTGTACTCAGAGAAGGTGATGGTGGCACTGGCCTTATCAGCCACGCTGCCATCGGTTACCTGAACGCCCTTGATGGAGCAGACCTGAGTGCCCTTGCTGTTCTTCACGACAACGTCAGCCTTCGCACCGGTCTGGAACTCAGCGCCGGAGTTGTTCGTGAAGTTGATCTTCATGCCCTTATCAGAGAAGGACAGGGAGTTCAGAGCCAGGCCCTTTTCCTCCTGAGGCTTCTGAGGACCCTTGTCATCCTTCTCCAGGACGCAGATGCCGGTGATCACGTCGCCGTCCAGAACAGCGATGTAACCGTCATTGTCGTCGTCCTTGATGGAGGAGATGCGGGAGATGTTGAAGTCGCCCTTGTAGTCGTAGCGGACCACGACCACGTCGTCAGTCCAGGCATAGCGAGCATTGCTGTCGTTGATCTGATCGATGGACTTCAGCATAACAGTGGACTTCTCAGCCTTCTCGGTGCCAATGCCGGTGACATAGCCGTCGCCATCGTTGTACCCATCGTACAGCTTGACGCTGGTGACCAGGCCGTCAGCGTTCTCGGTGACGCTCTTCAGGGCCACGACGCCAGCCGCAACATTCTTCACCAGCTTGTCAGCGGCGGTGGAGTTCTCCTTCACCTGCAGGGTGACGATCTCGCCGCCCACGACGGCATTGATCTCATACCAGTTGCCGATCTCGGTGTCCTTCACGCGCTTGGCCTTGGGGTTGGCCTCGGCGAAGATGACCTCGCCGGTGCCGGCGGTGTCAGCGTCCTCAATGTAGACCACCTTGGCCACGTTGCTGTCCTTCTCGGTAGCAACAACAACCTCGGTCTCAGCACGGCCGTCAATGTCAGGAACGTTCTTCACGCCGGTGTAGACAGTGAAGTCATAGTCATCGTAGGCAACCACGTCGTTGTCCACGTTGTCGGTGGTCAGACGGTTGGCCAGAGCGGTCTTGTTGTACTTATAGGTGGTGCCGCCCACGACGAAGTTGTCGCCGTTGCTGTCATCAGTGACAGCGCGGACGCGGGTGACCTCGCCCTCCATCTTCTCAGCGGCATAGACATCCTGGATGTCGCCATTGGCATAGGAGTAGATGACGATCTCGTCCTCCTCAAAGAGGGTGGAGTCGAACTCGTCGGTGGTCAGAGCGGGACCCTCGTCCAAGTCGGACAGGGTGATGGTCTTGTCGTCCTCGTCGACCTTCAGGACCTCAGCGGCATAGTACTCGATGATGGCCACGTCCACGGTCTTGTCGGTGCCGTCCACGAAGACCTCGGTGACCACGCCGTTGCCGGTCAGAGCCTTCTCGCCGGTGGCCTTCGCGAAGAAGTCCTTGTCGTCGTCGCTCTTGTTGGCGTTCAGCTTGTCGCCGTCGTACTTCACGGTCTCGCCGTTGAAGGAAACGGTCCACTTGTAGCTGTCAGTGGCGGTCTTGCCGACCTCGTTGTACAGCTCCTTGCTGGTCACCTTGGCAGTGAAGGTGTGGTCGGCCTTCTCAGCGAAGGTGCCGATCTCCTTGGCCTGGTAATCCCACACGGTGGCGGGACGGCCGAAATCGTCATAGCCGTCTTCCTTGGTCAGGTCGCCGGAGTACAGCTTCTCGCCCAGCTCCACGATGGAGCCCTTGGAGTACTCACCGTTGTTGTCGGTGGCCAGCTTGTCGTTGATGGCATAGGCATAGTCCTTGCCGCTGGTGATGAAGTTGTACTTCACCTTGCCGGCGGTGACGGTGGTATCGCCGTTCTCGAACTTGATGGTGTCATCGTCGGCCTCAACGGTGCCGGACTCCAGAGCGTTCAGAACCAGCTGAGCCAGGTCGTTGCGGGTCATGGCCTCCTTGACGCCGGAGTCAACATCGTCGAACAGGTCGATCTTGTTGCCCTGGGCGACAGTGGACAGCTGCCAGTCAGCGCCGAAGTCGGACTGATACTGGAAGTAGCCCAGAGCCTTCATGACCATCAGAGCGGCCTGAGCGGTGGTAACGGAATCGTTGCCGCCGTAGGTCTTGGCGTCGTAGCCGCTGGTGATGCCGTTGGTGTAGCAGGCGGCCACATAGGGCTCAGCCCACTCGGGCACGTCGGTGAAGGGGCTGGTGCCCTTGTAGCTGGCCACAGTGTAGTCCAGTAGGTTGCACATCACAACCGCCATCTCGTTACGGGTGACCTTGGCCTCGGGATTGAACTTGCCGTTCTCATCGCCGACCATGATGCCGACGGTCTTCAGGACCTCAATGGCTTCCTCGTTCTGCTTGGAAGTCACATCGGCATAGCTCGCGGCGCTGCTGCCCATTACCATCAGACCAGAGATCATGGTGGCGGTGAGGCCCAGGCTGAGAGCACGCTTCAGGTTTCTCATTGGAATTCCTCCTTGATTTTTCAAGCTGTAGGGGCGGGTCATCCTCTTCCAGAAGTTGGATCGTATTTCCCAAATGTCAGGTATAGAGTACCAACGATCAGAGAAGCACCCATTCTGTGGGAGCATAACGCCCCTTGCACCTCTGAAAACGTGCGAAAAACAGGAGAAAATCCGAAAAAACTGCCGCTTTTCCGTCCTAAAAATCACCTTGGTAGACCTCTGGTAGACCGGCCACAAAAACGGGCAAAAGAAAAAACCCCGGAAGCCTTGCGCCGCAAGGCTTCCGGGGGCTGTGTCTGGTAGACATTTGGTAGACCGCCGCGGTCTACCAGCCCAAGACGAACATCTGGTTTCCCTCTGCCGTAAAGTTGGCGATGCTGTACAGCACCACGACGGAGTCGATCTGATTCTCCTCCACATAGCCCTTTACGCTGGTCAGATTCATACGGGGATCGAACAGGTGGATCTCAGAAAAATTCTGCGTGAGGAAGGGAGCCAGGCTGTCGGTATAGGAGTCCCGAATGACAAGCACCCGGGGGGCGTCCGTGTGCTCCGTCCGAATCACACACAGGGGCTGGTTCCCGCCCAGAAAGGAGGAATACTGGTCCTTTTCCTGCAAAAATCTGTCCACATAGAGGCTGCCCTCTACAGGGGAACCCTCGGGATAAGACGTCACTTCCACCCCATCCTCGGAGATATAGCGGTCGATCTGGTCCGGGGCGACCCAGCGGACTCCGGACCGGGAGAACAGCGTGCCATAGAAGGAGTCGGACACGGTGGTCTTGCCCGACTGATCCAGGGGCTCAGCCTCCAGCCCCATAGCGTCCATCAGCGCGGTGTAGCCGTAGTAGGCGCCCAAGCTGGTCCAGTGGTGGTCCGTGCGGTAATAGAGGTCCTCATCCCGGTGGGCATTCAGCGGAGTGCAGAGGTCCACGGTCTGGGCCTGGACCGCACTGTACATCTCCTCAATGATGGCCTGCTCGTCGGCAGTGGGCGCGCCAGCCGGGAGGCGGTCCGCCCACACCTCAGCCGCCGAGGGGATCAGTCCAAAATAGACCGGGACAGACACATTCTCCACCAGCTGGTTGATATAGCCGGCGTTCTGGGCCAAGGTCTCTTGTGAAGGGGTGTCCAGATGGCGGATCAGGGTGCCGTCCTTGGCAAAATAGATGCCGTTGTTCTCCTGTTTGCCGGAGAGGCGCTCGCTCCACGCCTTCATGGCGACCCAGAAGTCCCGGCCCATGATCTGATCGTTGACATAGCTCTCCGCGTCAGACATGAATTTCCCACTCTCTACATTTTCCCAAGAGAGCTTGGGCGGCTTGGCCAGATTGCGGTTCTCCATGGGGGAGAAGGTCCGGTCGGGGAGCAGCAGGCTGCCCACCAGGATCCCGCCGATGAAGAGGGAGAACAGGCCGGTCAAAAAGATGCTGTATGCTTTGGTCATAGGGCAGCCTCCTTAGAAACGGAAATACAGGAAGGGATTGTATGTCCCATCCACCAGGTACGCAGTACATACCACCAGTCCCGCCAGCACCAGTACTGCGCACACTGCCTGGGCGGTCCGGGGCTTCAGGCGGCGGTACAGGGAGGCTCCCAGGGGAGTGGAGGCCAGCCCAGCGACGCAGAGAATGGGCAGATAACTGGTGAGATAGTAGCCGAAGGCGGGGTCTGCCAGAGGGACGCCGCCCAGTCCGAACATGACCCTCAGATAGCCGGCCAGATGCCCGGCATCCTCAATGGCGAAAATGGCCCAGCTCACCAGGACGAAAAACATGGTGTAAACATGGCCCACGGCAGCGGGAGCCCGGCTCAGCCGGTCCAGCAGGAAGAACTTCTCTACCATCAGCAGGACGAAGAAATACAGGCCCCAGATCAGATAGTTCCAGCTGGCTCCGTGCCAAATTCCGGTGGCCGCCCACACCACCAGCAGGTTAAACATCCACCGGGGCTTGGAGCAGCGGTTGCCCCCCAGGGGGATATACAGATACTCCCGAAACCAGGTGGACAGGGAAATGTGCCAGCGCCGCCAGAACTCAGTGATGCTTTTGGAGATATAGGGGTAGTTGAAATTGGGAAGGAACTCAAAGCCCAGCATCCGGCCCAGTCCGATGGCCATATCTGAGTAGCCGGAGAAGTCGAAATAGATCTGGAAGGTGAAAGCCAGCACACCCAGCCAGGAGCCCGCCACCGTCAGCTCACCCAGCGCCATGGCCTTATAGCTCTCCCACAGCATCCCCACATTGTTGGCGATGAGCACCTTTTTCGCCATGCCAACCATAAAGGTCTGCACACCGGAGGCGAATTTGTCCGTGGAGCAGGTCCGCTGGTCGATCTGATCCCCCAGGTCCTTGTACTTGATGATCGGCCCGGCGATCAGCTGGGGGAACAGGGTGACGAAGGTGCCGAAGTTGATGATGGACCGCTGAGCCCTGGTATCGCCCCGGTAGACGTCGATGGTGTAGCTCATGGTCTGGAAGGTGTAGAACGAGATGCCGATGGGCAGGTGGATGTTCAGCACCGGCATAAAGTTCAGGCCCACCGCCTGGAGGGAGGCGGCCAGGAAGTCCCAGTACTTGAAGAACAGCAGCAGGGCCAGGTTGAACACGATAGAGGAGGCCACTGCCATCCGCGCGCCCCGGTCGTTGCCCCGGGCCTTGCACCGTTCCACCAGAAGGCCGTGGACATAGTCGATGGCGGTGGAGAGGAACATGATGGACACATACAGCTGCTCGCCCCAGTAGTAGAAAAACAGGGAGGAGATCAGCAGCACGCCGTTGCGCAGCTTCCGGGGCACTAGGTAGTAGACCAACAGCGTCAGCACCAGGAAATAAAATAAGAAAATGGGGGTGGAAAAGACCATGTGGCGTCCTCCTCAAATCAGCTTTACAGAAATCAGAGTTGGGCGGGAGGCCCCGCCCAACTCACGGCAGTTGAACTCCCATGCGCAGTCTGTATGGCAGTTCCGGATCAAGAACTATGGGAGCGCAAGGGGCGGCCAGCCAGCCTTGCAGGAAGGGCATTGGCTTAGAACAGCGCGTTGAATTCGTTCACGATGGCGTCACAGTCCTCGTGGACCACCATCATCACATAGCTGCCATTGGAGACCACCCGGGAATTGTTCTGCCAGGCCTCGATGGCGCTGGGGTACCAGGCGCCGCCGGCTACCTGAGCGTCGATGCGGTCCTGGAAGATGCCCTTCACCGTGTCCACATCACTGCTGTCAGCCACTTCCACCAGGGCGATCTCGCCGGAGTTCATGGTCATCATATTGATGTAGGGCAGGCACTGGTTGGTCTTGATGTCAGACAGGCCGGGATAGACGTCCTTGATCATAGTTGCATCCGCCAGGGAGAGCATTCCGAACTGATGATTGGTGGTGACGGTGCTGTAAAAAGCGGACAGATCCACGCTGCTGTCCGGGGTGCTGGCAGAGCCGGAGCCGGAAGCGCTGCTTCCGCCGCTGGAGGAGCTGCCGCTCCCGGAGGAGGAGCCGCCGCCGGAGGCGGGCTTGTCCGCCTCGAACTTACAGCGGACGATGCAGGAGGCGGACAGGCCGGTCTTGCTGTCGGTGACTGTGACGGTGGCGGTGCCGGGGGCCACAGCGGTGACCAACCCCTTGTTGGAGACTGTGGCTACCGCCTCATTGTCAGAGGTCCAGGTGTAGGACCCCTTCTCAGGCTTGGACTCGGCCTTCAGCTGATAGGCGGCGCCTGCCTTGAACAGAGAGAAGTCGGAGGAATTCAGGGACAGGCTCTTTTTTACCGCTGGCTCCTCCACCTGGGGCTTGGAGCTGTCCCCCTGATCCTTGTTCGGCTGGGACGCGTCGGGCTGAGAGGCATCGGGCTGGGAGGACTCAGGCAGGGAGAGGTCGGGCTGGGACGCGTCGGGGGTGGAGACGCTCCCCTGGCTGGAGGAGACGGAGCCGTCTGGATTGGACTGAGAGCCGCTCTCCCCCTTGGGGCCGCAGGCGGTCAGCAGGGTCAGGGAGAGGGCCAGAGCCAAAAGGCGAGTGTAGGTACGGTATTTCATCTGAAAAACTCCTTTATCATCAAAATGTTCTGTGTGCCGGAATCGGTTTCAAAAGATTTGACGCAGGAGCGGGAAAAAGGTTCCCGAAACTTTTAAAAAGTTTTGTCACTGCGGCCTGTTTTGCAAAATCTGAACTATTATATCAGGATTTTAGGGAAAATACCACCCTGATTCCCGCTGAAAGAAAAATTTCCGCAAGATAGAAGCTTGCACCTGCTCGGTAGAGGAACAGCTTGGCGAATCTTAAAACTCAGAAGATGAAAACTCCCGGATGCCTTACCTTGTAAGGCATCCGGGAGTTGGTATGGTTAAAGGCCCAACAGACCGCCGGGCTGGAAACGGGGCCTGGCTCAGGAGAGCTGGAATTGTCCGGTGTACAGATGGTAGTAGCGTCCTTTTTTCTCCAGCAGCTGGTCGTGGCTGCCCTTCTCCTCGATCTGTCCGTGCTCAATGACCACGATGCAGTTGGAGTTACGGACGGTGGAGAGGCGGTGGGCGATGACAAACACGGTCCTGCCCTCCATCAGGGTATCCATTCCCTTCTGGATGAGCGCCTCTGTACGGGTATCGATAGAGGAGGTGGCCTCGTCCAGGATCATCACCGGGGGATCGGCCACCGCAGCCCGGGCAATGGCCAGCAGCTGCCGCTGGCCCTGGCTCAGGTTGCCGCCGTCTCCGGATACCATCGTCTGGTACCCCTGGGGCAGGCGGCGGATGAAGGAGTGGGCGTTGGCGCTCTTGGCCGCGGCGATGCACTCCTCATCCGTGGCGTCCAGCCGTCCGTATCGGATATTGTCCAGAATGGTGCCGGTAAACAGATGGGTATCCTGGAGCACCGCCCCCAGGGAGCGGCGCAGGTCGTCCTTCCGGATGGCCTTGACATCGAGGCCGTCATAGGTGATCAGACCGCCCTCGATCTCGTAAAAGCGGTTGATGAGGTTGGTGATGGTGGTCTTGCCCGCCCCAGTGGAGCCGACAAAGGCGATCTTCTGCCCCGGATTGGCGTAGACGGACACATCCTTCAGAATGCGTTTTCCAGGCACATAGGAGAAGTCCACATGGTTGAAGCGCACCGCGCCCCGCAGTTCTGTAAGGTAATAATCTTCACCGGGCACATTGCGCACCGTGCCCCGGATGAGATGGAGGGAGGACGCGCCCGTGTGGTCCGGATACTTCCAGGCCCAGCCGTGTCCGGCCAGGGCGGACAGGTCCTCCACCTGGGTCAGCGTGCCGTCCGGAGCCACTTTGACCCAGATGCCCTCGTCGGAATCTGTTCCGGGCGGGAGCAGCTTCCACCCGTCCTGCTCCCGGACGGCCTGCCCCAGCTCGGTGAGGGTCTCGCCCTCGGCCAGTACAGGGACCAGGGCCATGCCGCTGGACCGGGGCGTCTTCCAGGCCCAGGTGTGGGAATGTCCTGTGCCGGAGAACGGGGTCAGCGTGCCGTTGGCGTCCTTCTCTGCCTCCACCAGGGTGACCTGTCCCTGGTCCACCTCAGGCTGGGTGTCCATGACGTCAAAAATACGCTCAGCTCCGGCCAGGGCGGAGAGCAGGGTGGTTATCTGCTGGGAGATCTGGTTCAGGGGCTGGCCCACCTGTTTCGAGTAATTCAGGTAAACGACCAGACCGCCCAGGTCAAAGCCCTGGAGGACAGACAGCAGTCCGCCAAAGGCCGCGGTGAGGGCATAGCTGATGTTCATCAGGTTGCCGGAGACGGGCATGATCATAATAGAGTAGAAATTCGCCTTCTGAGCGGCGTCCCGGTAGGCGGTGTTCAGCGCGCGGAAGTCAGCCTTGGCCTGCTCCTCGTGGGTAAAGGCCTTGACCACCTTCAGACCCTCGATGATCTCCTGGATCTCGCCGTTCATGTTGCCCAGGGCGCTCTGCTGGGCGCGGTAGAATTTCCGGCTGCGTCCGCCCAGGGTCTTGAACAGAACGATGGTGACAGCCAGCAGAAGGGCGGTGACCAGAAAGAGCTTCCAGTTGATGAAGAGCATCATGCTCACCAGGCCGGCAAACATCAGCACACTGGAGCACAGGGAGACCACGCTCTGCTCCAGGGCCATCTGCACATTGTCCGCGTCGTTGGTGAAGCGGCTCATCAGTTCCCCGTGGGGATGCTGGTCAAAGTAGCTCAGCGGCAGGGCCTGGAGCTTGTCGAACAGGTCCTTGCGCAGGCGGTTGACCCCGCGCTGGGCCAGGCGGACCATCACGGCGGACTGCCCATAGGCGGCGGCGCAGCCTGCCACATAGACCACCACCAGGACCAGTACGGCCTGAGCCAGGCCGGCAAAGTCGGTGCAGCCGGACCAGATAAAGTTGTTGATGATGGAGCGCATCATGTATGATCCGCCCAAATTGGTGCCCACGGACAGGACCAGGAACAGCAGCACCATCAGCAGCGGCAGCTTGCTTCTGGTCAAATACCCCGCCAGACGGCGGATGGTCCGGCCCATGTTTTTCGGCTTGGCATAGCCCCCTCTGGGGGCGCGGTTGGGTCCCGGCATCAGCCACCCACTCCTTCCTGCTGAGATTGATAGATCTCCTGATAGATTGCGTTTCCGGCGAGCAGCTGCTCATGGGTGCCGCGTCCGGCAATGCGGCCGTCGTCCAGGATCAGGACCTCGTCGGCGTACTGTACGGACGAGATGCGCTGGGCGATGATGATGACGGTGGTATCCTTCAAATTGGAGGCGAAGGATTGGCGGATGGCGGCCTCTGTGGCGCTGTCCACAGCGGAGGTGGAGTCGTCCAGAATGAGAACCGCCGGCTTTCTCAGCATGGCCCGGGCAATGCACAGCCGCTGTTTCTGTCCGCCGGAGACGTTGGTGCCGCCTTGGGTCAGCATGGTGTCGAAGCCATCGGGCAGGCCCATGATAAAATCGTAGGCCTGGGCGTCCTTCGCCGCCTGGATTATCTCCTCCTCCGTGGCGTCCGGGCGGCCCCAGAGAAGGTTCTCCCGAATGGTCCCGGTGAAGAGCACATTGTTTTGCAGCACCATGCCGATGCGGTCCCGGAGCTGCTCCAGGGGATAGTCCCGAACATCCAGCCCGTCCAGCAGGACCGCGCCTCCGGTGACGTCATAGAACCGGGGGATCAGATTGACCAGGGAGGACTTTCCTGTTCCCGTGCCGCCCACGATGGCCACGAACTGGCCGGGCTCCACCGTGAAGCTGATTTGGGAGAGCACATCGTCTCCCGTCCCGGCGCGGGCGTATTTGAAGGAGACGTCCCGGAACTCCACCCGGCCTCTGGGCGCTGGGAGCTCGTCCTGGGCGGGGCGCTGCGCCTGGGGCTTGTTTTCCACAGAGGGCTCCGCGGAGAGGACCTCATTGATCCGGTGGGCGCAGGCCTGGGCGCGGGTGAGCTGAAGCAGGGCCATAGCCACCATCATCACGCTCATCAGGATCTGGAAAATATAGTTGATGAACGCCTGGAGGTCGCCCAGCAAGAAGCCCTCGGCCATGACCATTTTTCCGCCCAGATACAGCACGGCCACAGTGGCCCCGTTCATCGCCAGCATCATAATGGGCATAATGGCAATGACCTTCATGCCCACGTTCAGCCCGGCCATCATCAGCTCGTCGTTGGAGCGCTGGAATTTTTTCCGCTCGTGGTCCTCCCGGACGAAGGCCTTGACCACCCGGATGGCCACCAGGTTCTCCTGCAGTGTGTTGTTCAGGCCGTCGATCTTGGTCTGCATCACCTCAAAGAGCTTGGTGCAGATCTTCATCAAAATGCCGATGGCCAGGATCATCAGCGGGATGACCACCAGCAGCACTACAGCCAGCCGGGGATTGATGGAAATGCTGATCCCCAGGGCGGCAATGAGCATCACCGGGGCCCGCACCAGCATCCGCAGGCCCATATTCAACATCATGGTCATGGCGTTGACGTCGTTGGTCATGCGGGTGATGAGGGAGGCCGAGGAGAAGCGGTCGATGTCCGCGAAGGAGAACTCCTGTACCTTATCAAAGAGGCACTGGCGCAGGTTGGCGCCGAAGCCCTGGCTGGCAAAGGTGGCGTATTTGGCGGAGAGCACGCCGAAGGCCATGGACAGCAGGGAGAGGGCCAGCATGACCGCTCCCAGCCGGAAGATATAGGCCGTATCCCCGGCGGGGATGGCGACGTCCACGATCTCTGCCATGATCAGTGGCAGGATCAGTTCGCAGATGACCTCCAGGGTGATAAAGACCGGGGAGCGCACTGCCTGCCGCTTATAGCCCTGGAGATGGGTGATGAATAAGGAAAGCAAATCAAGATTCCTCCTTTGGTGTGGAATGGGGGCGGCTGTTCCCCCGCAGATTGTCCAGCATCCGCAGATAAAATCCCCGCAGAACGGCCTGCTCCTCGTTGGACAGACCGGTAAAGGCCCGGCGGGTCACCCGCTGGAGGCAGGCGAAGCAGTCATCCACCGCCCGCTGGCCCTTGTCGGTCAGCGTGACCCGGTTGCGCCTGGCGTCTCCAGGCTCCGGCTCCCGGCAGATATATCCTTTTTTCTCCAGGGACTTCAGCGAGGTGGCCACCGCGGCGGGCGAGACATGGAGCAGCTGGGCCAGCTCCCGCTGGGTCTGCCCGTCCGCCCCCCTGGCCCCCGCGGTGTGCAGGATGCACATGAGCATGGGGTGTCCCACCTCCTGCAGCCCCGCCGCGGCCAGCTCAGTTTGGATGGCATTTTGGCGGGCCAGGTGGAGCTGATGCTCCAGAAGGCCCAGATCAAAATCAAAATTTGCCATTGCTCCTCCTCCTGGCTCAACGCATTTCGATGGTTAACCCGTTAACGATTAACGTGTTTGAATTTTAGCACCTTTCCGGAAGATGTCAAGGGAAGGGCGGCGAAGATTCACAAATGATTCATAAAATACAAAAATCTGCTGTGATTTGGAACATTCGTTTGACTTCCAAGGGAGGATATGCTATAATAATGCCGAAAGTAAGTACCGAACTGGCCTTGCGTTCTGTCACGGCGGGTCTGCGGGAAGGAGCTTGACCATGGGAACTATCACTCCAAAGCAGCAGAAAATTTATGATTTCATCCAGTCCTTCACTGCGGAGCACGGTTATCCCCCCTCGGTGCGGGAGATCGGCGCGGCCATGGGGCTGAAGTCCCCCTCCACCGTCCACTTTCATCTGAAAGGGCTGGAAGAGGCAGGTATGATCGTCAAAGCTGAGGGCAAGACCCGGGCCATCACCCTCCCTGCCGCGCCCAACCGGGCAGTGGCGGAGGAATCCAACGCCCGGGCGGACCGGATCCCAGTGGTAGGCAGCGTGGCTGCCGGCTCCCCCATTCTGGCGGAGGAGTGCATCGAGGACTACCTCACCTTTGACACACAGGGACTCAGCGGCGAGCATTTCGCCCTGAAAGTCCGGGGGGAGTCCATGGTGGGGGCCGGCATCCTCCCGAATGACCTAGTGGTGGTCCACCGACAGCAGGAGGCTCACAGCGGGGAGATCGTGGTGGCACTGTTTGAGGACGAGGCCACTGTGAAAACCCTGCGCCGCAGGGACGGCCATGTCTGGCTGATGCCGGAGAATCCGGCCTACGATCCCATCGATGGCACGCACGCCCAGATCGTGGGAAAGGTGGTTGCCGTGGTCCGGCGCTATTGAGCCCCAAATTGATATCGATTATAGGAGAATATGGGACCGGAGCTTCCGTGTACACGGAAGCTCCGGTTCAGCTTGTCAAAGAACCTCGCCAGCAGCGGGGTTCTTCTGGTATAATAGAGA
>ENA-UONQ01000914-UONQ01000914.1-human-gut-metagenome-genome-assembly--contig:-CS26-NODE-914-length-30517-cov-5.159346_pt1 | contig 30517 bp, 34 predicted proteins | sample MGYA00242460_ERZ724007 | MGnify/ENA metagenome assembly ERZ724007
AAGCCTTTATGCGGCTTACAAGCCATTTTTAGAAGAAAGAGGTGTCAAAGACCCGTGCTCTTTCTTTGTCAAGAAAAAATGCAATAACCGCATCTTTCTCAAATTCTCCTACCTGCCCATCGTACTCAATTCTCACTTTTACCATTGATTTCTCCTCCTTTTCGCCCTATAATAAGGGTGTATTGTTTTTTATTTTGCCGATTCCCTGGGAGTTGCCGCTCCTGGGGTTTCTTTTTTCAGCTGGTCAATCAGTTCTTCCAGCTCCTCCGGATGGTTAATGTGTGCGTGGTATTTTTTGTCCGGACGCAATCCAATATCCCACCCACGCTTATGCACATCAACCTCCACCAATGCCACATGCCCCGAAAACGCGAAGAATGCTGTCGGGTGGTCTCCGGTGCATTCCCGATCGCTTTTCTGCAGACCGTTAATCTGCAGGCATAAATCCAACACCTTACAAATCTGCTGGCGTCTGCGCTTCTCAATTTTGTTTTTCATTCGTTTATTCATGGTTCTCCTCCTTATTCCACTTTCCAATTGTTGCAGTTACCTTGTCAGCTCCCCGGAACGCATAAGCATGTCCGGTTCCACCACCGACAGCAGAAATCGTGACAGAATTCATGTTATTCTTCTTCCGGTAATCCTCTGCCATGTCTAACAGCACCTGGAGCCCTTCCTGCGCCTGTGTCACATAATCACCTCCCTTCAAATTATTACCGGAACCCATGTAACCAGTGAAAACGCAAAAATCACTGTCCCCAACAGGCCCCAGAGAAACTTATTTTCGGCCCGCAGGCTGCTGTTAATCCGCTCCAGTTTCTCCAACTCCAGCACCAGTGCCGGATCCACGAGCGGGCCGGGACCGGCGGTAACAGCTGCGTAACTCAGCGCCGGACGGGGCGCATTATGAAATTTAATCATTGTTCTCACGTCCTTTCCAGATATATCCTGTCAGCTCCCATAACAATTTGGGACTGATGTAATAATTTGCTCGCTTCCCAGGAATCAGCTGTTCCAAACTGGTTATCTTTTCTTTTTCCAGAGTTGCGCATCCTATCGGAAGCCATCCAGAAATGATTCCAGCCTGTACCCAGCAGGCATCCTTTCCGAACACCTTTGCTGCTACAGCCACAGGAACAGACCCTGGTGCAAACTCTGGATATTTTGCTACGGACAATAATGTCCTTACCGTATGTTCAGCAATTTCTTTTGCGGAAACTAATTCTGATATACGTTCAGCCATTTCTCTCACCTCCTACTCAGTCTCAAATAAATTCATCTGCCTTGCTATGCCTCTCACCCTTGTGTTATACTCCTCTTATCAGCACTGCCATGCTGAAATACATACTGGAGGAATATGATTTTGAAACTTAACCCTGATTGTATCCGCGATATTCTTTTAGATATTGAAGCTACCAGCACAATCAACACAGGTTGGAAATATGATTCACGCACCCCATCTTCTCGCCTATCTCATTATGATCGTTTTGAAATCGCATATCAGGCCAGATACTGTGCAGAAGCAAATCTAATTTCTGGCTTCAGTATCGGAGGAAATAGTGAATCCGTTTTTGCTTCCGACTTAACGCCAAATGGTCACGAATTCTTAGCAAATATCAGAAATGATACATTTTTTAATAAAGTAAAAGATATCGCTAAAGAACTATGTGTAGAATCTCTTCCCGGTCTCCAGCAAATTGCCTTAAACGCTGCCCTTGTAGTTATAAAATCCCATTTTTCTACTTTTTTACTGTAAGATATTTTTGCAGTACCTTGGTCTGATACTCCTGTATTTTCTTTGCATCTGGAAGATCCATTCCACACTCTGCAAAATACAGGAGAATTGCAAGGAAATTAATTCTCCAGAAAATCCATTTTGTAATAGCCCAGACTAATGCAATCGCTAGTAAAGCAGATACCATCGCCTCCACCTCCTATGTGTCTAAATTAGACACTTTTGTGCTAAAAAAAATATCATCTACTTCATCTGGTTTTAGGGAATACCTCATTTTGATTTTTGATATTTCTCCTTGAGTAAATTCTGCGCCATTCGTTTCATTGATTTTCGCCGAAAAAGTACTCCGAGCAATACCGAGAAACTGTGCTAAAACAGTTCCAGTATCTCCATGCAATTTCATTACCGATTCCAGCATATTCTTGTTCAATTTTACCACCTCCTTTATTGTGTCTTTTTAAGACACTTTCAATATAACATCATTTAGCTTCACTGTCAATAAGTTTTTTTGATTTTTAAGACACTTTTTTATATTTTTCTTGCATTTCGTCTTAATATGTAGTAAAATTAAGACACAAATTTTATGGAGGTATTGCCTATGGGTATGGCAGAAATAATAAAAGAGCGGCGTTTAGCTATGGGGTATACTCAAGAAGAGTTAGCTCAAAAACTAGGTTTGCAGAAATCCGCTATTGCAAAATATGAAAACGGACGAGTTGAAAATATAAAGCGTTCCGTAATAGGGAAAATGGCTAAAGTGTTAGAATGCTCCCCCGCCTACCTTATGGGCTGGGATAACAATATAGTTCCTGTCTCCGGTGGTAGCAAAGAGAAAAAAACAGGCGTTACAATCAATGTCCTTGGCCGTGTGGCTGCAGGAATACCAATTGAAGCCGTGGAAGATATTATTGACACAGAAGAAATATCCGAATCCATGGCTACTACAGGCGAGTTTTTCGGCCTACAAATTCATGGTGATTCTATGGAACCGAAATTCAGTGAAGGTGATGTGGTAATTGTTCGAAAGCAAAACGATGCAGAAAATGGCGAGATTGTCATAGCAACTGTCAATGGCACAGATGCAACCTGCAAACGATTAAGAAAGTATCGAGATGGGATTGAACTTGTTTCCAACAATCCTAATTACAAACCTATGTTTTTCAGCAACCAAGAAATTATGGAAAAACCAGTGCGCATCATTGGACGCGTTGTAGAACTAAGAGCAAAATTCTAACAATAAACAGATTATTTATGAGGAAAATAATGGGATTATTAAATTTTTTCAAACCAAAGGATTACGATATGGACTCATTGGATGGAATCAACTCAATTCCTGTACCAGCAAAAAATTATAATACTGGCGATCCAACAAAAGATTACATCTACTATGTTTTGCAAAGAAAAGCAACTGAGCATAAGAAAAATGGACGAATGGATTTAGCTATCGCATGCCTACGTAAATCAAACGAACTTTCAGATTATGAACAGCGTCCTCTTCTATTAGAAAAAGAGTATTTACGCTTAATTAAATATATTTCACAAACCGGAGATTTCGCTTTAGCTGAACAAGAAGAACAAAAAATTTATGAAAGACATCCAGAATTTAAGGATAGGCGAGTTTCCAACCTCATAAGAATAAAGGATGCATTGAAGAAAAACAAAGAATGGAAAGAAGATTTAGTTCTTGTCAAAACTCCTCCATCCTGCCCAGTGTGTGGAAAGTACAATAAAAAAATCTATTCTATTTCCGGGAAAAACAAAAAATACCCCAAGCTTCCAGTAGAAATATCTCAATTAGGTGGATTTTGCCATTCTTGTTATTTGGGAATACACACCTATTTTGAGGATACATCAACGGAATCATAGATATAAGAAATATAAATAAATGAAAATAAGTCATAATGAATGGCGGTTATGGAGAAATTTTAAAGGATTAATTCGCGATAAGCATTTAAATAAAAAACTAAGTATAATTCACTTTGCCACGCAAAGGCACTGCCAAGAAAGGATGTGTTACTATGATGTACCCATACTTAACACTGAATGATGATACAGAAATTACCCACTCTGAAATGAAGCCGGATGGACGGGTTAAAGTTTATGTTGAAACGCCTGATGATTTTGGTGGTTTTCATCATGCCACCTGTTATCTTCCGGACTATACCTGGGAGAATATCTCTGGTTATTCTGCGGTTGAAATGGAATATTTCCAACGTTTGATTCGCGATAACGCCCATTTAATTCTTGAATTTTCGCAAGAGGGAGGTATTTTGAATGCCGCAAATTTTTAGAATCGGCTCATATACCGTCTATTTTTGGTCAAATGAGGGAGAGCCGCTTGAACCTATCCATGTTCACATTGCTGAAGGACGTGCATCTTCGGCTGGCACTAAAATCTGGATTACCAGCACTGGGAAAACTGTTTTAGCCAATAACAATGCTAACATTCCTACCAAAGTTTTACGAGGCATTATGAGAATGATAGAAGCAAACAGCACCGACATAATGCAAAAATGGATAGAGTTTTTTGGTGAAATTCAATATTACTGTTAATAGACTGCAATACCATCCCCCTGCCTCCGCCACAGGGGCCTACCTTGACAATATAATATACTTACCCGGGGAACCGTTGGGGTGTTATGTCAGCCGCCGGACGATATACGAAAGGAGGCTGTGAGTTGAAATGTTATACTTTTTACACGCAAAAAATAGCGCCCCTGCTCTGGTAAAGTAAGGCGCTATTTTTATAACACTTCTTTGCCGGCGGTCAGGTGTACACTGACCAACGGTTCTCTTGTTAAGTATATTATATGTCAAACCAACAAATTTGTCAAATCGCAAAAACCGCCCCTGCGCCAACAGGAACGGCTTTCACATAGATTTCTCTTGCCGGATAACCGGAAAGATATATCAGCTTGAACACCTGAATTATATCATTCCTGAGACGTCCTGGCAAGGGGCGTATTTTTTATACTCAATTTTAGAAAGGAATGATTTTATGGCACTTACCAAATGCCCAGAATGTCAGCTCCAGGTCAGCGACAAAGCTCTCTCGTGCCCTCATTGCGGTTATCCCATTAATCAGGTGGCGATTCAGAGACACTACAAAAAACCGGCAAAAAGGAAACGGCTTCCAAACGGCTTTGGAAGTATCACGGAGATTAAAGGGAAAAATCTGCGCAATCCTTTTTGGGTGCGGGTCTGCGTTGGAAAAACAGAATTTAACAGACCGATATTAAGACCATTAAAACCGCAGGCATATTTCCTAACCTACAATGAAGCCTACCAGGCGCTTGTGGACTATAACCGGAACCCATACGACCTTGAAAATGATCTTTTGGTTGAGCAGCTCTATAAAAAATGGTCAGATAGTTATTTGAACAAATGCGATGAAAGTTATGTTCGAACTGTAACATCTGCCTGGGCCTACTGTTCTAGCATCTACCAGATGAGGGCAAAAGATGTCCGGGCCCGTCACATAAAAGGAGTTATGGATGAGGGATACCGCATTGAAACACGCGGGAAAAAGAAAGGGGAAAAGGTCTTTCCCAGTGCCAGCACAAAAGCGCGAATAAAATCTCTTTTTAATTTAATGTTTGACTATGCGCTGGAATATGAAATTGTGACCATGAACTATGCCAGAACATTTGATGTTTCCGATGATATTATAAAAGAGAAAGAGGAATCAAAGAAAAATCACATTCCATTTTCAGAAGATGAACTTGAAACTCTGTGGGATAATGTTGGAAAGGTGAAATATGTGGACTGGATCCTTATTCAGTGCTATATGGGATGGCGCCCGCAGGAATTGGCCACCCTGCAGCTCAGTGAGGTTAATTTGACTGATTGGTATATGCAGGCAGGAATGAAAACAGAATCTGGAAAGCAACGGATTGTTCCGATACATACCAAAATCCGGGACCTCGTAAAACAGAACTATGATATTGCTGTTTCCCTTGGCAGTCCCTATCTTTTTAATGATAAGGGGCAGCTCAATGGTTCCTATAAATTGACATACGATAAATACGCTCATCGTTTTAAAAAAGCAATTGAACAACTAAATCTTAATCCGGAGCATCGCCCCCACGATCCTCGAAACACATTTATCACCCGCGCAAAGAAAGCTGGTGTGGATGAATACGCATTAAAAGAAATGGCGGGACATAAGATTCTTGATATCACTGAATCTGTCTACACTCTCCGCGATTTGGAATGGCTGCGCTCAGATATAGAAAAAATCGGGTAGGGCCAGCTTTTGGCCCCACCCGAAAGTAAACAAGTGTGGTAATCAAATAGTAAACAAGTAATAAACAAGTTGTGTGCATTTTCATGCTTTTTCACACTTCTTACAACTGCTTAAACCCTTGATTTTCCGTTATTTTTAGAACTTGCCAGCCTTAGCTGCTTCCTCGATGGAAACTGCAACTGCAACAGTCATACCAACCATGGGGTTGTTTCCTGCGCCGATCAGGCCCATCATCTCTACGTGAGCCGGAACAGAAGAGGAACCTGCAAACTGTGCATCAGAGTGCATACGGCCCAGAGTATCAGTCATACCGTAGGAAGCCGGACCTGCTGCCATGTTATCAGGATGCAGGGTACGTCCGGTACCGCCGCCGGAAGCTACGGAGAAGTACTTCTTGCCTGCTTCCAGTCTCTCCTTCTTGTAGGTACCTGCTACCGGATGCTGGAAACGGGTCGGGTTGGTAGAGTTACCGGTAATGGAAACGTCTACGTTCTCTTTCCACATGATTGCAACACCTTCCGGAACGCTGTTAGCGCCGTAGCAGTTTACTTTTGCACGAAGTCCCTCGGAATAGGACTTGCGGGATACTTCCTTAACCTCGTTGGTGTAAGGATCATACTCGGTCTCAACGAAGGTAAATCCGTTGATACGGGCAATAATCTGAGCAGCGTCCTTGCCCAGACCGTTTAAGATAACGCGCAGAGGTTTCTGGCGAACCTTGTTTGCTTTCTCAGCGATACCGATAGCACCCTCAGCTGCTGCGAAGGACTCGTGGCCAGCCAGGAATGCGAAGCACTCGGTCTCCTCTTCCAGAAGCATCTTACCCAGGTTTCCATGTCCCAGACCTACCTTACGGGTATCTGCTACAGAACCGGGGATACAGAAAGCCTGCAGACCCTCACCGATAGCTGCTGCTGCGTCAGCTGCTTTTCTGCAGCCCTTTTTGATTGCGATGGCAGCACCAACGGTATAAGCCCATTTTGCATTCTCAAAGCAGATCGGCTGAATGCCTTCTACCATCTTATATACATCAAGACCTGCGTCTTTTGTAATCTTCTCAGCTTCTTCGATAGAAGCAATGCCATAGCTGTTTAATACTGCATCAATCTGTTTGATGCGTCTCTCATATGATTCAAATAATGCCATGATATGTAGTATCCTCCTTAAAAAATTCGTTTACCGCTTTCTTTATTCCTGTCTCGGGTCGATGATCTTAACAGCATCAGCTACACGGCCATACTGACCTTTTGCCTTCTCCCATGCAGTATTCGGGTCATCACCCTTCTTGATAAAGTCAGTCATCTTACCAAGGCTTACGAACTGATAACCGATGATATGATCGTCTGCATCCAGAGCGATACCGGTTACATAACCCTCTGCCATCTCCAGATAACGCGGGCCTTTTTTCAGAGTTCCATACATGGTACCAACCTGAGAACGGAGACCTTTTCCCAGATCCTCCAGACCTGCACCGATGGGAAGACCATCCTCAGAGAATGCACTCTGGGTTCTTCCGTATACGATCTGCAGGAATAACTCTCTCATTGCAGTGTTGATTGCGTCACAAACCAGGTCAGTATTCAGAGCCTCCAGAACCGTTCTGCCCGGCAGAATCTCAGATGCCATGGCTGCGGAATGGGTCATACCGGAACATCCGATGGTCTCAACCAGAGCCTCCTGGATGATACCCTCTTTTACGTTCAGGGTCAGCTTACATGCGCCCTGCTGCGGAGCACACCAGCCGATACCATGTGTCAGACCGGAAATGTCTTTCACTTCCTTTGCCTGTACCCATTTTGCCTCCTCCGGAATCGGAGCGGCGCCATGATGTACGCCCTGCGCAACGGTGCACATTTTTTCTACTTCATGTGAATAAATCATGTTAAAACTCCTTTCAACTGTGTAATGTCCTGAAGTACGCGTTATAACAGTCCATAACACTCTGGATTGTTAATTTTATCACACCATACTTAATCTTATTTTCTCATAAAAACGCAAAATAGTCCAGTCCTTTTTGTGTTTTTTTGTAACTTCCTGTATTCTTCTTCCTGTATTCACCGGTCCCGCCGGGAAATACCCCGGATCTTTGTTTTCGTAAAAAACTATCCTGTCAATTCTGATTTTCCCGCATCTGTCCCAGTTCTTTCAGAATTCCGGATACTATCACCGTTGCCAGAACAAAGGTCATCATATCCGCTATGGGCTGAGCCATCTGAAGACCGAGGATGCCGAACATCTTCGGAAGAATCAGAAGCGCCGGAATCAGAAACAGCCCCTGGCGTCCCATAGCTACCAGGGATGCGCGGAATCCATATCCAATAGACTGCGTCAGCATATTCACCATAATAACCCAGGCCTGGAACGGCATTGTCAAAAGCTGAAGCCGAAGAGCCAGAGTTCCGATTTCAATTACCTGAAGATCTTCTCTGCGGAAGGCCGTAATAATCGGACGGCTGATTCCAAAAGAAACAACACCAAACACAGTCAGCATAATGACAGCCACCTTTACGCAAAACCAGAAAGCCTCCAGAACCCGGTCGTACCGTTCTGCGCCAAAATTAAATCCGCATACCGGCTGGAAGCCCTGCCCGAATCCAATAAGGCTGGAGTTGATAAACATCATAAACCGGGTCACAATGGACATGGCCGCAATGGCTGCGTCTCCGTAAGGTCCTGCAGCAAAATTCAGAATCACAGCTGCAGCGCTTGCCAGCCCCTGGCGGCAGAAGGAGGGAAGTCCTGCATGAAGAATCTCTCCGTATACCTTGCCGGAGGGACGGAATTTGGAAAGCTGAATTTTAATGCAGTCCGGCCGGGCATTGCACTGATAAAGCAGGATGGCAAAGCTGATCATCTGGCTGACCATAGTGGCAATCGCTGCTCCTGAAATTCCCATATTCAGCCCGAAAATCAAAAGAGGATCCAGAATCATATTCAAAATTCCCCCGACGGTAATTCCCACCATTGCAAAAACAGCATTCCCCTGAGAGCGGAGAATATTATTCATAACAAAGGAAGTCATCATAAAAGGGGCTCCAATCAGGATATATCTTGCATAATCCTGAGCATAGGGAGCAATGGTCTGTGTCGCCCCGAGAAAAAATACCAGCTGCCGGGAAAACAAAGTTCCAAATACCAGGATTGCAGTGCCAATGATAGCAGCCGTATAGAAAGCCGTTGCTGCAAACACTCCTGCCCTCTCCTCATCCCGGTTCCCCAGGGAGCGGGAAATATGATTTCCGCTTCCCATTCCCAGGGTAAAACCGATTGCCTGAATCATGGACATGGCTGAAAACATAACGCCTACGGCGCCGGATGCGCTGGTGCTGATCTGACTGACAAAAAATGTATCCGCCATATTGTAAATCGATGTCACCAGCATACTGATAATCGTAGGAACCGCCAGTCTGGGAATCAGGCGGTTTACCGGCGTTTCAATCATCTGTCTGTACTTTTCTTCTTTCGTCATTCCTTTTGCCATAGGCTTCTCTCCTTTTTCTTTTGTATCCTTCCTTTTTATGCTTTCTTTTCCGGCAAATTTTCTTTTTCCAGATAGCGGTTTCTTTTTTCTGCCTTTCTATGCATGAGCTTCCGCCTGCGTCTCATGGGGAAGTCTCCTCAGAATCCATACATAGTAAATAACAAATACAATTCCTTTCATTACACTGGTAATCGTCAAAGCCCACCAGATGCCATCCAGTCCCAGTCCTGTTCTTCCCAGGAGCAGCGCCAGCGGGATTCTTGCCGCCGTCAAAATAATAGTAATCACAGAGCAGGACAGGGTTTTTCCCATTCCCTGAAGCGCGCCTCCTGTTACCAGCTCCTGACACATAGGCATCTGCCCCAGTCCAAGAATCACAAGATAATGAATTCCGATGGGAAGAATCTCCTCTTCCTGAATAAACAGGCGGAAAATCGGCTCTGCGCCGAAAATAAGAATGCAGGAGGTGATGATTCCCCAGATTCCAATGAAGAGTACCGCAATTCCATAGCTTTTCTTTACCCGGTCATACTGCTTTGCCCCGTAGTTCTGCCCGGTAAAGGCATTCATAGCCGAGCCAAAGCCCTCTGCGGTCATCCAGGAAATACATTCCACCTGACCGCCCACCCTCTGAACTGCCACTGCTGCGTCTCCCCAGGAGGCAATCATTCTGGTCAGCACCATGGAAATTCCGGAATACAGCATTGTCTGAAAAGCAGACGGCGTTCCCACCGCCAGAATCCTGACGAAAATTTCCCGGGGAACCTTCTTCCACAGACCGATTTTATGCAGCAGCACCGGCTCCCTGGAAGCTCTCATCGTCAAAACAAGGGTAACTGTCATCTGTGCCGTAACCGTGGCCACAGCAGCTCCTGCTGCCTCCATTCGCGGAAAGGGACCTATTCCAAAAATAAGAACCGGATCCAGGATCATATTCATAACAAGCCCTATGCAGTTTGCCAGAAACGGAGTCCTGCTGTCGCCCACCGCCGTAAACAACCCTGTCAGTGTCTGATTCAAAAACGGAAACAGAATCAGGCCGCAGGTAATCCTGAGATAAATCTTTGCCGCCTGTGCTGTCCCTGCATTTTCCAGGCGGAAAAAGCCAATCAGGGAATCCGCATACAGATTGGCAATCAGGGCAAAAGCCAGAGCAAGCAGCACAGTCAGCTGCAAGGCTCCTCTTCCATATGCCCTTGCCTCCTCTCTCTGCTGCTTTCCCAGACTGTGTGCCACCTTAACCTGTCCTCCCATTTTGGCCAGCATCACAATTCCGGAGGAAAACCAGGTATACATTCCGGCGGCTCCCACTGCAGTTACCGCATGACTTCCCACCCGTCCAATCCATGCCATATCCGTCAGATTGTAGGCGGTCTGAACCAGGGAGGTTGCCATAATCGGCAGCGCAAGTCCTGTCAAAGACGGAAAAATATGTCCGTTCAGTAAATCAATGTGATGGGATTCTTTTTTCATGTCTGCTGATAATCCTTTCTTCTCTGTCTTCTCCCGTTTTCTGTCTGAAATTTTCTCTTTTTTCTGCCGTCACCGGAGACTTTGCTTTCCTGAACCGCCTTTCCCGCATGTTCTAAAGCTTTCCTGTCACATCATAGTCTCTGTATACAGAAAAAGACGGGTGCTGCATTCTTCCTGCAGCACCCTACTGATTCCAGCGGTATATCCCGCCTTGATTTCTTTTAATTTTTATTGCGCAGATACTCGTCGATTCCCTTCGCGCCGTGTTTTCCTGCCTCCATGGCAAGAATAACCGTAGCAGCTCCGGTTACTGCATCGCCGCCTGCGAATACGCCCGGACGGGAAGTCTGGCCGTTTTCTGCTTCTGCAACAATACATTTGCGCTTATTGATTTCCAGACCTTCTGTTGTAGAGGAAATCAGCGGATTCGGAGAAGTTCCCAGTGACATAATCACGGTATCTACCTCCATCACATAATCAGAGCCTTCGATTTCCACCGGTCTTCTTCTTCCGGAAGCATCCGGCTCACCTAATTCCATCTTGCGGACTACCATTCCCTTTACCCAGTCATTTTCATCCGTAAGAATCTCTACAGGGTTGGTCAGAAGGTTGAAAATAACGCCTTCCTCTTTCGCATGATGAACCTCCTCCACACGGGCCGGAAGCTCTGCCTCACTGCGGCGGTATACAATATGTACCTCCGCGCCAAGACGAAGCGCTGTTCTTGCAGCATCCATCGCTACGTTTCCGCCGCCTACAACAGCTACCTTCTTTCCTGCCACAATCGGGGTGTCATAATCATCGCGGAATGCCTTCATCAGGTTGTTTCTGGTCAGATACTCATTGGCGGAAAATACGCCGTTGGCATTCTCTCCGGGAATTCCCATGAATTTCGGAAGACCTGCTCCGGAACCGATGAAAACAGCCTCGAAGCCTTCCTCATCCATCAGCTCGTCGATGGTTACGGACTTTCCGATAATCACGTCTGTCTCAATGGTTACACCCAGCTTTTTCACGTTTTCAATCTCGCTGCGAACAACGGAATTCTTCGGCAGACGGAACTCCGGAATACCATAGGTCAGAACGCCGCCCGGCTCGTGAAGAGCTTCAAAAATCGTTACCTCGTAACCCATCTTTGCCAGATCGCCTGCACAGGTAAGACCTGCAGGGCCGGAACCTACAACAGCAACCTTATGACCGTTTTTCTCAGCAGTTACCTTTGGTACAAAGCCGTTCTCTCTGGACCAGTCTGCAACAAAACGCTCCAGCTTTCCGATAGAAATCGGCTCGCCCTTGATACCGCGGATACACTGACCTTCACACTGGCTTTCCTGAGGACATACACGTCCGCAGACAGCAGGAAGAGCAGATGATTCTGCAATAATATTGGCTGCTTCTTCAAAATTGCCGGCTTCTACTTCTTTGATAAATCCGGGAATATTGATGGAAACAGGACATCCGCCCATGCACTTGGCATTTTTACATTTCAGGCAGCGGGAAGCCTCTTCCATTGCCTCTTCTTTATTATAACCATAGCAAACTTCTTCAAAATTCGTTGCGCGAACCTTCGCATCCTGTTCTCTTACAGGAACTTTCTTTAATACGTCCATGATTTTATCCTCCGATCTGATTCCTCTGTTCTGCCATTAATCGTTGCAGTGGCCGCAGCCGCCGTGATGGGTATCTCCCTCGATTGCCTTTAACATTGCCCGGCCCTCTTCTGTCTTATACATCTGCTGGCGCTTCATAGCTTCATCAAAGTTTACCAGATGGCCGTCAAATTCCGGTCCGTCTACGCAGGCAAATTTCACTTCTCCGCCTACAGTCAGACGGCATGCTCCGCACATACCGGTTCCGTCTACCATAACAGGGTTCATGCTGACAATGGTTGGAAGCTCCAGCTCCTTGGTCAGCTTGCAGACAAATTTCATCATAATCATCGGTCCGATGGCAACGCAGACATCATAGTGTTTTCCCTGGTTCTTTACCAGATCCTCAATCACGCTGGTTACCATACCTTTTCTCTCATAGGAACCGTCGTCTGTGGTAACATAGAGATTTCCTGCCACCTGACGCATCTCGTCCTCAAGAATCAGGAGATCCTTTGTCTTGGCGCCGACAATCACGTCTGCCTCAATGCCATGCTCCTTCATCCATTTTACCTGAGGATATACAGGCGCTGTTCCCACGCCGCCTGCCACAAACAGATATTTGCGCTTCTTTACTTCCTCCAGATCCTCCTTGACAAACTCAGAAGGCTGTCCCAGAGGTCCTACAAAATCCTGGAATGCGTCTCCGGCCTTCAGCTCAGACATTCTCAGAGTAGAAGCGCCTACAATCTGGAATACAATGGTAACCGTTCCCTGTTCCCGGTTGTAATCACAGATTGTCAGGGGAATCCGTTCTCCCTTCTCATCGATTTTGACAATTACGAACTCTCCCGGCTGACATGCTCTGGCAACACGCGGTGCCTCCACGTCCATCAGAAAGATCTTATCAGCCAGCTGTTCTGCTTTCAAAATTCTGTACATATTTATCCTCCCATGTTCTGCATCTGCTGCAAAATAATTTATCATGTGTTCTAAGATTCTCTTTTTCCGAAGAAACTGTTTCTTTCGGTTCTTTTCATTCAGCGTTTCCCGGCTCCCTGCTTCTCATATACGCGGTAGGTATAGCAAAGATCAAAATACGTCTGCTCATCGCTTTCCTCTGTCATCTCCCATTCTCCGGACTCCTCCAGATTCGGGAAATGCGCGTCTGCGGAATAGGCAAAATCGATCCAGGTAATTTCCGCCCGGCTGCAGTAGGGCAGAAACTGGCGGTAAATGCTTTCCCCGCCGATAATATAAATATCCTCCGGACTGCAGTCCTTTAAAAGCTCCAGACATTCCTCCACACTGTGACAGACATCAGCGCCTTTCACCCGGTACTCCGGATCCCGGCTGAGAATCACATTTCTCCGGCCGTAGAGAGGCTGACCGCCTGGAAGTGTGTCTAAGGTCTTCCGGCCCATCACAATCACCTTGCCTAAAGTCATATCACGGAACCGCTTCTGATCCTGCGGGATCGTTACAAGAAGCTGGCCATTCCGTCCGATGGCCCAGTGACTGTCTACTGCTGCAATATAAATCAAATTGGATCACTTCTTTCTGGTATTCTTTCTTCCTCTTCTGCAAGAATCAGCTCTCTGGCATAAGGCAGAGTCTGAATCCAGTCACAGAAGGTATGCCATTCCTGCAGCTTATGGCTGCGGCGGGCATAATACATATTAATCAGATTCTCATAATTCATCGTACAGGTACGCATCTGGTTATAGCTGGAAGGAAGAAGCTGAATCATATCATACCAGTAAGCCTTTTCCTTTGTCTCCATGTATTTCAGACGGATTTTCTCCAGCTGCTCTACTACTGTTTTCATATATTCCAGTGTTTCCGGAGTCATATGATCATGACTGAAATCGTCCAGTTCAAAGGGACGGCTGTGAATCTTGTGCATGGTGCTGGTTGAATTGGCAACCGTGGCCACTTTGTAGGTGTCATACTCCTTCCACCAGTACATAGGAGCCGTAATATCAACGGAAACAAAAACCTGACGAAGATACTTGCGGTGATCGCCGGTTCCCGCCTTTCTCAGGCGCTTTGCCAGATCCAGATCATTGGGTCCCAGCACATAATCTCCGTTTTCGTTGTATCCGCTGTCCATTCTCCCCCAGCTGTTCATGGGATTTCTTGCACCGCGAATGGCATTCTCCAGATTCATAACGCTTGTGCGTTCTAATGTTATCATGTGGAATTCCTTTCTTCTGCTGTTTCCATTCCCCTGAGGGGAAATTTATTTTCTGATAAAATCATAAATAAGCTGTCTTTCATTATAACCAAGGAAAAAGCGCATAGCAAGACTTTTTTGTAAAAATATGATATACTGTTAAGGTTTCTACAATCTGCTTCTCCTCTTACCTGCTTCCCGCAGCCATATCCTCTCTGGTATCCACGTCCTCCAGTTCCCGCAAATCTCCCGTTTCATACCGGTATACATCCTGCGGATGGGCAGCGAGAATAGCCCTGCCTCCCTGATCTCCCAAAAGACTTTTCAGTTCCGGCACATAGCTTACAGAGAAGACGGCAGGACTTCCGTCTCTTCCCCTGCAGGACACAGTTCCAAGGCCTGTTTTTCCTGCCTTCCATCCGTTAACAAGGCCGGAAATAGTCTTTTTGGTCAGCCATGGCTGATCGCATACTGCAAAGCAGATTCCATCCAGACTTCCCTGCTCCAGCTCCTCCTTCAGTGCATCCAGAGCCAGATGAATGGAATGAGAAACGCCAAGGCTGCTGTTTCTGTTTTCTACGGTTGTAAACCCGTATTCTTTTCCGCTCTGAAGAATCTCCTCATACTGGCTTACCAGAATTTTTCTGCGGAAAACGGTTTTGGAAAGTCCCGCGGTTTCCTCCAGGATATGACGGTACATGGGCATACCGTCCACCGGAACCAGCAGCTTGTTGCTTTCAAAACGCCTGCTGTCCCCGGCAGCCAGAACGACCAGAGCAGTCCCCGGATTTGCCGCCTGATGGCAGAGAATTGCCTCCAGAACCCCGCCTCCAATAGAAGAGGCCTTGTCAGACACCGTAAAGCAGTGCTTTCTCTCACATCTGGGATCCACATCTCCGGATTTCATTCCCTTTGTCACCAGAACCCCATCCTGCAGAAGGCCCCGCACCACTCCGTCTATCTGTGCATAGATTGGAGTTTCTCCGGCATATCCCACCAGATCACCAGCCTTCACCTGATCCCCGATGGAGACTGCGCCGCGGAATACTCCGTCATCCGATGCCCGGATCAGACGCTCCAGCCCATAACCGCCAATCAGCCCCGGCACTCCTGTATTTGCAATTGCCGGACCGTCCCAGATGCATCTTCCCAGATAATGGCCCCGCTTGCTTTCTACCACGCAGTGACAGTCTGTTCCTGCGCAGAATCCCGGTCCGACTGCAATCACCGTAGGCGCGTCTGTAATCGAGGTTCCTGTATTGTATTTTGCCAGAATCGCATCTACCACAACCTGAGGCTTCATCTGCTTCACGATTTTTGCCTCTTCATCCACGACTACTGCAACCTTTCCACCGGCGATGGCAGCCTTCACTTCCTCCAGGGAATCGCACCGGACGCCGGTCACGTCCTCTACCTGTGTCTCTCCCAGATATACTGCCGGAGAAAAGGCAACGGTTCTCCTTACCGTTGTCGGCGTGCCAATCTCCGTCATAATAATCTGATATCCGCATCTGTGCAGTCTGAGAGCAATGCCGCTGGCAAGATCTCCTGCTCCCTTAATCACTGCCAATCCTCTGTTTTCCATGATTTCCTTCTCCTTTTTCTGTCTTGTTTCTCTTCTGTCTTCAGCTTCCCCGTTTATCTGCCGGAAATTTTCCCCTTATTTCCGGTAGGCAGTTACCGCGCAGCCCTTCTGCATGGTTACAGGTAGAAGCCTCAGAATCTGCTCTGCCGCCTGCAGCTCTTTCTCTCCGTCTGCCTGGTTCAGCACCACCCGGTAATATCGGCCCTGAAACTCCATATTGGCTACCCTATAAAACAAAAAAAACAAAGCCAGATCCTCCGGCGTAATCAAATCCTCATCCTTTCTCATCAGCCACCTGCCATATTCCCGGAACCGGAAACAGGTGTCCGCAAAAGTTCCTCCCAGCGCGGACAGTCCTGCGCAGGCAATCACAAGGCCTGTCTGAGGAATAATCACCGGTTCCCATTCTCCCGGAACCTTAACCGGCTTTTTCTTTGCTCCGTCTGCTTCAATCAGAATCACATCTGCCAGATTAAGCAGACGCTCCATTTCCTCCGGCTCGCCCAGTCCGTCCGGCATACTCAGCTTATATTCCTCGTCCTTCTTTATCAGCGGCTTTCCCGCTGTAAGGATTTTTCCCTCCCACATGTCAGCCGTCACTTCTCTCACATGATCCACCAGGGCGGAAAGCCCGTTTTCCGGACATTGAATGTGGGTGCTGGTAGTAACCAGAACACGAAGGCCCTGCTCTGAAAGCTCCTCTGCCAGCTGATAAATCGTGGTGGTTTTTCCGCCTCCGCCTACAACAGAAATGATCCGGGGCAGCTGCTCCTTCTTCTCAAATCCCAGAGCTGTCATCAAATTCTTTCCCGGTTTCAGTTTTCCTGTTTCCTGTTCTCTGATCCAGACCTGATTTTTTTGAAGCTTCTGGTTTTGTTTTCCCTCGTTTTTCGTCATTTCTGCCATGTTTCTTTCCTCTCTTTTCCTATTATATTTCTGCATTTTCCGTCTGCTGCCGGATGTGTGTTCCGCAGCGCCAAAGTCTTACAGAAAAAAGCCGAATCGCCTGCCCAAAAAACGGCAGATCATCCGGCTTTTCTATACTCAATGCAGAACTGCTATTTTTTTAGCCATTTTCCGGCGTATGAATACATAACATATAATGTGTGCCGTAAATGTCAGTACCCAGGATACCGGATAAGACAGATACAAGGTCTCCAGAGTCCTGTTTGATGCAAATACAGTAACAACCCAGAAGATACGGAATCCGCAGGCTCCGGTCAGCGATACCAGCATCGGCGCTACTGAATAACCGATTCCTCTCAGCGCTCCCACCATTACATCCATAATTCCGCAGAGAAAATACGGACCGCAGATCATGCGAAGCCGGTTCATTCCGTATTGAACAACCTCCGGATCGGAAGAGTAGATTCCCAAAAGCTGCCGTCCTGCCAGAACGGCGCCTCCTCCCATAACGATTCCTACCATAATAACAATGGCCTGACAGTAAATCAGAATTTTGGTCATTCGTTTATAATTTCCCGCTCCAAAGTTCTGGCTGGTAAAGCTCAGAGCTGTCTGATACACTGCATTCATAGATGTATAAACGAATCCTTCAATATTGGCAGACGCAGTGTTTCCCGCCATGGCAACTGCACCAAAGGAATTGACAGAGGACTGAATCAGCACATTGGAAATAGAAAAAATTGCTCCCTGAAGACCGGCCGGAAGACCGATTTTCGCAATTTTCTTTACCTTATCTCCCTTTAGCTTCAGTTTGCTTTTCTGCAAACGGTAAGGCGCATCTGAGCGCGCCAGGCACTGAACAATCAGAGCAGCAGAAACACACTGGGAAATCGCTGTAGCCAGGGCCACTCCTGCTACTCCCATGGAAAACTGAATCACAAAAATCAGATTCAGCACCACATTGATCACTCCTGCAGTCAGAAGGAAGTACAGCGGTCTTCTGGTATCTCCGATAGCTCTTAAAATAGCGCTTCCAAAGTTGTAGATCAGCATTGCAGGCATTCCCAGAAAATAAAGCTTCATATACAGAGTAGACAGTCCCAGAACCTCATCCGGTGTTCCCATCAGCTCCAGCATAGGATCGGACAGGAAAAATCCCACGAAAATCAGGATCACTCCGCTGATTCCTGCAAGAAGGATGGCTGTATGAACCGTCTCCTCCAGATCTTTAAACTTGTTAGCCCCGTAAAACTGGGCAACCAGCACATTCGCTCCAATCGACAATCCAATAAACAGGTTCACTAACAGGTTAATCAGCGATGAGGTGGAACCTACTGCCGCCAGAGATTCACTTCCCGCAAACCGTCCCACTACAATAATATCTGCCGCATTAAACAACAGCTGAAGAATGCCCGACAACATCAGCGGTACTGCAAACACGATCAGCTTGGAAAACAGCGGACCGCTGAACATTTCCATTTCATAAGTTCTGGGCACTTTTTTCTGTGCCATGATCTTTCGCTCTCTTTTCTCTTTTTCTGTATGTATTTGTCTTTTTTGTTTCCGCCTGAATTGTAGCACATCCCTCAAAAGGTTTCAATCTCTGCCGTCAAATGGTTACAGTGCCTTATAAATCACCAGAGCTGCCGCCACACCAAGAATCCCGGCCATTGTAATCTTAATGGAAAGACCAAAGGTAATCACCACAACTCCCAGGTTCAGAACCAGAGGTTCATCCAGTCCGAAAGACTGCCCGAAATTCAGCCAGGAAAGCCACGGAATCCCTTCTGCCATATTTCCCAGAAAACCGCCCAGGACAATGCCTGCCAGCAAAAGCAGCAGGAGTATCCAGAAATTTCTGTTTCTCATCTTTCTTCTTCCTTCCTACAGAAGCAGTTCTTGCCATGCTTCATACTGAATTTCTGCTTTTTCCACCGTTTCCAGAAGCAGGTTCCGGCTGTCTGCCGGCGCCGACCAGGCAAGACCGCAGCCTGCGGTAATCTCCCTGGGAACAGGAATCATCCGGCCCGGAACTTCCCGCTCCTGAAATTGTTTTTCTGCTGCCATGGCTTCTGTTGTTGTATGAAACGTCATAACCACCCGAAGTTCTTTTTTCCTCATCTGTCTCTCCTGCTGTTTCTGTTTATTCCACTTCCCGACACAGCTGCTCTACTGCATAAACAGCCGTCTCCACCTCTTTCCGGGTGTTAAGATGGGAAAAGGAAAACCGGACGGCTCCCTGATCCCTGGTTTTCAGAGCCTCATGCATCAGGGGCGCGCAGTGAGCTCCTGCCCTGGTCTGGATTCCATACCGCTCTGCCAGCTCTCCTGCGGCCCATCCGGAATCCTCCTCCCCGATATTAAGAGAAACCACCGGAGTCCGAAGAGCTTCTCTGGACGAAAAATCACCATACACCCTTACCGGAGAAAGTCTGCTCACCTGATCATAAAAATACCACATCAGATCCAGCTCCTTTTTCTGCAGAACCTCCTGTCCCTGTTCCCGGATATAGGCCAGAGCCGCCTGAAGCCCTGCAATTCCGTGACCATTTAAGGTTCCTGCCTCCAGAGCCACCGGCATCTGAGCGGGGTGTTCCCTGCTGTAGCTTAAAATCCCGCTTCCTCCCACTGTCAGAGGACGGACCGTAATTCCCTTTCGTACACAGATCCCCCCGGTTCCCTGGGGACCTAAAAGCCCCTTATGACCGGTAAAGCACAAAATATCAATGCCCATGTCCTTCATATGAATCGGAAGAATACCTGCGCTCTGGGATACGTCTGCAACAAAAAGAATTCCTCTGTCCCTGCACATTTTTCCAATTGTCTTTAAATCATTCGCATTGCCTGTCACATTGGAGGCATGGGTACAGAACAAAGCCTTTGTTCCCGGTTTCAGCTCCTGCTCCAGTTTCTCCATGGAAAGGCATCCCGTTTCGTCTGCCGGTACAATAGAAAGGGACACCCCCTGCTTCTCCATCCGGTACAAAGGTCTTAAAACAGAATTGTGCTCCATTGCCGTGGTAACCGCCCGATCTCCGGGATTCAATATTCCCTGAATCACCGTGTTCAGGGCAGCCGTAGCGTTAGGCGTAAAGGCCACCTGCTCCGGACCGTCTCCTCCAAAAAAATCACACAATGCTTCTCTTGTTTCATAAATCATCCGGGAGGCTCCCAGACTTGCGCTGTGAGCTCCCCGGCCGCTGTTTCCCAGGCAGTTCATAGCAGCTGTCACCGCCAGAACCACAGGTTCCGGCTTGGGCAGTGACGTTGCCGCATGATCCAGATAAATCATAAGTTTTAAACGCCTCCTGTCAGACGCACCCAGACATCCTCCTTCGGAAGAACTCTTCCCACAACCGCATAAGGAGTATCCAGTCCCTCGGTCTGGAAATCAGATAAGATTTTCTCTGCAGTCTCCGGAGTGACGCTCACAAGGAGTCCTCCTGAGGTCTGAGGATCAAAGAAAATATCCTGAAGCCATTCCTCTGCTCTGCTTACATCTGCATCCTGTCCTGCATAAGCTCTGTTTTTGTATGCCCCCTCAGGAATCAGACCCATTTTAGCATACTCACAGGCCGCCGCCTGCAGAGGCAGTCCGGCTCCGTCAATTTCCACGGTAACTCCGCTTCCCTTTGCCAGCTCCAGGCTGTGTCCTGCCAGTCCAAATCCTGTTACATCGGTACAGGCATGAATTTCATAGCGGTCAAAAATCTGCTTTGCCTTTTTATTTAAGGAGGTCATAACCCCAATCACTTCTGCCTCCGCCTCTTTCGATGCCAGCTCCGCCTTAACGGCTGTATTGACAATTCCCGTTCCGAGAGGCTTTGTCAGGATCAGAACATCTCCGGCGACAGCGCCGCAGTTTTTCAGAATCCGATCCGGATGAACAAAACCGCTTACGCTCAGCCCGTATTTGGGTACATCATCCTGAATGGAATGTCCTCCCGCCAGCACAGCTCCCGCCTCTTTTACCTTGTCTGCTCCGCCCCGCAGAATTTCTGCCAGAAACTTGGGATTGACGCAGTTTGGCCATGCAACAATATTCAGAGCCACCTTCGGCTCTCCTCCCATAGCATAGATATCACTAAGCGCATTGGCTGCCGCTACCTGACCGAACACATACGGATCGTCCACCATAGGCGGGAAGAAATCCAGAGTCTGGATCAAAGCCACATCCTCATTAACCTGATAAATAGCCCCGTCATCGGATGTTTCAATTCCTACTAAAAGTCTGGGATCCTCAAATTTGGGAAGACTCTCTAAAATCCCCGCCAATGTTCCCGGTCCTATTTTTGCAGCACAGCCTGCTGTATGCGCAAGCTTTGTCAGTCTTACTTCTTCGTCTGGTATCATACTTCTTCTCCTTTTCCTGTTTTATTTATCTGCACAGACTCCTCTTGCCCCTGTCTGTCAGTCCCCGTTTCTGCTACATCTGATGCCGGACAATGGCGTATTCATCCCCCAGCCGGTAATAAGGACAGTCGTAAAACCGATCCTCCATAAATCGCGCCATCTCATCCTCATCCAGATTAACCCCGCAGACATAGCACTCATAATCTTCATCATACTCATAATACATACAGCTGTCACAGCTGGATTTTCTCTGTTTCATACACACCCCCTCCCTTTTTCGTGCTGAATCTGTCAGCCTGTGCGTCCACATTTTCCTACTAAAAATTATATCACATTTTTTCTGGTATGCAAACTTTTTGGAAGATTCTCTTCTTTTTTATCCTTCCGGTTCTGTTTTCGCAGATAGAGGAACCGAAATCTCCCGGTTCAGGGAAAAGGAATAAATCAGCCGCTCCTTTACCGGTTTTCCTGTCATCTGAGTCAGGGCACGCCCATAGTAATCCAGCTGCTCCTGATAATGCTGGATCAGGATTTCCTCATTGTCCACACGATCCGTTTTGTAATCCATCAGCACCAGACCGTCCGGTTCTTCAAAATATGCGTCAATAATCCCCTGAATCAGAACCAGCTCATCTGAATCTCCTGCTCCCATTTCCCTGGCCGGAATTCCAATGATAAACTGCTGTTCCCTGTGAAGCCGCCCCTCTGCCAAAGCACGAGACATCCTTTTTCCCAACGGAGACTGAAGAAAACGCCAGATAACCCGGCTGTCTATCAGAGAACGGTTTTCTTTTGTGTATCGTTTTTCCTCCACCAGCTGTTTCAGACAGGCCTCTGCCTCAAACCGGCTGTTAATACGATCCAGGGGAAGCAGCTCCATAGCCCGGTGATAGGCAGTTCCTTTTACTGCTCCGCCCTTTCCCCGTCGCTTTGTCCCTGCCGTCTTTGGCTCCTCCTCATCTTCCTTTCTCTCTTCCAGTGCCTCTGTCTGAACGCTTTCTGATTCATCTGTCAGCTGTCCCTGCTTTTTTAATTCCGATACAGACATTTTCGTATGCAGAAGGATGTCCGCCTCATAAGGATACTGATACGACAAATGCTTCTCCAGCATCTCTCTCCATTCCTTCTCGTACACAGTCTCCGGATCCAGGGTCTTCAAAAATTCTCTGGAAGCCCTTGTCTTCACCTGACGCTTCAGTTCCTCTCCCACAATCTGCTGCAGAGGAATCTCCTCCATCAAAATTCTCACGCCTGTGCTTCCCAGACTCATAAGCAGCCAGTCCAAATAGGAACCGGCTCCTGCAAGAACCGTATAGGGAATCTGGCCGTCTGCCTCTGGAACAGTTCTGTATTTTTCCAGTTTCTTTTCCAGCCCCCGATCCGTTCCCGTCATAATCAGCTGTTCTTTTGCCCGGGTCATTGCCACATAGAGTACCCGCAGCTCTTCTCCCAGATTATCCAGTTCCATTTTCCGGCGCAGCACATTTTTCTTTAAGGTTGCGCTTTTCAGACGTTTTTCCAGATCCAGATAATCCGTGGCAATTCCCAGCTCCGGATCAATCAACAGGCGGCTGTAGGTGTCCTGGCGGTTGAATTTTTTCCCCATTCCAGCAAGGAACACCACAGGGAATTCCAACCCCTTACTTTTGTGAATACTCATAATCCGGACCGTATTTTCCTCTTCCCCCACAACGGAAGCTTCCCCAAAGTCTGAATGGTATTTCTTCAAATTTTCAATGTACCGGATAAAATGAAACAATCCCTTGTAGCTGGTATTCTCATATTCTACAGCCTTTTCCACAAGCATATCCAGATTGGCCCTTCTTGTCTCTCCTGCTGCCATGGCAGATACCATCCGGTAATATCCGGTATCCTCATAAACCTGATAAATCAGTTCATGTATGGGCAGATATACGCTCTGGCGGCGCAGCTTTTGTACAAGCTGCTGGAACCGGATCAGCTTTTGTGTCAGCTCGTCCTCGTCAGATTCTGCCAGCTCTGTCCATGCGCGGACAGCTCCGTAAATTCCCCGGTCCTGCCCTTTTGGAAGGAGTCTTTTATACCAGCCCATGAGACGTGCCAGTTCTTCATCTGTCATTCCTCCCATAGGTGATTTTAGTGCTGCTGCCAGGGGAATGTCCTGCATGGGATTATCAATCACCGACAGCATACTGAGAACCGTCTCCACTTCAACCGTAGTAAAATATCCTGTCCGCGACTCAGCATAGGCAGGGATTCCTTCATTTAAAAGAACGGAAAGAAAGGTCTCCGTCCATCCTGTCGTGCTTCTCAGCAAAATAACCATGTCCCTGTACTGCGCAGTCCGGTATCTGCCCAGCTTCTTATCCCAGACAGCCATTCCCTTTTCCGGATCAGTCATTGCCCGAATCTCTGCAGCAATCATCTTTCCTTCAATTTCCCTGGCTGTATAATCTGCTGCCTCTTCCTCCATCTGATCCAGAGCGCCCTGACCTGTATCCGTCACCAAAAGCCTGGGCAGTCCCGCTCTTAGCAGAAAAGCGGGAGACGTAGATGCTTCCTCCCCTTCTTCCTCAGAAGGAACCGGCTGGAATACCGCTCCTGGATGCAGGGCTGCCTCCTCTGTGTAGCGGATATTGCCCAGATTTTCCGTCATAATCCGAAAGAAAACATCATTTACTCCAGAAAGCACCTGTTCTCTGCTTCTAAAATTCTGATGCAGTTCAATTTTTTTCTTTTTCCCCAGACCTTCCTCATAGGGCTCATAGGTATTATATTTTTCCAGAAACAGCTCCGGTCTGGCCAGACGGAATTTGTAAATGCTCTGCTTCACATCTCCTACCATAAAAACATTATACTGTCCGAACCGTTCCCTGGACACTGCCTGCAAAAGCGCTTCCTGCACCAGATTGCTGTCCTGATATTCATCTACCAGAACCTCTTCAAACTGACTGCTCAGCTCGTCTGCTGCCTCTGTATAGACCATCCTGCCTTCTTCCCAGCGAATCAGAACCTTCAGAGCCTGATGCTCCAGGTCATTAAAATCCACCAGATTTCTGTCTCTTTTTTTCTCCTGAAAACGCCGGTCAAAATCCTCTGCCAGATCTAAGAGTACCTCTATGGCTTCTCCTGTTTTTTTCATATCTGTAAACATTTCCTCAGGAGATGCAAAGCAGTAAAGCTCTTTCATTTTTCCCACTGCCTTTTTGACCCGATCCCGGCATCCGGTAAGATAAGCCTTTTTTTCCGGATCCGCCTCTTTGCTCCGCACTGTGGCCAGCCGCTGCCAGGAAATGGCAGAAAGCTTTTCATACAGCATTTCAAAATCCTCTGCCCCGGCGGCTGCCTCCAGCTGACAAACATCCGAAGACATCATGGGGATATAAGCCTGGAAGCAGTCATCCTCCTGACACAGCTCCAGACATTCCCTCTCCTGCACAGCCAGCTCCTTCAGCTGCTTTTTTACATCCTCCATCAGAAAAGACATCCAGGGCAGGGACGGTTTTTCCTCCTCGGAAATCTCCTTTCTGCACTGCTCCAGCCATTGCTCTGGATAGGGATTGCTCTGCGCATACTGATACACCTGCATAATATAATCTTCAATACCCGCATCGCTTTTTCCCTGTCCAAAAGCTTCCACAAACCGGATAAAACGCTCGCTTCCCTCCTGGTAAGCATCCTCGATCAGCTCTGCCATCACATCTGCCCGCAGAAGGAGCATTTCTCCCTCATCTCCAATACGGAAGGAGGGATCCAGATCCAGAAGATTAAAATGCTCCCGGATAATATTCAGGCAAAAACTGTCAATCGTTGTAATCTTTGCGTGATGAACCAGAGCTGACTGCACCTGAAGATGCTGATTATGAGGATCCTCCAGAAGGCGGGCTTCTATGGCCTCGCCAATCCGTTCCCGCATTTCAGCCGCAGCTGCATTGGTAAAGGTCATCACCAGAAGCCGATCGATATCAAGGGGATTTTCTCCCTCTGTTACCATCCGGATAATCCGTTCTACCAGCACCGCTGTCTTTCCGCTTCCGGCTGCAGCGCTGACCAGAAGGTGGCATCCCCTGCTTTCAATTACCTGCTGCTGTTCTTTCGTCCAGTTTACTGCTGTTTTTGACATATTTCCTCCCAGATTTCCTCTGTCTTTTTGTTTTTCCATTTCCGGTAATCATAACCGGGGGTTTTTTTATCAAAGCCGCAGACCGGGTGGTAGGGACAGTAATCACAGGCCGTTCTTGAACCGTATTTGTATGGCTCCCGGCCAATCTCACCCTCCAGAATCTCTTTTCCCGCGGTTCTCAGCTTTTCCTTGACAAATTTCTGCAGATACCGGAACCGTTCTGTATTTGCCACAGAGGATTTTGACTCCACCACAGCCTCATCCTTTAAAACTACAGGAATCACATCTGATTCCTTTTCTATCGTATGATCCAGATGACGCACTGCCTCCAGCTCGCTGTTGACCAGCCCGTTCATCCGCAGCTTTTTCAGAATTTGTGCCTCAATTTCCTCTGGTTTTTGTTTACCTTCCTTCTGAATCACCGGATCTGCAATATTATAATAGAGGATTCCCGCAGGAACCGCCTCCTGCCCGGGGTAACGCCTCTCTGTCATTTCCAGCACAGCATCCATATAAACCACCAGCTGAAGCTGAAGTCCGTAATAAAGCGCCAGCAAATCAAAGGAGGTGCTTCCTGATTTATAATCTATGATCTTGACATAAACCTGTTTTTCCTCCTCGCAAAGATCCAGACGGTCAATCCGTCCCCGGAGATGAAGGGCCTCATCCTTTGAAAGAGCAATTTTCATGGCCTCTAAATTATCCGCTGCTGAAAAGGACACCTCAAACCCTGCAGGAACAAAATCTCCCTTCTGTATCTGCTGCTGAAGCGCCCAGACCGTTCGCTGGGTAATATGTTCAACCCTTCTGGCAAGATAGGCATTGCGGGAAGAGCTGTTTAATATGGTGTTTCCATAATCCGCTGTCACCTGTTCTACGCAGCGGTGAACCAGCCCCCTCCGGACAGAATCCTCCATCGTTTTCCAGTCCAGTCCCTCCTCTCCTGCTGTTTTAAAGCAGAGATCAATCGACTGATGAAAAAGATTTCCCAAATCTGATGAGGCCAGCTCATACCGCTGACGTTCTTCCAGCTCCAGTCCGTATTTCAGAAAATGGGCATAAGCGCAGGCGGCATACTGTTCCAGTCTCGTCACACTTCCGCTGAGAACCGTGCCGTAAAGGGCTCTGGCGACTGCACGGCCGATTCCCTGATTTTCATACACATGGAACGCTGCCTCCAAAAGCTTTTCTGTCTCCTTCCCGTATTCTCCGGAACAGGAAAACCACCGGTAAAGCTCTAAAAACTGCTTCTCTTTCCGCTCTTCCTCCGGAAACTCTCCGTCCCTAAACTGTCCCAGACCTTCAATCAGCTGTCTCAGCGCCTCTTCCACCGAATAAATCTGCTGATTCTCCAGCAGCTCCCTGCAGGATTTCCAGGAAAGCCCCGGATACATTTTTCTCAGCTCTCCAATCAGGAAAGAAGGCCTTCTTCCCTTTCCGTCACTTCCTGTTCCGGAAAAAGACACAATCAGCCGATTTACAGGCTTTGTCATCAAAAGGTACAGATAAAACCTCTGCTGGAAACTGTCCTCTCTTGCTGTAGGCGCCAGCTCCAGCTGGTGACTGGCAAAAAATTCTCTTTCCCGGTCAGAAAGCAGACTCTTTCCCTCCTTGCGGGACGGTACAATTCCATCATTCACACCCACAAAGAAGAGAACCTTAATGTGAGCCAGCCTGGTTCTTGTAATATCTCCCACAACCACCCGATCCACAGTTGCCGGAATCACGCCCACAGTAATTTCCCGAAAGCCTGCATCCAGAATCTCCATAAATTCCTTTCTGCCTGCAGTCTCATCGCCCAGAAGATCGGAAAGCCTCTCTAAAAGCTCCATCACCAGTTCATATACCTGGCTGTATTCTCCGGCAAGACGGTATTCCTTCTCCTTCGTAAAGGATTCCGAAAACTCCTCCAACCGTTCCTCTGCCTGATAGTTCTCCAACAGCTCCTTCACTCCGTCAATCATATCCCGGACGGTCAGGTTTTCCTTCCGAAATGCCTCCTGCAGTGTCAGCAGGGGAGCCATCACCCTGTCCTTAAATGCATTTAGCTCTGTCAGATTGATTTCTCCCCCTCCCCGGAAGGTTCTGTCCCATTCCTGTCTCCAGCGTTTTCCTCCGCGGATTCCCAGGGCAATCACATAGTTTTCCAGCCGGTCCACCATTTCTCTTTCCTCACAGACCAGACCGGAACGGAGAAAACGGAACACAGTCTCATAAGAGAAATCGCGGCGCACCACATCCAGGGCAGAGCGGATCATCTCTACCAGAGGATTGTCCAGAATATTTTTTTTATCATCCATAAAATAAGGAATCTCATTCTGCTCAAACTGATGGACAATTTCTTTTCCGTATCCGGGCAGATCTCCGGTAATCACTGCAATGTCCCGGTAGCGCATTCCTTCCTCCTGCTGAAGCTGCCAGATTCTGTGAATCACTGCAGCAATCTCCTCCGGAGGATTAGAGGCCTGATAAATCTCCAATGCCCCTGTCTGCTCTCCCTGATAAGGCGCTCTTCCATACCGGAGCAGGTTTTTCTCCAGAAAATCCAGCTCCTCCGGAACCGGGAAATTCTTTCCCTTGGTTACCCACCGATCCGGAAGTTTTTTTACCTGATTTTTCTCTGCCAGCTTAGAAAGCCGGACTGCCATCTGGCGGCTCATAAAAAACAGATTCTGCATTCCCATGGAGCCATACAGATCGACCTCCGGATCTGCAGTGACTGTCACAATCACCTGCTTTGCGTAAGCCATAAACAGCTCTGCAAGGCGATACTGAACCGGAGTAAATCCCGTATATCCATCCAGCGCAATCACACTGTCCTTAATCAGCTGTGACCGGGGCAGAACCCGGCACAGAACCTCCAGCACCTCCTCAGTTGTCACATAATGACCTGCAATAAATTCACGAAAGCCTTCAAATACAAGAGCGAAGTCCTCCAGCTTCTGCTTCAGAAGCGGTGTTTTTGCAGCCGCCGCCATCTCTCTTAACTGATCCGGTCCGATGCCGTACTGATAGAATTCCGACAGCATGGATTTCAGCTGACTGACAAATCCGGCCTGATTTAAATGCCCCCGGAATAAAACCAGCTGTCTGCTTTTTTCTGCCGCAACCTTCCGAAGCACCATGGATTTTCCCATATCATCCAGAATCTGAAGATTTTCCACAGCCAGCTCCTCAAAAATACGATAAGCCAGCCGCTGAAAGCTTACTACGTCAATATTCATCGTTCCATGCGCCGGATGTCTGGCGACTACATCCTTCTGCGCCTGCATGGTAAACTGCTCCGGCACCAGCACATAATACTGCTGCCGTGGATTTTTTATGGACGCCTGAATCACCGCGTCATATAAACAGGTGGTTTTTCCGGAACCGGAACCACCCAGAATCAACTGTAATGACATTTTCATGCTCCTTTCTCTGCACTTCAGTATAGCATAAAAAGCTCTGCCGGAGAATAGACTATACCAAACATACCGGGAGGTCTCCCCATGAGTTCCAAAACGAAAATTGTCGTCCTGCGAATGAAAGAAATCATATATACTGCTATTTTTATCGGCTTCGGCATTCTTCTGGTCATGCTGCTTTTTATTATGTTTCATCCCAAAAAAGAGAATTCCTCTGACTCTGCAAGCACGGCTTCCTACATACCCGGAGTCTACGCTTCTTCCTTAACCCTCGGCTCCCAGGAAATCAATGTGGAGGTAACTGTAGATCAGGATCAAATCCGTTCTGTCTCCATGGTTCCTTTAAGCGATTCCGTAGAAACCATGTTTCCTCTGGTTCAGCCCTCTCTGGAGCATCTGACCGGCCAGATCTGCAGCTCCCAGTCTCTGGAAAACCTGTCTTATCCGGAAGAAACCCGCTATACTTCCCAGGTTTTAATCAGAGCCATTGAGTCTGCCCTTGAAAAAGCCCGTGTAAAATGATATAACGAAACTATTCACAACACATACAAAGGAGATTATCATATGTACCAGTACAGCACGGCCAGAACAAATCTGATTTCCGCTGCAGGCACCCGTTTTGTCTGGCGGGAGGCAGGAGCCGAACACGAAGGAATCCCTGTTGTGTGCTTCAGCTATCTGATGAGCACCATGGATGACTGGGATCCTGCTGTTATAGACGGTCTTTCCCGCCGGTTCCACGTTTATCTTTTTGATAACCGGGGAGTAGGAAGAAGCGAAGGACAGACACCTTCCTCTATCGAAGAAATGGCAGAGGATGCTTTTCATTTCCTCCGGGCCATGGGACTCTCCCGCATTTTTCTTCTGGGATTTTCCATGGGAGGAATGGTTGCCCAGGCATTTACCGCCGCCCATCCGGAGATGGTAGAGCGGCTGATCCTGGTGGGAACCGGCCCATCCGGCGCTGTTTTCCGCGATTCCTATACCATCCCTTTAAAGGAAACCACTGCCAAAGCCATTCTCCGTCACCGGGATCCCAAATATTATTTTCTCTTCGAGTCCACACCGGAAGGCAAAAAACAGGCAGCTGCATTTTTAGACCGCCTTCACACCCGCAAAAAGGATCGGGACATGAAAATCAGGCTGACCAGTCCTGTTTTAAAGGCACAGATCCAGGCGATTCGCTCCTGGTTTGGATTCCGCTCCGTAGATCCCTCTGTGATTTCCTGTCCCGTCTTGATTGTAGCAGGAGAACATGATGGAATGATTGCCGTTTCCTGTTCCCATGAGCTGAACCGTCTGATTCCGGACTCCCGGCTTCTTATTTATGAACACTGCGGCCACGGAGCTCTCTTTCAGTGCCACGAGAGATTTACTGCCGATGTCATTTCTTTTCTTGATGAAAAAGAATAATTCCCACCATTTTCCATGACGCAAAAAGGCTGCGGTCCTGTGTTTTCACGCACA
>ENA-UONQ01000930-UONQ01000930.1-human-gut-metagenome-genome-assembly--contig:-CS26-NODE-930-length-30154-cov-13.948237_pt1 | contig 30154 bp, 20 predicted proteins | sample MGYA00242460_ERZ724007 | MGnify/ENA metagenome assembly ERZ724007
TGCTTCATAACCGGTTCAAAGCTCACTAACCGAATTGACTATGGGTTGTAAGTTTCATTCACTATTCTATTTTCAAAGTTCACAGCGCATTTCACAGCGCAGGATTTATTCTAGCAAAGGTTATCCATATTGTCAATACCTTTTTTCATTTTTTTCAGACTTTTTTTCTCTTTTTCCAAAAACCCTGATTTTATCAGCTTTCTTCCAGCACTACTTTCCGGAATACTTCGCCGATATTTTCCGCAATGACCAGATCGGCTTTTTTGTCCATGCTGGTGGCAGACTTATTGATGAGTACAAGATACTTGCCCCGGAAGTAATGAAGAAGCCCTGCCGCAGGATATACATTCAGGCTGGTACCGCCTACAATAAGCATCTGGGCATGAGAAATATCATGAACTGCTTCTTCAATGGTATGTTCATCCAGACCTTCTTCATAAAGCACCACATCAGGACGGACGATGCCGCCGCATTTATCACAACGGGTAATGCCTTCGTCTTTGGTCACATAATCCAAATCAAACTCTTTACCGCATTTCAGGCAGTAATTCCGATACAGTGTGCCATGAAGCTCCAGCACACGTTTACTGCCGCCTTTCTGGTGCAGATCGTCGATGTTCTGTGTAATGACGGATTTCAGTTTGCCCATTTCCTCCAGTTTTGCCAATGCCTTATGGCAGTCATTTGGTTTTGCATCGGGATAGAGCAGATTCTTTTTATAATATTGAAAGAAAATATCGGGATGTGCCTCAAAAAAAGAATGGCTCAATATGATTTCCGGGCGATAGCCATATTCACTGATGGCTGTAAAAATCCCTTTTTCCCCACGGAAGTCTGGGATGCCGCTTTCCGTAGACACGCCAGCGCCGCCAAAAAATACGATATTGTCACACTCTGCAATCCAGTCTTTCAGTTTCTGCAGTTTTTCATCCATGAAAAGTCCCCCTTTCGGTTCTTTGTCTATGCTCTCATTATACGCTTTTTCCCCTGCACCTTCAATGGAAACGAAAAAAGGCAGCGTATTAGAGGCATCTTCATAAGAAAACAAAGCAAGCTGAAATCCTTATATATATAGGATTCCAGCTTGCTTATTTTTATAAGATTTTATTTGATATGTTTTCTAAAGAGAAATTTGCTTTCTCCCCACCCTTTTCTTCTTTATTCCGTTTCTGTATTTTCTTCTTTTTTCGGTTTCACAAGGACTGTGGTGCCCAAAATACGATGGTTATCCACATTATGCACCTGAATCTGCATTTCTTCTGTATCCACCAGGAAGGATGTGCCGTCATCGGGCACATGACCCAACACACCGCAGATATAACCGCCAAAAGTTTCATATTCTTCCACTGGCAGTGTCACATCCAAAGCCTCTGCCACTTCTTCCAGGTCCGCGCTGCCGGCAACCTTCCATTCCATATCACCGGTACGTACAATTTCCGCTTCTTCCACTTCTTCTTCCTCTTCGTAGAAGTCGCCCACCAGAAGCTGCATAATATCCCGCAGGGTGATAATACCGCTCAAACCGCCGTATTCATCCAGCAGAATGGCAAAGTATTTTCTTTCCCGTTTCATATTGGTCAGCAGCACGTCTGCTTTCACTGTTTCTGGCACAAAATAAGGTTTGTCTACGGCATTTGCCATGACGCTTTCCCGACTTCTGTCTGCCAGACGGAAAAAGTCTTTTGTATCCAGCACACCGATAATGTCGTCATCGTCCTCCCCACTGATGGGGTAATAGGTAAAGCGGCTGTTCTGAATGGTTTCTTCCCAGACAGTCATATCGTCGTCCAGATCCAGCATCACCACATCCACACGATGGGTGCACACTTCTTCCACAGATGTATCATCAAACGCAAATACGTTCTGAATCATTTCCACTTCTTCTTCATCAAAAGTACCTTTTTCGTTGCCTGCTTCCAGCATCATGCGAATTTCTTCCTCGGAAACTTCTTCGCCGTTATCGTTAGGGTCAATGCCCACCAAGCGCAAAATGCCGTTTGTGGAAACAGTCAGCAGCCATACCAAAGGGGCAGAAATTTTATAAACCGCCGCCAGCAGACCGGAAAGCCCTAATGCCAAAGATTCGGACTTTTTCATAGCCACACGTTTTGGCACCAGTTCCCCGAATACCAGGTTAAAGTAAGCCAAAACAACAGTGATTACCAACAGACACACAGATTTCAGCACATTTTCTGGAATCCCAATGCCTATAGCCGCCAGAGCCGCCGCCAAAGGGCCTGCAAAGCTTTCTGCCGCAAACGCACTGGAGAGCATCCCCGCCAGAGTGATGGCTACCTGAATGGTTGCAAGGAATCTTGCAGGCTGTTCCGTCAGGTTTACCAGACGTCCTGCCCGTTTATCTCCGTCCTGTGCCATTTTCTTCAACTTCGTTTCATTTGTGGAAATGACCGCGATTTCCGCACTTGCAAATATGGCGTTCAACGCAATCAACACTACTTGTAATACTAAAGGTTCCCAACTCATAGTTCTCATTCCTCCGTTTTGATTCTTCCAAAAATTATCATGTTCTATACATTCTTACAAACACAAAAAGGCATACTCTACCCCTTCCGATTCCGGGCAGACTACACCTTACTCTCTTTTTCTGACATCAAAACGCTTTGGAATTGTTAAGTTGGCGTCCGTATCGCTGTCCGCGTCCATTCTTTTTGTCACACTCCTTTCAAATTAGAACATATCATCTCATATTTCCTTTTGCCTGTCAATTAATGAACCGTTAAGAAATCAGGCAAAACGGCAGGAAAGCCTGCCTTCTCCCGTAGGAAAATGCACTGCTTTCCTGTCTGTTTTATCTTATGCCTTCAGCCAGCCGTTTTTCTGCAAAAATTCACGAATTTTTTCCATGGCTGTCTGCAGCTGTTCCATGCTGTAAGCATAAGAAATACGCACATGTCCTTCGCCGCTTTCGCCGAAAGCATCCCCGGGCACCACTGCAACGCCGGCTTCATAAAGCAGACGTTCACAGAATTCCTGAGAAGTCAAGCCTGTCACGGCAATGGAAGGGAATGTGTAAAATGCCCCTCTGGGTTCAAAGCATGTCAGTCCCATATCATTGAGGGCTTTCACCAGATACTGCCGTCTTTCGTCATAAGCCTCACGCATTGCCCCTACATCGCTGTCGCAAAGGGCATCATCCCTGAGGGCTTCAATGGCACCGTACTGGCTCATGGTTGGGGTACACATGATGATGTAAGCATGTACCTTATTGATGACTTTCATCAGTTCCTTAGGACCTGCCGCATAGCCCAGACGCCAACCCGTCATGGAGAAAGACTTTGCAAAGCCGTTGAGTACCACTGTCCGCTCTTTCATGCCTTCCACAGAAGCAATAGAAACATGATTTTTGCCGCCGTAAGTCAGTTCCGCGTAAATTTCATCGGAAATCACCAGCAAGTCATGTTTGATGCAGACGGGAGCAATCCGTTCCAAGTCTTCCCGTTCCATGATGGCACCGGTGGGGTTATTGGGATAAGGCAGAATCAGCGCCTTTGTTTTGGGTGTGATGGCTGCTTCCAGTTCTTCCGGCATGAGTTTGAAGTCATTTTCCGCTTTGGTAGTCACCACCACAGGCACACCATGCTGTAACTGGATAGCTGGTTTATATGCCACATAGGAAGGTTCCACCACAAGCACTTCATCCCCCGGTTCCAGAATGGTACGCAGTGTCACGTCAATGGCTTCGGACGCGCCTATGGTGCAAAGAATCTGGTCTGTGTCATAATCCAGATCAAAGCGGCGTTTCAGATAATGGGCAATTTCCTCCCGCAGTTTGGGCATGCCCCAGTTGGAGGAATATCTTGTTTTGCCTTCTGCCAGAGAATCCATGGCAGCTTTCCGCACACGTTCCGGCGTTTTGAAATCCGGTTCCCCAACGCCAAGGGAAATGACGTTGTCCATGGTAGCTACAATATCAAAAAATTTCCGAATCCCGGAAGGCGGCAGAACCGCCACATGTTTTGCTGTAAAATCTCTCATTTCTACACCTTCTCTTTCGTGATTATAATTTCACCTGATACAGAGCGTCGCTTTTAGGCTGTTCCAGCACGCGTTCTTTGCCCTGTTCCAAAATGGTCTTTCCGCTTTCTGTAATGCGCCCAATAACAGCCGCTTCAATGCCTGCTTCTTCCAGTTTTTTCACCAACTCCGCTCCGTCAAAGGCGGAAATGATCATGGTACCGCTGGAAATGAGGAGCAACGGTTCAATGCCTGCTTCTTTGCAGACAGCCTTTGTCACTTCTTTGATGGGAATGTTGTCCGCAAAGACCTGTACGCCTTTTCCAGAACATTCTGCCAATTCCCACACTGCCCCCAAAATGCCGCCTTCTGTAGCGTCATGCATAGCTGTTGCGCCATGTTCCATAGCAATGCGGCTTTCGGCACCTACGGACAAATAGCCTTTCATGTCCTTGGCTTCTTCCAGCAGTGCTTTGTCAATGCGCTGTGCCAGCACATCTTCATGTTCGTGGGCAATGATGGCAGTGCCTTCCAGCCCTGCCCATTTTGTCATGATGACATCCTGTCCTACTTCTGCGCCGCCAGTGCAGACCATTTTCCGATTTCTGGTCTTGCCAATGACCGTAGCGGAAATGACAGGTTTTGTCACCGCATCTGTCACTTCCGTATGACCGCCCAGCACTTCAATGCCCAGTTCCGCCGCCGCTTTCAGAGTGCCATGCATGAGTTCTTCCAGCATCGCCTCATCGCTTTGAGGCGGCAGAAGCACCGTCATCAAAATCCCCACAGGCTCTGCTCCTGCGGAAAATACATCGTTACAGTTGATATGTACTGCCAGATAGCCGGTGTCCTTTGTTGCTCCAGTGATGGGGTCTGTGGAGAACACGCACAGTTCCTCTTTGGGGTCCATGGCAGAACAGTCTTCCCCTGTTTTGGGACGCACCACAATATCATCCCGATGGACTTTGCTGTGTGTCACCGGGTCTAAAACAATCCGCTCCAGTATTTGCGGCGGAATCTTACCAATTTCAAACATACTATCAAATCTCCTTTTTCGGTCAGAAGCACCTTTGTGCAAAAAAGAAACCGTACCTCATTGCTCTGTTTCTTTTCCCTGTGTACTATTTTACCACAGTCTGCACTACAGGAACAGAAATTTTTCTGAAACACAAAAAAGGTGTCTGCAATGTCTGCAAACACCTTTCTTTCTTATTGAATGCCAAAGCCCGGCTGTTCTGTAGATGCCGTATCTGCTGTGGTTTCTTCTTTCTTTTCTTCTGCTTTCTTAGTACCTACGGTCACCTGATCCGCTGTGGCACGATAAGAAGAAGAACTGAACCATTCCCGGCTTACCTGTTTGCCGTTTTCGTAAACGATCTTATAAACGCTTACTTTTGCGCCAGTTTTGCCGGTGGAAGTTACTTTCCGTTCGCCTTCGGGCATATCAGGGTCTTCTGTCACCACTTCTGCCGGTTTTGGTATGGTTTCCTCGTAAACAGTTTCATATTCCACACGATGACTGCTGCTGTGGACTTCATGACCATAAATATTCATGACCAGATTGCCGCCGCTGGCATAAGCTTCAATCAATACGGGATATTCTGTATTATTCTTGAACTTCAGGTCTTTATAATTGCCTGCAACCGCCGCATCTCTGCCCAAAGGCACATAGCCTACGGTCATGGAATGGGGATGGCGTTCCACAATCTCCAGTTCCGCATCAATGACTGCGTTATACAGTGTCGTGGTTACCTGACATACACCGCCGGCAACGTCTTTTTCCACTTTGCCGTTGTTGTATACAGCAGCGTCTTTGTAGCCACCTTCATAGGTCTGAGGACCCAATTCCACATTGGCGGAGAATGTTTCTCCCGGTGCCAATACAGTGCCATTAATGTAGTTACATCCCACTTCCAGATTGGTATTTCTATTTTTGTCACTCATGGTATACGTAGTCTTGAAAGAACCGATAAGGTCTGTAACATGGCTGTTTGCCTCTGCTGTGATCTTGGGTTCTTCCACTTCCGCCTCAATTTTGGCAGTGCCGCTCATACGGGTATCCAAAACAGCTGCCGCATTGGCTTCTGTTTTTTCCTGATCCATGATACGACCGGTTTCTTCCGGTGTCACCACAAATTTTCCGTTTTTCCGGCTGACGGTACTATCTACAGCATGGCGATCAAATTCTTCAACGATTTCTGTCAGTTTCGCTTTCATTTTTTCTGTGTCATAAGAATATTCCAAAGGAATGTCAATGCCTTCTTTCAGCAGCTGCGCCCCAACCTGAAAACGCTCTTTGTCCGTGCCTTCTCTGCCGGTATTGTACGCCTGTTCCACAGCTTCTTCCAGATGGTAGCCAGCGCCAAGGTCTGTGAAAGGCACTTCCCATTTTGTTTCCTCATCAAACTGGAATGTGAGCACCTGTCCATTGACTTCTGTCACATACTTTTCTTCCAGTGTTGCCAGTGCTTCTTCCTTCGTCATGCCTTCCAGAGAAATGCCGTCTACAGTGACACCCTGATAAATGCCTTCCGCAGAAAGGAGTTTCAGCACCTGATGTCTGTGATAGAAATAATATCCCAGCACACCTGCCAGAACCACCAGAACAACCACCAATGCCCCGATCATGATTTTCTTTTTATGTGCCTCATGGCGGGCTTCCCGCCTGTGGCTTCTTACACCCTTTTGTTGCAAATAAACCCCCAACTTTCTATAACAGTTGTTTTCGCTTTTCCGCAATGGCAGAAAAACGGCTTCGCCCATACAAGTGTATTGGATTCAGACATACATTATACCAAAAACCAATACTTCTTCTATCATAGCGAAGCCGTATGAAAAAAACAATATCAATTATAATAAATTTCCTTACATTTTTATTACATAATTGGTACAGGAACCTACTTTCCGCGGCGTTTTTTGGCGTCCAGAAGCCGTTGTGTTGTATTTTTATGCTCTTCTGGCGTATCTGCCGGTTTTTCCGCAGGCGTTGTTTTCTTCTCTTTCTTCTGAGGCGGCTGTTCTTTTTCCACCTGCTTTGCTGGAGCTTTCACAGGTTTTTCTGCTTTTTTCACCTGTTTTCTGTCTTTCCGCACTGCAAGGACTCCTTCTGCCCTCTGCAATACTGTGGGGAATCTCCGCAGGAAAATATCCAGCAGGAGCAGGAATACACCCAGTATCAGCAAAGGATTCTGCATGGACTGATGTTTCACAGACTGTGCCGCATCTGCCGCAAAAACCTCGCTGCCGCTGGTCAGCACTCTGCCGCCGGTGCTTTCGGCAATCTGCTGAAGGAGCTGGTTGCCGTTTTCTCTGGTTGTCATGTCGTACTCTTTGGGATAGGACAGATAAAAACCTGTATTGGAATTGGTGGTGGTTCCGTCTTTTTCCGCCACCTGCACCGCCGCCAGATAAGCCCCTTCTTTTGCCGAAGAAAAGACACCTTCATAAATCCCCGGAGCCGTTGACTGCATCTGTACTGTTTCTGTTTCGTTGTCAGAAGAAACCACCGTCACCTGTACTTGTGATACATCCTCGGAAAAAGGCATGGTCAGCCGCAAAACGCTGTCCTCTTCCCCGGCTTCTGCCGTCAGGGTCATATCCGTCATGGCATTATTTTTCATCATCCAGGAAACCGCATTGCGGAGGATTTTCACGCCGCTGTCAGATGCAAGCCATTTCTCCGTCCATTGTCCATGCACGTCAGATGTCCACGCTACCGTTCTGCCCAGACCATACTGCCACGTTGCCAGAATAGGTTCTTCCTTGTCGCTGATGAGGACTTTGTCGGCTCTGGCTTTTGCCGTGGTGCTGATATAGCCGTCCAGTTCCGTCACAGCGTCAATGCCCGACAAAATGGCGGAAGCGTCCTGCTGTTCAGGGTAAAAAGTCCGGTTATTGATGAATTCTTTCCCTGCCAAAATGGTTTCCTTTGCGAAAATTTCCGGCAAGTCCGTAAATTCATCCGTAAAATAATACCGCCCATTGCCGTTTTCCGCCAAACGCTGCAATAACTGCGTATCTGCGCTGCCCCCTACGGCTACTGTCGAAAGAGTAATGTTCCGCTGACGCATTTCTGTCAGAACACTGTCATAGCCGGACTGTTCCGCCTGACCGTCTGTCAAAAGGAGGATATGCTTCTGTTTGGTATTTTCTTCCTTCATGGCATCCACTGCCATTTTCAGGGCAGGCAATATGCTGGTACCGCCGTCCGCCTGAATACTGCCGATGGCATTCGTCAGAGCGTCTTTGTTTTCTGTGACATTGCAAGGTTCCATCACCCATTCGGGAAAAGAGTCAAAAGCCACCACGCCTACCCTGTCACCCTGCTGGAAATGATCCAGACTGCGGATAGCTGCTTCTTTTGCCATGTCAATACGAGAAACACCATAATTACCGTCCATCATACTGCCGGAACGGTCAATGACCATAATCATAGTCAAATCAGAATTCTGCCCTTCTGTTTTCAAATCCATATCCACAGGGAGCATTTCCTCCAGCGGGGTATTCTGATAACCGCCCAGCGCAAAAGCATTTTCACCGCCGCTGACCAGCAGACCGCCGCCAGTGGTGCGGACATAAGTTTCCAGTGCGGATAAAAATCCATCCGGCAGATTTTCCGCCGATACATCGGCAAGGATGACGCCGTCATAGGCTCCCAGCTGCTCCATGGCAGTGGGTGCGCTGCCTGCTGTCACTTTCTGGACAGCCACCTGACCGGACAGCATGCTTTCCCATTCTCTGCCGCTGTCCTCCTGCTCCACAATGAGGATTCTGGGAATATCTTCTATATAAGTATAGGCATAAACCCGGTTGTTTTCTGCCATAGTGTCCTGCGCCGGAACAATTTCCGCCCGATAGGTCACACCGCCGCCAGTGGTGGTGATATCGGAAAATACCATGCGGGTTTCCCCTTTATGGATTTCCGCAGATTCATCGGCAATGAGGGTATTGCCTTTGTAAAGCCGCACCTGTGCCGTGGTGTCAATATTTGCGTCAATCTGCAATGCCAGTTCATAGCGGCTGTTGATGTTGATGACTTCCGCCAATTCCAGCTTCGTCAGCTGCACCTCAGGCTGTTCTTCGGACACCAGAGGATATACGTCTACGGTAATGCCCTGTGCCGCCAATGCTCTTGCCTGCTGTAAAGCATTTCCTTCCGTTTCGTTGCCGTCAGACAGGAGGACAATACGTTTTGCGGTGCCATCCGGCAAAAGGGAAGCAGACAGACGCAGGGCATTTTCCAGAGAACTGCCGCCTTTATCCACCAAAGACAGAAATCCTGCCGTTACATTGGTATCTTTATCCGGCGTCAGCTCCACCCCTGCCCGTTTCCCGAAGGAAACCAGCCCCAGTTGATCCCGATTTTCTTTGGCCTGCTGGGCTTCCTGCAAAAATGCCTGTACCACTCCTTCCGTTTTTTCCACGCTGGCGGAACGGTCAACAGCAAACACCGTTGTGGTGGTGTTTGCTGTCATAAGCAAAGTGGGGTTCGCCATGGCAAGAATCAGCACAAAGCAAAGAAACATCCGCATGATGGTATGGACTTTTTTCCGAAATGGCGATGCAAACTGTCCGCCTTTGGCAAAAAACAGTATGGCTGCCATTACAGGAATCAATAAAATCAGCCAATAAGGCTGCTGCCAATCAATGTTCACGGCAATTCACCCGCCATTCTACAAGTAATACCACAAGCAGCAGCAACAGTACCCATTTCAGGATGCTTCTGCTGCCTTGAATTTCTTTCGTTGTGGATTGTGTCTGTTCTGTCTGTTCTCCCCGCAAGGACAAATCCGATTCTCCTTCGGTTTTCGCATTGACACCAAAGGGCGTTTCTGTCACATTCTGCGCGCTGTCTGTTTCCCTGAGGGTATAAAGCCCCGGTTCTGCCGTTTCCGTCAATGTCTGAGGCGGAAATGGCGGCGCAATGGAAATTTCCTTGCCTGCGGCTGTCATGACTGTTGCCGTTTCTGTAGTAGGCAGCAGAGAAAGGCTCACCTGTTCTCCTGCCGTCACTTGGGAAACCCCGGAACCATTGGCAGGGAAATACCATTCCATCAATCGATACAGCAGGATAGGGAATTCCGTCTGCAAAGGAAAATCACTGTCATGGAGGTCAAAACCCAGAACTGCTACTTTTCTGCCATTGGTTTCTCCATAAAGCCCCAAGGTCTGCCCTTCTGCCTGCAAAAAGGCTGTGCCCCAGGAAGCGGAAAGGGGTGTTCCTTTTGCCAGCACAAAAGAAATATCACCGCAGTTTTCCAGACCACTGTCCGCCAGTCCGCGGACATCTGCCGCAAATTCCTGTTCCGCTCCCGTTTCCACGATACCGTTTCCGCTGGGTGGGTTAATAAGAAGCCAATGACCGTCCGTCGGCATGGTTTCCGGTAATACCCCGTCAAACACATACAGGCTGTAACCTGATAAATTTTCCTGCAAGGTATCTGTCTGATAGAGTTCTACCTGATCGGACAGGGAAAGGGCTTTTTCCAGAAAGAGATTGCTTTCAGAAACCAGCAGCACTTTCTGCTGCTTAGCCGCTGCCAATCCTGCAAAACGGCTGTTATCTGCCGCCAAGGCATCTTCTGGAGAAACCCGCACTTCCAGTGTCTTTGTTTCCTCGGGAACGCCACGGAATACCACGTCCGTATCCGCTCCGGCTGCCGCTGTGATGGTTTTGGTGTCAAAAGCCGCACCATCCGCGTAAAGGGTAACGGTTTTTTCTTGGTCGCTTTTGCCATAGTGATGGAGCCTTACCATGACATACAATCCGTCTTCCTGTGCCGTATGAGAAAGGAGTGTCACTGCTGTGTTCTCCCCATCTCCGGCATAGACCTGTTCCGTTGCGGATACTGTACCCAGATTGCCATATCCATCCGTATACACCACGATTTCGCCGCCCAGCGCTTCCTGTTCCGCAGAAAGCAGACTTTTTGCTTCTTCCCAGTTTACACCGCCGGCTGTAGGGGATGCGTTTTCCACCATACGCAGAACCACATCCTTTTCCCCGCCGCTGACAGCAAGGGTGGGGGTGTCTGTGAGCATCACCAGAGAAAAACGAGAGCCGGGCGCTGTATTTTCCAACAGTTCTGTCAAATCCGCTTTTGCCGCATCAAAACGGCTTTTTTCCACGTCCGTCGCCTCCATGCTCAAAGAGCAGTCCAAACCAATGATATAATCCCGCACCTGTATTTTTCCCATGAGATAAGGGCCGGACAAGGCAAGGGCAAGGAGAAGTGCTGCTGCAATCTGCAAAAACATCAGCAGATTTTTCCGCAGCTTCTGCCATGGTTCCTGCGCCTTTGTCTGGGTCAGAACCTTTTCCCAAAGATACAGACTAGGCACCTGTTTTTCTTTATATTTTTGTTTCAGTAAATACATCAACAGGATAATTGGCACCGCAAGAAGTGCCAACAATCCCAAAAGGGGCTGAGCAAAGTGCATCGTCCCCCTCCTCTCTGTTATTTAAGCGGCGCAATCCTGTAAGTATGCTGCCACATCCTCCGGTACCTGATACACTGCCACAAAGTTTTCCTTTGGAATGAGAATATCCAGATATTTCGTCATGCCGTCCAGAATCTCCAGTGTCACATAACCTTCTTTATAAACAGTCATTTGGGCAATCTTATAATCCGTATTGGATACCGTTTCTCCCAGCTTGATGGTGGCGTTCTGCCGCAGGGCGAAAGTGCCGCTTTCTGTCACATCCGCAGGCAGTGCATCCACCTTTGTCCAGTCAGAAACTTGGATGGCTTCCAGAAAAGCGTCCATATCCTCTACTGCGGTGCCGTCGCTTTTCACCACACGGACAGGCTTGCCGTCGCTATCTTCTTCCAGAAAGATCTTTTCTGCCCAGTTGATTTTTGCCACTTCCGCTTCGATTTCCGCCTGTGCCTTATCCCATGCTTCTCCGGCCTGTTCCATGGCACTACCCAGCTGCTGGGAGGCATCCTGCAAGCCATCTTTCAATTGTTGTTCATCCGCAGCGGAAAGATGGCCGCAGCCTGCCAGCATACAGAAAGATAAAACACCTGCTATTTTCCAGATTTTCATATAAAATCCCTTCTTTCTCACCGTTCCAGTGTGGCAAAATAATCAGAAACCAGTTCCCGCATGCCATAGGGCACACTGCTGTTTTCCAGCGTTTCCATGGCTTCGTTGCGGTATTGTCCATAAACCGTATCGTAAGGCACAGACGTTCCTGCCTGCCCCATGGTGCGGTGTTCCGTTATGGTGGTCTGACCTTCGTCGGAATCCGTTCCTTTCAGCTGGGCATCATAACCGTCTTTGCCTGCCGCGGAACGGGTATAGATTTTTTCCGGCTCTGCATGACCGAATCCACGACCCTGACCGCCATTACCTACGCCAGCGGTTCCGCTGCCGCCACTGCCCGTCTGACCGCCGGTTCCTTCACCTTCCGCGCCCTGACCTTCGCCGCCTGTGGACTCACTGCCGCTTTCCACTTTTTTCGCCAGACTTTGCTGTCCCACGTTGCGGTTCAGTTTTTGCAGGCTGCTTCTAAGAGCACTATTCACCTGTGCCTGAGAAAGCAGAGCATTTTTCAGGGCTTCGCTAGCTTCTGACGGGTCTGCTCCATTTTCCAGGGCTTCTTCCAAGGCTTTCAAGGCTTCCTGTAACTCCTCATCACTGATGTTTTCCGCGGCTTCTGCCAATTGTTGTGCCAAGGATGCTGCCTGACCTTTATCCATGGCTGCCATTTTCTGCAACAACTGTTCCATTGCCTGAGAAATGGATGCCTCATCTCCCTGTTCCAAGGCTTCAGACAATGCCGCCGTGTCTTCTTCCTGTTTCAAGGTTTCTGCCAGTTCTTTCAAATCTTTGGAAACGCTCTCCTTTTCCAGTTGTTTCATATTCTGCTGGGCTTCCCGCACAGCTTCTTCCGCGGCTTTTTTGGTCTTTGCTGTTTTCAGGTCTTTTTCCAATGCCTTTGCCGCTTCCAGAAAGACTTTCTTTTCTTCTTTGGAAAGCACCGGCGTTTCTTCCGCCTTTACCTGCTCGATTCTCTCCAGCTGGGCATTGGCATAGACCTCCGCATCCTTATCCCGCCGCACCGGCATAAATCCAGCACCAATGGTAAGCACCACCACCAACGCAAGGACACGCAGCACCTTCACGGGCATGCGCATCCGATAAAGCTTGGCAAAATCCGTTTCCTTGGCTTTGGTAAAACCATCTGCCACTGCCATTTCCTCCACGGGATTTTGCGTACCTTTGCCCAAAAGCTCCATGGTAGTAATCATTCGCTCTGCGCCGCCCAAGGCGTCTGCCGTTTCTGCCGTTTCTTTCTCCGTCACTTTTCGCAGGAAAAAGGCTGCCGTAAGGGCTGTGAGCAGCCCCAGCAAAACAAAACCGCCGCAGAAAGGCAAAACCGGAATTTCCGTCCAAAATTTCGACAATACAACAACGGCAAGGCATAAAATGCCTGCCGCTGTTTCTCCATATATAAACCATTTCAAAAACCGCTCCGCCATAAGCTTATGCCGCAGGGGAGCCAGTAAACGCAAAAATTCTTTCATGGCTTATCCCTTCTTTTTTCGTACCTTCTTTTCCCGCACCGGATTGATGATGTAAGCAGAAAGCAGTACAAACACTACAATGACCACCAGATCGAATACCAGATGCAGCAGCCATATATGTGTTCCCATCCACTGATAGATTGCGGAAGTCTGGTCGGTCATCCGCAACAGCGAATATGTCACATCCGTCCCCAGCTGGGCATTCATCAAGGAGAAAAACGCCACACCAGGATTGGGAATGAGAATCAAAATGGTTGCCAATACAGGAATATCCCCATTATACAAACCATCATAAGACATATAGTAAAAAGCCAGCAGTACCAAGGTACCGAAACACAAAAATCCGATAACCAGATACATGAGCACAATGGACACGATGGTGCGCTTAAACAGGCAGGAGAAAAATACAGAAACACTGCCTACCATGCAGGCTGTCACCAGCACGAAAGCAAATACTTCCGCCACCTGCACCACCGATACGGCACCGAAGTAAAAGGCAATGGCAAAAATGGGCAATGTTGCCACCACCAGCAACATCACATACATCAAAGAAGATGCCAGTTTGCCCAACACGATGGAAAGAGGGCTCATTTTTGTCACCAGCAGCAGATCCAATGTCTGTCGTTCTCTTTCGCCACTGATACTGCCCGCTGCCACTGCCGGCGCTGTCAAAAGGACCAGTCCCATCTGCACCGCAGCCAGCACCACATAAAGCCAAACCATAGAGGAAGGATCAAAACTTAAGTCGCGATTCTGGAACATGGCCAAATCGATATACAGCATGGCGCCGACTGCCGAAATCACCAGAAACAGCACCAATGCTCCATAGGTTTTCCAGCTTCGCATGGTGGTAATGGCTTCTTTGCGCAAAACCGGATTCATCATACGCCTGCACCTCCTGTCACCTGCATGAAAATTTCTTCCAGATTGCCTTCTTTCTCACGGAAAGACACGATTCCAATGCCGCTTTCTACCAAACGTTTCAGGATTTCCGCCAGCATTTCCTCGCTGCCGTCGAATACAAATTCCAGATCGGCGGTATTTTCCGTGATTTCTTTTACCGCAGGCATTTCCTGCAGGATTTCTACTGTCTTGGACACATCCGCCAAAGGACGCACATAAATGATGCGTTTCTGGGTCAGCTGCCGCATAATATCCTGCACCGTCCCTTGGGCTGCCAGTTTTCCCTGATTGATGATACCCACTTCTGTACACATCTCCGCCAATTCCGGCAAGATGTGTGAGCTGATGACAACGGTTTTCCCCATGGACTGCAACTGCTTGAGGATTTCTTTCATTTCCACGCGAGCACGAGGGTCCAGACCAGATGCGGGCTCATCCAAAATCAGCAGTTTCGGGTCATGAATGAGGCTTCGTGCCAGACAAAGGCGCTGTTTCATCCCTCTGGAAAGGGAGTCCACATAAGCTTCTTTCTTATGGGACAGGTCTACAATATCCAGCAAACCATCAATAATATCTTTTCTGTCTTTATAGGGAACCTCATAAGTCCCTGCGTAAAAATCCATGTATTCCGTTACTTTCAAATTATCATACACACCGAAAAAGTCCGGCATATATCCAATTTTCGTCCGCAGCAGTCTGGGATTTTTTGTCATGTCCACATCATCCATCCAGATGCTGCCTTCTGTTGCCTGCAAAAGCCCTGCCATCATGCGCATGGTGGTGGTCTTTCCGGCGCCATTGGGTCCTACAAAGCCGTAAATGCTGCCGTCAGGCACGGTCAGTGTCAAATGATCCACTGCCGTAAAATTGCCGTAACGTTTCACCAGTTCTTTCATTTCAAGCATACAGACCGCCTCCTTTCACACGCATTCTGGGTGCATGGGTATACACGCCCGGTTCCAGATACATTTTGAACTGTACCACACGTTCTTCGTTGATATAGTCCTCGCCGGGGGTATAAGGTGTTTCCACAAAATCTTCCCATTGTCCCGTTTTCACGTTATACACCTGAGGGTCTGCATACATACCGGAACGATAGCTTTCATCGAAAGCAAACTGAATCTCATCAATGCGCACACCTTCACCAACGGCATAGCGCAGAATCACTTCCTGATTTGTATCCATATAGTTGTTTACTTCGCAGAAATTGTTCCAATTGTCATAATACACGCCATAATTCACTGCCTGATCTGTTGTTTCCGGCAGAACTGTAAAGGGCAGGTCAAAAGATTTTTCACGACTCAGATCTTTGGTACCTACAGTATGGAACATGCTCAGACAATTTTCCCTTGCGGGTTTTCCATTGAGATATTTCACACTGTCAAAGATTGGCATATCACTAAAACCGAAGAATTCGTACGTAATCTGACTGTTTTCCCAGCTGCTCTGTTCTGTCGTATCCCAATTATAGAGGATTTCCATCAATTCCTGCTCACGGCGCAGTGTGTACCCTCTTTCTTCCGTAATGGTACCATTCTGCACCTGATCCCAAACGGTTGTACCATCTCCTGTAATCAAGTTGGTCATTCGTTCCCCATAACGGTCATTGACGTTTTCCGTACTCAAATCATAAGAAACCTCCATGGTTTCTCCCGCAGGCAGTTCACCCAAAGGAATATATACATAATCCAGTTTCAGATACGCATCCATGAAATTTACAGAAGTTCCGTTTGTCACGGTGCCCACAACTTTTTCTCCATCAAAGGCTACATTGCTGGTAACGCTGCCGCCCAGTTCCAATGTGGCAGAGGCACTGACAAAGTTTGTTTCCCATGCCATATTGTCATAAAAGACGATATTGGTACCATCACCCATAGTGACTTTATAATCTATTTCTTCTGTTTTGCCATTGCCGTCATACCAGCCATTATCCAGTTGGGGCTGCACAGGAATGGGTAATTCACTTTCCAGAGTCACATCACCATTGCCAGGCACTTTCATAGCCATGGCAATCTGAGCTTCCCCAACGCTGCTGCCTTCTTCCATTTCCACAATGGCTTTTGTGCTGATCATACCATTATGATAGGTGCTTCTGCCTGCCAGCACAAATACCACACCAAAAAATACAACAGACAATACGGGAATGGTGATCCACCCCAGTTCTCTGCGGTCTTTTTTCTTCAGCACAAGATACATAACAGGACCTGCCAGTACAATATAAATACCGACTGCCAAAAAGATTACAACTATGGAATTTCCTGTCACAGAAGGGAAACTATTTGCTGCATAACGCAGCTGGTTGGTGATTTCCGCCCCTGCATTTTCTCCTTCCGCATCATACAAACCACTGCAAAGCCCTTTCAGCACAGCTGTCTGCTGGGGCATATTGGCAAAAGGCGCCAGACCCAAAGCAAAATGGTTCAGCAGCACATAACCGCCGCCATAAGGCATGAGAGAAGTCAAAGGCGTACCATTTGCCTCCCATTTTACAGACGCCTTTTCTGCGGAAATCCCTGCAACAGTCAGAGGCGCAGACAAGGACAAAGCAGTTCCATCAGGCGCGGAAATGCCGCTGACACTCTGGGTACCGTTCAGAGAAACATCCACAAAATCCAAACCGGAAAGAACTTTTTGTGCCTGCACCCCTGTACCCAGTACAAGAAGTCCCCCATTATCCACCCAGTTTTTCAGGGCTTTTTTCTGGGCATCTCCCAGTGTAGCTGTATCAAAATCGTCGATGATGAGCACCGCGAAATTTTCCATAACACTTTGGGATTCCGGGAACGTATCCCGATCCAAGAAGAAAACAGAAGTTTTTTCAGACAAGTTCATACCTGCCAGATACTGTACCTGTGCAGGCTGTTCACTGAGAACGCCCACAGCCACCGTTTCTGGAGAAAGAGCGTCCACAGGCACATGTTTCTGAAATACCACATTGCCGCCCTCATCCACCAGTGACACTTCCATAAAACGCCGTACCGTATTCAAGCCCAATTCCATGGAAACCTGTTTTGTGGCGCCTTCTGGCAATTCCATCTTTTGACTGTACAGGGCATATTTCTGGAAACCGCTGTCTGTGTTTTCATAGGTGTAAACTTTCACCTGAAATTCACCCTGAAAAGCCTCGCCGTTATTGGTCAATGTGGCCGTCATAGGCGTGACTTTTTCTACAATATAAGAATTGTCGAAGCCCATCTGCAAATCCAGAACAAAATGATCACCACCAATGATTTTTTCCTGTTCCTGTTCCGGCGTTGGCTCTGCTACATCTGTATTGGTAACAGCCGTGACGGTCTGTGTATTCGGAGCCGCGGCAAAAACAGGTGTCAGCAGGCTCAGCACCATAATTAAGGCAATCACCAACGCAATGACAGCAAAAATCTTTTGTTTGAGTTTTTGTTTTTGATGATATTTCATAGCTGTCCTCCCTGTCTAGTAGAAACACATTTGTTTTTCTTTCATTATAACAAGGGGCTTCTCAGAATGTTTTAACTCTTTCTTAAAATTTTCTTCTATTTTCTTTGAAAAATAGACGTTCATCCAATCCCATCTCCATAAGGAAGCGGGAAGGCTTCAAAGGTTTCTCATAGCGATTTTCCGTAAAAGAAAGGAAAAGCCTGTCCTTGGTGCGGGTCAAACCCACATAAAACAGCCGCCGCTCTTCTTCCAATGCACTTCCCTTTCTTCCTTTTTCATAGGGAATGATGCCTTCCGCCAGAGAAGGCAGGAACACTGCGCCAAATTCCAGCCCCTTTGCTCCATGGAATGTGGTCAGTGTCACACCATGGGTATTGCCTTTCTGTTTGGATTGTTCCTTCATTTGACGGCTCAGTTCTTCCATTTTCCGTACAAACTCCGTGCCGCTTTCCGTTCCTTTAGCCGTTTCCGTAATTTCGTCGGCGATTTCTATCATATTAGACAGGCTGGCTTTACGATAAGCCGCATAGTCCGAAAGATATTCGTCATAGCCCACCACTTTCCGCACATATCGCAAAGCCTCATAAGGCTTTCGCTTTTGAATCTGCCGCAAATCTTCCTCTAAACTTTCCAGATGTTCCGCCTGCCATTTCTGCAAAGAGGGGCAGACACGGAGGCTCCGCAACAAACCATAGGGCATCTGTTCTGCCTCTGCCAGCAAATCCTTGCTGATGTACCGTTTCGGTTTATTCACAATGCGCAACAAAGAAGCGTCACTGTCCCTATTTTCCGCCAGAAACAGATAAGCCGCCAAATCTCTTGCAATCCAGTGGTCATAGAGATGAAACCCACCATCCCGCAGATGGTAAGGAATCCCTCGACGGAACAAGGCTCTGGCAAAAGCGCCCCCTTGGATATTGGTGCGATAAATGACAGCGATTTCTTCTATGGGCATCCCTTCTTCCAATAAACGGGCAATCTTCTGAGCTGTCAGTTCCGCCTCATCCCCGCTGTCTTTTGCCACAAAAACATTGATGCGATCTCCCAGTTCCCGATTGCCTTTGATTTCCTTTGCATACCGGCTTACATTGGTACCGATAACCTGAGATGCCAACCGGATGATACGCCCGGAACAGCGGTAATTCACATCCAGAAAAACTTTTTCCGTTCCCGGAAAATCTTTTGGGAAATCCAGCATAAAGGACGGGCTGGCACCACGGAAGCCATAAATGCTCTGGTCGTCATCTCCCACCACAAACAGATTATTTTTCGGTGCCGCCAACATTTGCAGACAGGCATACTGGGCACGGTTCACATCCTGAAATTCGTCTACCAATATATAGTCAAAGCGATCCTGCCAGGCTTTCCGAACCTTTTCATTCTGTGACAAAACATCATAGCATTCTGTCAGCATATCATCGAAATCAATTTTTTCATTCCGCCGTTTCCAACCATCGAATTTCTTTGACAAAGTCACAAATTCTTCTTTCGGCAGTCCATCCGGCATAAAGTCACTGACATCCAGCAATTGATTTTTCATGAGAGAATACTGACTGAAAAACTGCTGGATGTATTCCTCCTGATCCTGCACAGAAATGCGGGCTTCTGTCACCAGTTTCTGCAAGGTATTCCGCCGTTCGTCCTCGGAAAGGACCTGTTCCAAACTGTAACCGCAGGCCTGGCGAAGGATGCGGAAAAAGACGCTATGGAATGTACCGAACATCACACCCGATTTCCCCTGCAAAGCGGCATATCTCGTTTTCATCTGTTCTGCTGCCGCTTTCGTAAAGGTAATGACCAATATCCGATAGGGGGATACACCCATTTTTTCCGTCAGGCGGCGTATCCGCTGGATGATGACCGTTGTCTTGCCACTGCCGGGACCTGCCAGCACCAGCATAGGTCCTGCCCCATGGGATATGGCGTGTATTTGATTGGGATGCAATGTCTTTGCCATGATGTGTTTTCCTCCTTTTGGGTTCTGCTTCCAGTATACCATATTTTCCCGCTCCGCCATAAGACTGGGGAGGTCTTAAAAAAATCTTTATACGTTCGTAACGGATTGTTACTTGTCAAAGGGTGTCTTTTATATTAAAATCGCATAAGAAAGATCAAAACAGGAGGTGGCAAAATTGAATATCGGGATCTTTACCGATACCTATTTCCCGCAGCTCAACGGCGTCGCAACTTCCGTACAGACCTTGCGGCGGGAACTGGAAAAAAAGGGACATCAGGTATATATCTTCACGCCTTATGACCCGCGGCAGCAGCAGGAAACGGACGACCATATCTTCCGTTTGCCCAGTATGCCCTTTATCTTTGTCAAAAATTATCGGGCTTGTTTTGTCTGCCCGCCCCATATTTTGCGTAAGATTCACCAGTTAAAACTGGATATCATTCATACACAGACGGAATTTTCTCTTGGATTTTTAGGAAAACTTATTTCCAAAACATACGGCATCCCCATGGTACATACCTATCACACCATGTATGAAGATTACGTCCATTACATTGCCGGCGGTCATCTTATTTCCGCTGAAGGTGCAAGAGAATTCAGCCGCATTTTCTGCAACACTGCCATGGCAGTCATTGCGCCTACCAAAAAAACCGAGCGGCTTCTGCGCAGCTACGGCGTCAACAAACCCATTTCCATCATTCCCACAGGCATCGATACTTCACATTTCCGCAAATCCAATTACAACCCTGCGGAAATACTGGAACTGCGCCATAGCCTTGGACTGAAGGCAGATACACCTGTGCTCATTTCCATCGGGCGTATTGCCAAGGAAAAAAGCATTGATGTCATCATTGGCGCTCTGCCCAAATTGCTGGAAAAACTGCCGGATACCATGATGGTCATTGTTGGGGAAGGCATGGAAATAGAAAATCTGAAAAAATACGCCGAATCTCTGGGCATTGGCGACCATCTGCTTTTCACAGGCGGGAAACCCTGGTCAGAAATCGGAAAATATTATCAGCTGGGCAATGTTTTTTGCAGTGCTTCTCTGTCAGAGACACAGGGGCTTACCTTTGCGGAAGCCATGGCTGGCGGCATTCCCGTTGTTGCCAGACGGGATGACTGCATTGTCAACTTCATGACCCATGGAGAAACGGGCATGTTTTTTGATGATCCGGCAGAACTGCCTGACCTGCTTTATCGCGTGCTGACAGATGAACCCTTGCGGGAACACCTTTCCACAACATCCCAGAACACCATGGAAAGCCTTTCCGTGGAAACCTTTGGCAACCATGTGGAGGGACTGTATCAGAAAGTCGTAAGGGCATGCCAGAATGCAGAAAATATTCCACTGCCCTCTTTGCCCGTCATCAAAGGCACAAGAGTTGCCCATCGTATTTCAAAAATACCCAAAAAGCTGGCACACCGCAGTCGTTCTTATTCTTCTCATATTGCAGAAAGACTGTCGTTCCTGCCCAGACACCGTTCCTAATACACAATAAAATTGTATTTTTGAGGGGCTTCAGATTGTCCCCTCAAAAATACATAAAAAAACTAAAAAAATCTATTGACAAAACATGTACTTTCTTGTATTATATTTCTTGCGTGAATCACGTATGTGAGTGTAGCTCAGCTGGATAGAGCGTCTGACTACGGATCAGAAGGTCGCGTGTTCGAATCATGTCACTCACGTTAGGAGCTGTTCAAATGAACAGCTCTTTTTCTTTTTCCAAAAAACAATCACTCTCTCCCTATCGAGAATATAAAAAGAAACATAAAAAAGGCGGCTTTTAAAAGCCGCCTTTTCATTCGTGGTAGGATAAGATTTTGATTATTTGTCAACAACAGGAATTTCGTCATCAGACCATGCATCCATATTGTTGTTGAACAGATATTTCTTGGTTTCTGCTGCGATTACGCCACTCAGACCAAGCAGAGCAACCAAGTTGGGGAATGCCATCAAAGCATTCAGGATGTCCGCGATACCCCAGATCAGGTCCAGGCTGACAACGGAACCGATGAATACAACGATTGTCCATGCGATACGGAAAGGCATGATTGCTTTCTGACCACACAGGTATACCCAACATCTTTCACCATAGTAGCTCCAACCAAGGATTGTGGACCATGCGAAAGTGATCAGACCAACTGTCAATACGATAGGCCCGATAACGGGGATGTTGTTGAACGCTGCGGAAGACAGATCGCCACCAGTCAGACCAGTCATACCAGCGGGGTCTTTCATGATAGAGGATACCAGAACCAGACCTGTCAGAGCACATACGATAACTGTATCCCAGAATACACCAGTCATGGCGATCAGACCCTGACGAACGGGGTTTCTGGTAACGGCTGCCGCGTCAACGATTGGAGCGGAGCCCAGACCGGATTCGTTAGTGAACAAACCACGTGCAATACCAAAACGAATTGCCATCATAACTGTGGAACCGATGAAGCCGCCGCCTGCAGCCTGAGGTGTGAATGCACTTGTAACGATCAGTTTCAGTGCGGGCAGTACATAAGAACCGTTCAGGAACAGAATGATGATACAACCAATGATGTAGAAACCAGCCATGAAAGGAACCAGTTTTTCACATACTTTAGCGATGGACTTAACGCCGCCTAGGATAACCAGACCTGTCAGAACTGTGATGACAGCGCCGGAGATAACAGGAGAAATACCAAATGTATTTTCTACCATGTTTGTAATGGAGTTACCCTGTGTACCGTTACCGATACCGAAGCAGGCAAAACCAGCGAACAGCGCGAACAGAATGCCAAGCCATTTCTGTTTCAAGCCTCTTTCCAGAGCATACATAGGACCACCGATCATACCGCCGTCTTTACCTTTAACTCTGTACTTGATAGCCAAAACAGCTTCACCATATTTGGAAGCAATACCGAAGCAGCCTGTCAGCCATACCCAGAATACCGCACCAGGACCACCGGATGCGATCGCTGTAGCAACGCCGACGATGTTACCGGTACCGATGGTCGCTGCCAGTGCAGTTGCCAGCGCGCCGAAACCGGATACGTCACCTTCTGCTTCTTTGTCGGGTGTTACGGAAAGCTTGATGCCTTTGAATACATATCTCTGAATCACTCTTGTACGCAGTGTCAGGAATACGTGTGTACCAAACAGTAATACGAGCATAATTGGACCCCATACTACGCCTTGGATACTAGAAATAACATCCATCATATTAATTCCCTCCCATTTTATGAAATATAAAATAATTTCGTTGGCAGAAACCGACTTTACATTTTCAAAATAGCAAACCTTACAATGTCCCACGAAAACATCTTCGGTTTTTGTCTATTCTGATTATGTATACCTTGTCGATTCCCTCACCTGTTACTATTTTATCTTATTTTTCAGAAATTACAAGAAGTTTTTTACGAAAGAAATTTACTAAAAACCTTCTTTCGATACAAAAATATACAATTCTTATTAAATGATTCGCATTTTTTTATTTCTTTTTTATGAATATATTCTGAACGAGTAAATTTTATTTGTGAAAAATTTTTAATATACTTCTAACAAAATCCACCTTGCAAAACCCATTGCGAATTATCAAAATCAAACAAAAAAAAGCCCAATTTAGGCGATTATCACGCACATTTGTACTTCCTAAAACGGACACTGGAAAAAAATGTAAATTCTCACTTTGCACAAATGTATATTTTTTCAAAAAATTGGAATTTTTTTCCAATTTATGCGTAAAAAAAGCGGCTGTACGCATTTCAATCGTACAGCCGCTTCATTTTTGTTCAGTTTATATAATTGCTTTTTTCTGCTCTTTATGGTAGCAAATCTTATTTATCCACAACGGGAATTTCATCATCAGACCAACCATCCATATTGTCGCTGAACAGATATTTCTTGGTTTCAGCTACGATAACACCACTCAGACCAAGCAGAGCAATCAAGTTGGGGAATGCCATACATGCATTCAGAATATCCGCGATACCCCAAACTGCGTCCAGTGTCATAACGGAACCAACAAATACGACCAGTGTATAGATGATACGGAAAGGCATGATTGCTTTCTGACCACACAGATATACCCAGCATCTTTCACCGTAGTAGCTCCAGCCAAGGATGGTAGACCATGCGAAGCAAATCAGACCAACTGTCAATACGATAGGACCTACAACAGGAATGCTTGCGAAAGCTGCGGAAGAAAGTGCGCCGCCTGTCAAACCAGCCAGACTTTCGGGGTTCTTCAGGATAGAAGAAACCAGAACCAGACCTGTCAAAGCACATACGATAATGGTATCCCAGAATACACCAGTCATGGCGATCAGACCCTGACGAACGGAGTTTCTGGTTGCAGCTGCCGCGTCAACGATAGGCGCAGAACCCAAACCAGCTTCGTTTGTGAACAGACCACGGGCAATACCAAAACGGATTGCCATCATAACGGTAGCACCAACAAAACCGCCGCCTGCCGCACGAGGTGTAAACGCGCTTGTAACGATTGTCTTCACTGCGGGCCATACAAAATCATGGTTCAAAATCAGGATAATGATACAGCCGATGATGTAGAAACCAGCCATGAAAGGAACCAGTTTTTCACATACTCTTGCGATGGACTTAACGCCGCCGATGATAACGATACCTGTCAGGATTGTCAGAACCACACCTGTGATATAAGGAGAAACGCCGAAGGTATCTTGTACCATGCTGGAAATGGAGTTGCCCTGTGTACCATTACCGATACCGAAGCACGCACAACCTGCAAACAGTGCAAACAAAATACCCAGCCATTTCTGTTTCAAACCTCTTTCCAGAGCATACATGGGACCACCGATCAGACCGCCGTCTTTCCCTTTTACTCTGTATTTGATTGCCAGAATCGCTTCGCCGTATTTGGAAGCCATACCAAAGCAGCCTGTCAGCCATACCCAGAATACCGCACCGGGACCACCGGATGCGATCGCTGTAGCGACGCCGACGATGTTACCGGTACCAATGGTCGCTGCCAATGCAGTTGCCAGCGCACCAAAACCGGATACGTCACCGCTTGCTTCTTTATCAGGTGTTACAGAGAGCTTGATGCCTTTGAACACATATCTCTGGATCACTCTTGTACGCAGTGTCAGGAATACGTGTGTACCGAACAACAGTACCAGCATGACGGGTCCCCATACAACCCCTTGGATACTAGAAATAACGTCCATCATATTAATTCCCTCCCTAGTTTAAAAATATAAGTCCTTTGGTTCGCAGAGACGCCCGGCAAGCCGCGGTTCCTGCTGGGTATCTCCTTCATATAAATTGATTAGAACTCACTGCCATTTTATCCAGAAATTGTAAATTCTGCAATAGAGAATTCCATATTTTAACAGTTTCTTTATACCTAAAATGTAAAAATATGTAAAAAATATAACATTTTTTCTCCATTTTCTATGGAATTTTTCAGCCTCTAACCCCATGAAATCAAGTGATTCTGTCAATGAAGCACAACTTTCCACCACAAGCGGATGGCAATCGGTTAATTTTTCACAGAAGTATACAATGTGCATTTTTATTTGCATTCTACTGAATTATATTCTTTTAAATGTAATTAATTTCATTCATTTTATCTAAAAATCCCTCTATTCTTTTTTACCATACGAAAAAAGTGTGGAAAAAATTCCACACTTTTTCAAAAACCATGCTTTATTTTGAAATTTCTTTCAGCTGGAAAGTCATCACCAAAGGATTATGATCAGAAAATTCATATCCTGTATCAATGACTTCCAGACTTTCACATACCACATTATCCGAAATCAAAAATCCATCTACGGTTGCCTGGAAAGAAGTTTCCGGGTCATAGGGAATGTCTGTATAACGGGTGCTCTGTGGCATATCCGCCTTCTGTTCCTCAGTCAGCGTATCCATGGCAACGGTAAAGCCTTCCGGGAGCATTTCTCTGGGGAAAATATGCGCCCAGCTGTAGGCTTCTCCTTCCTGAGACTTCTCGCGCATTTCATGATTGAAGTCACCGCCGCAGACAATATAGTTGCCCTTTTCCCGTTCTGCCTGCATGTCCGCCGTCAGCATGCCAATCTGCCCTGCCCGCACGGAATCATCATGACCATAAGCAGAAAGATGTACATGATACAGGCAGAGATATTTCCCATTTTCCACAGGAATTTTTACCACCTGATAACATCTGTCTAAATCCAGCAGTTTTTTGAAACCTTCCTGAATAGGCAAGCTTCTTCTGATGGCGCTTTCTATGGGATAAGATGAAAAAACAGCCATACCAGACAGGGATTTCCCATGAGGCTCCCAAGGCGGCACCATCAGATACGCAGAATCATAATTGACAGCAAATGTGGTGTCCTGTGCCGGGAAAAATTCTTTCAACATACCATATTCATTGATGTGGTGACTTCTGGTGGAATCCAGATCCACTTCCTGAAATAAGGCAAAATCCGGTGCAATTTCTGCAATTTCCTCTCCTGCCCCTTTTACACAGGCTACAACGCTTTCTAGACTTTCTGCGACAGATTGCTTTCCGCCATCCATAAAAAACGTAAATTCGGGCGTATATGCCCCAAAACCGATGTTGTAGCTGGAAACCGTATAAGATTGTTCTTCTTTCAGTACATGACTTTCCGCTTTTTTCTCAATTCCAGTTTCTTTCCCGTCAGGAATTCGGTGATAAGTCAGCAGTACATAAGCGGCATAACCAATGACTGCCGCCACTGCGATACCGCCGCATAATGCCGCGATTTTCTTTTTTCTTCCCAAGCCTTCTCCTCCTTATGCCTGATAAATGGTCTGACCGTCTTTGACCGTCATCATGACCTGTATGTTTCGTATATCGTTCGGTTCTGCTGTCATGGGGTCTTTGTCCAGCACCACAAAATCCGCCCGCTTGCCGGGAGCAATGGTGCCTTTTTCCTGTTCCTCCCCATACTGTTTTGCCGCATGGATGGTAATTGCCTGCAAAGCTTCATAAGCAGACAACTTCTGTTCTCCGCCCAGCACAACACCGTTTTTCGTTTTCCGGTTCACAGCACACCAAACCGTTTCCATCATATCCGGCGGAATCACGGGAGAATCTTGGTGCAGTGTGAAAGGAATCTGCTTTTCCTCGGCATCTCTCACAGGGCTGATGCGTCTTGCTCGTTCCATGCCCAGATTTTCCATATGCACATCGCCCCAATGGTACACATGAGCAAGGAAAAAGGATGGCGTGATGCCCAGTCTTGCCAGTTCCTTCACTTGGTCATGGCGCATAATCTGTCCATGAATCAAAACAGGACGAATGCCGGGTCCCCATTTCTTCGTCACTTTCTCATATACCCTCAAATACTGGTCAGCAGCCGCATCCCCATTGGCATGCATCAAAAGCTGCTGCTGTTCCCGTACTGCCCGTTCCACCAACGGTTCCAGTTCTTCGTCGGAAAGCATAGGATACCCCTTAGTGCCATCGGTATAAGGTTTCGTCACCCATGCGGTCTTGCTCTGAGGAGAACCATCCAGCAAAACTTTGTAGCCGCCCACTTTCAAATGGTGGTCATACTCCCCTTTGCAGGAGGGGAAAGCATCAATGAGTTCGGGACTATTTTTCAAATCCATATATGCTACTACATCCAGCCACAGTCGGTTCTGTTCATAGAGCATGGCATAAATGCCTTTGATCTGCTCCACAAACATCCCTTCCTGAACAGTGGTAATGCCTTTGGAAGCATATAAGTGCTGTGCTTTTTCAAAAGCAGATACCAGCTCCGCTCCTGTCGGCAGAGGAAACTTGTCCATATTCTGAATGAGGGCATTTTCTTCCAGCAAACCTGTCCCAAAGTCAATACGTCCGCCTTCCGGATCAGTGGTTGTTTCTGTAATACCCAATTCTGCCAGCCCCATGGAATTGAGCACACCAGAATGACCAGAGGTATGCTGAATGAGCAGGGGATGTTCCGCAGTGATTCCATCCAGAAATGCTTTTTCCGGCAGGTGTTTTTCTTTCAGATTTCCATGATTGATGCCTTTCGCCAGCACCCATTTTCCTTTAGGCACCTGATTTTCCCGGATAAAATGTTCAATCCGTTCCTTCACTTCTGCAAAAGAGGACGCTTCTGCCAAATCCACCTGCAGCATACCGTTTGCAACGCCCATCAAATGGCTATGGCTGTCAATGAACGCTGGCAGCATGGTTTTTCCTTCCAAATCTACAACTTTCTCCGCGTCTTTTGCCAGCTCCGCTCTTTTGCCTACTGCCTGAATTCGTCCATTTTCCACCAGTACCGCTTCCACCACGGACACACCCGGCTCCATGGTATAGATGGTTCCGCCTGTATATAATGTCCCTTGCATTTCTCCGCCTCCTGTCCCGCTTTTTTGTAATGGTATTATGATACCACAAAAAAATGAAATTCCATGTCTTTTTCCAAAAAATTTATTTTTCTTATGAAAACATTTATAAATAGGTAAGAAAACTATTATTTTTTCAAATCAAACAAAGAAAGAGCCGAAACTCCATATCTGAAAATGGAAGTTTCGACTCCTTATAGATTTCAAAAAGTATGCTGTTTAGTGACCGCAGTGACCGCCGCAATGGTGATCATGTTCACCGCAGTTTTCATGGTCGTGGTGGTGATGGTCTGCACATTCTGCGTTTGCATTGAACAGCAGTGTGCCTGCCAGATAATCTTCAACCACTTTTCTTGTTTCGCCTGTTACGCCGCCGAATACAGAAATGTTTTTCTGTGCCAGCGCCATTTTTGCGCCGCCGCCGATGCCGCCGCAGATCAGAACGGTTGCACCCTGTACTACCAGGAAGTCTGCCAGCAGGCTGTGACCGCTGCCGTTGGTGGATACGATTTCGTCAGACAGGATTTTGCCGTCTTCTACAGTGAAAATCTGGAACTGTTCTGTATGGCCAAAATGCTGGAATACCTGGCCGTTTTCATAAGTAACTGCTACTCTTGTTTTCATGATAGTTCCTCCTCAAATTTTTTCCAAAAAGTCAATCATGGGATTCAGCCATTCGCCTTCATAGCTTTCTGCTTCCCCATTGTCACATCTTGCAGCGATTTCAGGATTGATGGGCAGTTTACATACAACGGGAATGTTATGTTTTGCCGCAATTTCTTCGATATGGCTTTCACCGAAGATCTGATGTTTCTTGCCGCAGTCAGGACAAACGAAATAAGACATATTTTCTACAATACCCAAAATTGGTACGTTCATCATTTCTGCCATTTTTACTGCTTTGTCAACAATCATGCCAACCAGTTCCTGAGGGGAAGTTACGATGATGATGCCGTCGATGGCAATAGACTGGAATACAGTCAGGGGAACATCACCTGTTCCGGGGGGCATATCGATGAACATATATTCTTCATTTTCCCATACAACGTCGCGCCAGAACTGTTTGACTGTTTCCGCAATGACAGGACCTCTCCATACAACGGGGTCTGTTTCGTTATCCAGCAGCAGGTTTACGGACATAACGTCAATGCCTGTTTTTGTTTTGCAGGGCATCATACCCAGTTCTGTGCCGTAAGCTTTTTCCTTCATACCAAAAGCCTTGGGAATGGAAGGACCTGTGATATCTGCATCCAGAATGGCGGTCTGTTTGCCTTTTCTCTGGGTCAGGACTGCCAGTGTGCTGGTAACCATAGATTTACCAACGCCGCCTTTGCCGCTGACAACGCCGATGACTTTCTTAATGCTGCTGTGGGGATTTGGTGCTACCAGAAAATCCGCCGGTTTGCGGTTGCTGCAGTTAGAGGAGCAGCTGCCGCAGTTATGGGAACAATTTTCGCTCATAAGGTTACATCTCCTTCGTGTTTTTCATCTTTTTTGCAGCAGATGGGATGACATTTTCTGCCACAGGGTCTTGCGGTGCCTTCGCAAAGGTCGTAGTCGCCGCCTTTGATGACAAGCACCTTGCCGTCTACCAGGGACTCAGCCACTTTACGTCTGGCATCGTTATATACCCCCTGCACCGTTGTCCGGGCAACGCCCATCTGTGCCGCGCATTCTTCCTGGGTATATCCCGCCAGATCAATGAGCCGCAGGGTTTCGTACTCATCTACGGTCATGACCACCTCGCCGCAGCAGCTTCCATTCAAAGGACCAAAACGGCTGCTCTTTGGCATGGCGCAAACCCTTCTGCACTTTCTCGGTCTGGGCATATGACACCTCCTGTTTTCGACATATGTTACTTACTCCTTCAGTATACTCCGTTTATGACATATGTCAATATAAATCCTGCATTTTTTACAAAACAAACAGCATGAAACGGCTGCCTTCAGAAAAACGCACATCAAACAAAATCTCAGTAAACATGAAAAAGCTGAAATCCCCCATATGAACTGAACCCAAAAAGTTAGACAATATTTTCAAATTAAAATTGTTTAAGAA
>ENA-UONQ01000951-UONQ01000951.1-human-gut-metagenome-genome-assembly--contig:-CS26-NODE-951-length-29485-cov-10.386578_pt1 | contig 29485 bp, 27 predicted proteins | sample MGYA00242460_ERZ724007 | MGnify/ENA metagenome assembly ERZ724007
ACAGCTTCATTTAATGTGAAGTTGAAAGCATCATCTAATTTGCCGAACAACAGTAAACTAATACCAGTTGTGAAGAATAAGCTAATGCTATCTGCATAAATTACAGTTGCTACAAAAGCTAAGCCAAATACAAGGTTTAATGCTATTACTATTTTTGAAATTTTGTTCACATGCCTATTTCCTCTCTTTTGATTGTATTATGTAAGGAAGCTTATTAGCCTCCTTACATATATGAATGACTAGTTGTATAGCTGAATTTTTGATCCTGTACTCTCAAGAGGACCAGACTCGCTACCACCAAAATACTTGTCTAATAAATCTTGCTTATGCTTTTCTCTATCTGTAAAGTTTGGCTGAGGAGCTGGTGAAGGTGATGTTATCTCACCATCGGATATGTGCTGACTGCCGGATATGTCAGGAACATTGTCTACATTGACTCCAGCATCTCTTAATGCTGATAAGGTAGAATCGGTTAATGCTCCTTCATCATCTGCATTGGTGCTGGCTGATATGGTTATGCCTTGATAAACCTCTCCATTTTTAACCATATGACCATAATGCCCATCGTGTAACTCTGATAAGAGATAATATTTACCATTGGACTTGTAAACTCCAGACTGCATTGTAGCGGATTCATCCATGTAATACCAGTTTTTATCTACTTCATCTTGAATCCACCCAGAAGCATATCCTCCTGTATTAAGCTTGTATTTCCAACTACCATCTGCCTGTGTCTCCCAATAAATAGAGTAAGGAAGTTCTGCTGCTTGAACCTCCATAGAACCCAGAGGATTTGTCTGAGCTATGGGTGCTGCTGTTAAACACAACAAAGCTCCTGTTGTCAGGATAAGTCTGTTAAGTCTGATTCTCATTGCTTGCCTCCTATTGTAATCTCACTGTATCAATACACTTAAAAATAAATTTAATACCACCTATAAACAAGCTCGATTCTAAGTAGTAACTATCATAAAGAAGCAGGAGGGGTAGGCGGAGTTGAACCCATCCGGAACTCTTGCTTACCTCATTTTAACAGTACACCGTTAATTATTCAATGTTTGATAACTGCTGACTTGATAACGCTAACTTGAAATATACACAGAGGGCATCAGTCCTGTAAACTAATACCCTCTATGCTGTCTATATCCTCTATACTGTCTATACATAGTCAAAGCTGACCTTTTTGATATGATTACTAATTCCGCAACGCTGGAAATATTCATCCAAGGAATACGCCAGAATCAATGCAGTCTCTACCGTAGTATCGTATAAGTCAATACGGACACCTGTTTTATCTGGGTATGTCTCCATTGCTTGGAATGTAAAGTCACTATCAAAGTCTTGAAGTAACTCTGTAAACTGTTCTGTATCCCAGAATAAACTTGATTCTTCACTGGACAATGCTTCCTCAAAGTCAATGCAGATTACATTCACAGGCTCTGCCATATCAGGAATCACTTGCTGTCCTTCAGGCATACAGTTATGTAATGCGTTCAATGCCAGCTTACAATAGTTACTTTGAGTATGCGAATATTTCTTTGCCAGTAATTCCTCTAATGCTCTACTCTGCTCTTTTACTGCCGGAATCAATACCTGTTTGATTTTAGAACCAGCTGCTTTCACTACTACATCTGCCATACTTGCCTCATCAATGTTTATTGAAATCAAAGCTACTTGAATCATGTTAGGCTGTCCTCCTATGTTTGATAGGAAAACTAAAAAAGCAAGGTGTAAGCATCCAACCTCACGCCTCGCTGTCTTTTTGAGTACAACAAATAAACTCCCAGCCATTTTCCATCTTGTCTAAAGCCTAAACTTAGATTATAATGTAATGGCATAGTAGTGGTAGCAACCATTGCGAAAGGTGTTCTGCAAAACACGTTTCACACCTAGGAGAGTGTTCCAGCACTCTTCTAGGTGCTATGCTTTTTTAGTTTTCAAGCTTATTCTAACACAGACAGCCTTTTTATTCAATTAGATTAGTTCATTTTCTTATGCAATCATATTTCTTATCACGCTCCAGTTCTTTTGTATGCTCCTATTGTAACGCTAACGAACTTATTTGGCAGTCGACAATCTGCCGGATTTTACGCTATCCATTTATGGACTATGCCAGTTCTTTGCTCAGAATAGTCAGAATCATTTTAGATACGCTTATGTATTTGTATTTATGTTGGGACTATTTTGCTTTCCAAGCTATTGCATTTTCTTATGTCAACCATTTTTAGACTTGCCATACAGGGACTTGATATGTATAAATCCACACTGAGGAATGTTATCCCATACCAGCCTCATGCTTAACAGGATTTGACACAGCTATAAATCTGGTAATTTGGTAATCAACTCGTCTATGGAATGTCAGCCTGAAACAGGAATGCTCTACTACCATTAAACTCAAAGCATCACAGCAGTTCACAAAGTATCAAATGTCAATGCTCAATCCTTAATCAAAGTAATCCTCAGTTCTAGCATATATAAGCCTTATCTCAGATTTTTCTAGCACCTATTAGTCACTTAAAAGCTTGGAGAATGGTATTAAATTTTTTTCCTACTGCTCCCAGATTTTAAGGGAGTCTAAAGTAGCAGGGGGTAAGCCAGAGCGTAGCGGTAAGCCAAAGGAATCTCTTCTGAAATGTCAGTAGAAAGAGGTAGAAAGCTATAAGCGTCTATCCGAAGATAAACCAAATATCTCACTCAGCTCCCATACCACGATATGTTATACCGGATAAACTGAAAAAGCTGCCGAATCCACAGGAACGCTTTCTACCAGCTCTCAGAAGCCATACCCGTTACAGCCTTATGCTATCCTGAACGATTATGCCATACTATATCAACCCAGAATGCCACTGAACCCACAGGAACGCTTACTACTATCTCACTGAAGCTATACCCTTAGTTCTTATGCCATGCTACTCCGATATGCTATACCAGATAAACCTGACCTGTTAAAAAATTCAGTCGAAGATTAGCTCACATACGAATGCTACCTCGGAAAAATACATTTTTCTATATGCCATACTCACAGTTTTTATTGCTATACTGAGCAGATACGCCATATCAAATAAACTAGAACTGTCAAATAATTCAGTCCAAAGATTAACATCTGCTAACAGAAGCCATATTGCCTATTTTCTATGCTGTACTTATTATTTCTTGCCTCCAGCCTCATCTATCTGCTTTAAACGATTCCTGATTGTCCGATCCGTCACACCAAAGTACTCCGCCAGACGCTTATTGCTCCATCCATATTTATATTTAAATGTTTTTAACAGATCCATGTTTATATCCTTCATTGCAGGCTTAATCTCTCCGCTCCGTATCTTTTCCTGATATTCAAGCATACTCGTAAATTTCAGCTTGCTCAGCTCGTCACAGCAGTCAAGTAAATAGCAAATAATGTCTAAATTACTAATATTATCACGCCTTGCTCTTGAAAGAAGAGCGTTCACTTGCTCTCTCTGCTCTTTACTAGAAAAAATGCCTTTTATTTTTTCCCTCTTGATCTCTTCTGTTATTGCCATCATCTCAATGTCACTTAAATTGTCCCAATGATATGTCATATAGCTCAACATGCTTATCTCTCCTTTTCTTTTTTCTCTTACTTATTGGAATGCTTACTTCAGCAGTCGGTTCAAAATCGGGATTTTTTGGAACAGACTGTATATGTAGTCCAAGTCTCCATCCTGTTTCCGTTTCTGCTCGATATATTGCTCCTTGTCAGTCATATAGCAGCAACAGCTCATAATATACAATAGAAGCTGCGTTTCAGTGATTCCCTGTCTCTCTGCCCGTTTTACCAAGTCCCAGATTCCACTCTTACGGGATAAACAATTCATATAGCTGAGCATTTCTCTATCTTTCTGCTTAATATCAGAAAGGATCTGCTCCTTCTCCTCTTCTGAAAGCTCTCGCCAGTTATACCTTGTCCGGATACTCACGCTCTCATCTCCTAACCTGCTATTTTTTTGGTAATTTGGTAACCAATCCATTAACCATGCACTGTTAACTGATAAATGCTTGATAAGCCAGAGGCAATGCCCCTGACTTATAAACAATGGTCTCTATTTAATTTTTCTTGCTCCTGCGTCCTCTCCGCTTGCTGGACGGTTCGGATTCCAAAGAGGTCTCTGACGGCTCCAAGTAATCTGTCTCAGATTCTGGCTGCTCCTCAGTACTCTCAAACGGTTCATCTCCCATTACAGGCTGTTCCTCAGTTGGTTCAGATGGGGATTCCTCAATACCAGAAGATTCACTATGACCGTCCACAAGCTCTATTGCCAGCTTATCTGCATCCGGTTCTGGTAAACAAATCTCTGGCAAGACAGCTTGTCCCTCAGCTACGCCAGCATCCTCACATTCTGTCGGGTTCGGCTCCAACTGTACTGCCGGAACATCAACAGAAGGGTTCTGTTCCCGTTCCCGAAGCATCTCTACCAATGCCTCAAGTGCATAAGTAGAAGTCCTGACTTCATCTCTCAGTTGCTCACTCAACTCCTGCACCTGAGGATAGATACTCTTCTCTGTATCTGTCAGCTCCAGCATATTGAATGTACACGCCCGGTCAAGGTCAAGCTGAAATCTGCGGCACACGTTATAGATTTTCTCAAATGTTGTGGATTTTGCTTTCCCAACGCCCTTCACATAGCACCCACGCCGAACCGGATAAATCTCTCCGTCTGCGGTCATCATTTTAATTGCTCCGGCGATTACTCCATCTGTCACACCATTTTCTATATGGGTCTGAACATACTCTACGATATCCTTACGCTCTGCTTCTTCCTGTACCTGACCCATAAACGCTGCGATTAAGCTCTTCACTTCTGCTGTCTTTGATGTAAACATTTTCTCACTCATATCTTGATTGCTCCTTTATTTTTTCTTTTTTTTGATACTACTACTCTAACGCTGATTTCACACGGTGTCTGCTGACATAATGCAAGAACATCGGCTCTCTGTTTTAGGGACAATCCACAGGAAACTGCCATTACGGTACTTTTATCATCTGAACATTGCAATCCATACAAAGGATATTCACATCTTTTGTTGCTCTTACACTATTCCCACAGACAGGACATAGATATTTTCTGGTGCTGCTCGGTCTTTTCTTAGGGGATTCATCCCCATCTGTCCCCGGTTCATTGCCCGATCCACTCGGTCCGATACCGCCGCTATCCGGTTCTCCACCCAGTCGGTAATTCTCACAGGCCGTATCCAGTCCCCAGTCCTGAATGTTCTGAATAAACTCCTCGGTTGGTTCTGTCACGCTCCATCCGATATAACCAGCCTTACTGATTTTAAGACCACGTTTCTCTGCCTCCTCTTTAAAGCTCTTGTTATGATACCTGCCAGCATTGGATGTATCCTTGATTCCGTTCTCCATACAGTAAATATGAACCATCTCGTGCATCAAGGTCGCAAGGACATGTTCAATCGGGCGGGACAGATACTCAGCACCCAGATTCAGTTCATAATAGCGCCCCTCTCCCGAAGCCCAGACTTTCTGCGTTGTGCAATGTCCATACGCCCCCCGGCTGGATTGAATGGTAATCATTGCAACCGGAAGACCATTATCAAAATATTCCTGATTAAATACCGCATAAGCATTCTCCAACTTTTTTGTATCGGCACTCAGCAAACGGAATCACCTCTCTCATAAATAAATATAAATATACCCTTCAACACTGCACAGTCAAAAAAAATGATTCTCCGTTCTTCAAGAATGCCCCTAAACGAGAGAACAGCCGTGAGCTTACGGCTCACGACTGTCATCCTCGTTCTCGATACTTTCAACTATTTTCAAGCAGACCTTTTTCATCATACGATATCCGGCTAACACAACCACCGCATCCAGCATCACAATCATCACGATTGCGACTACCGCAATAACCTGTACCATCATCTCAGCACCTCCTAATTTTTAATGGTGCCATTCTAACGCCGCATAATGCTTCCGGCAATGGTGATGACGCACAAACTTACCCTTATGATTTTAGGGATATCCACGGATTTCTCAACCAGTATTTTCCGGATTTTTTCCTATTATTTTCAGGAATCAAACTCCCATCCCCCTCTATGGCTTGCCAGAATCTCCATATTCCGGTTTTTATTCTCTTGCCCTACTCTCTTACCATACCACATCTATACCCCCTTAGAGCTTGCAGCAAATCTGCACGATTTTTCTATTTTTTCTTTTCAAACATTTCTCTTTTTAAGACAAAAAATGAACCAGCGGCTTTTAAAAATCGCCTCTGGCTCTCAATCTATGATCCCAACACCAAAAGAAGTAAATTCAAAGTAAACATTAGGCTCTATCCTTGATTTTCCTCATGTTTACAACATTTTTCACTTCAAAAACTCGTATTGCCGTGGCAGATAAATAGTATTTTTATCATATCTCTTATATCCCTTCAAAAGCCTTCAAACCTTGATACTACGGGCTTTCCGGCGCTTTTTTCAATTTTTGTGTTTTGCCTTAAATTCACGTTATTCTTCGTAAATCTACGCAAATTCACGGGCAAATGGTGTAGTAAGTGGTGTAGTAACTTGGTGCGTTTTCAACTTGATTTTTTCTGCTTTTCCGGCGTTCCCACTCCTTTAACGCAGGCTTTGCCTGCGTTGTCCGGCAGTCGTCAAATTCCGCTGCAAGTAGCGAATTTTCCTCGTTGCTCGCCCAAATCAATGATTTTCGCCATCTGCTCCGCCGCCCGGTCATAGCTGGCGTGGGTGTAGACATTCAGCGTCACTCCCACATCAGAGTGTCCCATCACATACTGCAAGGTCTTTATATCCATACCGGCGTTTGCCATATTGTGGTGTGGTATAAAAAAAGTTGATAGCTTATTCTCAAGGATTTCATAATAAAACCAAGAGAATAAGGAGGTATTTAAAGTGGCACGTAAATATGACCATGAATACAAAGTACAGGCAGTAAAACTCGCCAAAGAAATCGGTGGCGCTAAGGCGGCTAAAGAACTAGGAATCCCTGAAGGAACCATACATACATGGCTGAAAGCCGTAAGAGCTGGTACGTTGAATATTGGGGACGGTTCTCATACCCCTGCCAGCGCAATGAGCCTGTCAGAAGAGATTACCATGCTGCGTAAGCGGGTTAAGGAGCAGGATAAAGAAATCTGCCGCCTGAAGGAAGAAAACGAATTTCTGGAGGAAGCCAGTGCTTTTTTCGCCGCCAGCCGTCGGAAGTCAGCAAAAACCAGAGAATGATCTTTCTGGCTTTGAAAACAGAGGACGGCAGGATGACCGTGAAAATTTCATTTTACTGCCGGATGCCTGGTGTCAGTCGGCAAGGCTTCTATAAATATCTTGCAAACAAAGACCATCCCTGGAAGTACCAGGATCTGGCGGATGCCATGAAAGAGATTGCCAGTGAGGATGAATGTAACGATACTTACGGACGGCTCCGAATGTATCAGGCGCTGTGCCTGAAGTATCCCGAGGGAGTATCAATTCCCAGCGAGAGAACCGTATACCGGGTTATGGAGCAGATCGGCCTGAGCCATCGTCCAAAGCGAAAACCAAACGGAATTACAAAGGCAGACCGGGAGGCTATGAAATCGGATGATTTGCTGAAGCGGGATTTTCATTCAGATGCCCCATTGAAAAAATGTATTACAGATATCACGGAGATCCCAGCATCTAACGGAAAACTGTATGTATCTGCGATTTTCGACTGTTTCGATCTTAGTGTTCCTGGTCTGGCAATGGAAACAACCATGAAAGCAGATCTGTGTATCCATACACTGGAAAGCGCCCTGACTGCTTATCCTGCACTGGAAGGCACGATCATCCACGGTGACCGCGGAGCCCAGTATACCAGTGAGGCCTACCGCCAGACCATCCGGAAGTACCACATCCATCAAAGCATGAACAGCGCCGGAGGACGCTGCCATGATAATGCCCGCTGCGAGAGCATGTGGGCCAGAATGAAGACGGAACTTCTCTACGGCCGTTATGACACAAAGCAGATGACGGTAGAGGGGTAGAGGAATTAAAAGTACTCATTTGGAGATATTTCCACAGTTACTGGAATAACCGGAGGATCTGCTCTGCCAATGGCGGGCTTCCACCTATGATAAAACGCAGGAAGTATTATGAAGATTTGGAACTGGCAGCATAGTCAGTGATATCCTTGAGAAAAATGTGTCAACTAATATTGCAATATGGGATTGTCAAGTTTTTTATGTAAGTTTTAAGAAAAAATTTTAGGGGAGGGAGAACCTCCCCGTTTACATCATCTATCAGTTTAATAAGCTACTTCGATAAAGTTCCGCTAGTAAATTATACTACTGCATAGAAATGATTCCATTATGATCTAAAAGCTACTATTTTCATATTTTCTGATTCGTTCTTGAATTTTTTCATCCATATCCAACTGATTTCGAACAAGAGCCCAGTTGTTCAAGGGGCGTCCATTCCATTTCCTGTACAATTCTGTAATTCTTAGGTACAACAGCTTAAACAAGGCATTTTCATTTGGGAAAGCCCCTTTTTTGGTTACTTTACGGAAACTGGAATTCACACTTTCCACTGCGTTTGTCGTATACAGGATTTTCCTTACTGCACTCCCATACTGAAAAAGCTGGGTTACATGCTGCCAGTTCCGTACCCATACATCTACAGCTCCCGGATATTGGCTCCATGCCTGCTTAAAACGCTCGAATTCAGATTCTGCCGCCTTTACACTGGCTGCCCATAAACCTTTTTCAGATGGGCTGTGAACCGCTTATAATCTTTATTTGGCACATACCTGATTGAGCTGCGGATAAGATGGACAATGCATCTCTGGACAGTTACGTTGGGAAAGATTGCCTTCGCCCCTTCCTCCAGACCGCTTACTCTATCCATGGAGAGGAACAGGACATCCTCTACACCTCGGTTTTTGATCTCGTCGAAGATCTGCATCCATTGGTGTCTGCTTTCCGATTCGCTCAGCCACAAGCCTAAGATATCTTTCTGACCGTCTACATCATATCCCAGAATTACATAGACCGCATAATTCTTGGTTTCATAATCCTTGCGGATTGTAACATACAGACAGTCTACAAACAAAAAGGTATAAAGTCTTTTTAATGGGCGGTTCTGCCATTCCTCCAGCTGTTCCAGAACGCTGTCTGTGATCTCAGAGATGGTTTCGTTGGAAATTTCAAATCCATAAATATCTTCAATCGTATCTGCGATATCACGCTGACTCATCCCTTTGGCATACATGGACAGTACCTTATCCTGAATATCCGAAACATCCCGTTTTCTTTTTGGTACAACCACCGGTTCAAATGTTCCCTCACGATCCCTTGGCACTTCAATGGGAACGTCACCAACCGTTGTTTTTAAAGTTTTTTGGAATAACCATTTCTTCGATTTACAGTTTCTTTTTCGCCGCGCCCGTTATTGGGATATCCCAGATGGCTGTTCATTTCGCCCTGCAGCATTGCTTCAAACATAGGACCGAAAATATCTTTCAGTGCCTCCTGCATATCCTCTACGCTTTTGGGGTGGTACTGGTCGAGGATCGCCTGGGCCAGCTGTCTGTTTGGAGTTACTTCTTTTTTTCTTCTTGCCATAGTGAGTGTGTCCATCCTTTTCTAATCCTTTCCTGTTATCTTAACACACTCTGTAAAGCAAATAAAGTGCGTAAGTTTTGAAATTGGTTTTCTCAACTTACACACTTTATTTTACATCCTCACGGCACTTTCTACGTCAATATCATTTTTTCTCTATCATATAAGACTGCAAACTCTTTTGGCAGCCATTCTTTTCATAAAATGCTTCAACTCCCGGCTGTGAACCAAAATACAGCATGGTGGGTGTGTGTTCCTTAGCAAGTTGGAGAAGTCGGCTTCCAATCCCTTGCTTCTGATACTCTGGAAGTATAAGCAGCTCGGTAATCGTTCCGAAGAAATATCCGTCTGAAAGAATGCGCAAACAACCCACAAGTCTTTTCCCATCATAGGCAGTCATATTTAGTGTTTTAGATAAAGCGTTTTTCGTCTTTTCAATATCATAATCTCCCGGCCATACTTGGTTTACAAATGTAAGAAATACTGAAGTGTTAAGCATTTTATCATCAATTCTATATTCCATTGTCCTTGTACCTCTTAAATTTCATTGGAGTAAATCTCATTCCGTCAGCCAATTGCTCATAGTGGTGTAGTAAGCGCCCTTCTGTTCCGCAGAACCATTGATTTGCAAAGGTTTCTGAGTTTTTTTGATAATTTTGGTTTTGCTCTTAAATGTGTGAATTTAGTAAAGCAGAGCTGAATCGTGCATGTTGTTACTATCTATAGCAGTAAAATAAAGTTTCTTACTACTAAGCATTCTTGTGGTATATCATCCTTATATTTTTAGAACCACATATAGGGCATTTTTCTGGTTTCTCAAATATTGCTATATCATGATCTTGCATTAAACAATCTTCACAAAATAAATATTCTTTGCTAAACAGTGCTTTTCTTTTTGCCGCAAGTTGTCGCATTATTTCCCATTTGCTAGGATTTTTCCCTATAATAAAATCTGGCGTAATAAAAAGTGATGTTTTAACTTTCAAAAATGTATCATCAAACTCTGTTTCAATATATTCATAATCGTCATATAAAAAAACAACATATCTTCTTTCCCTTTCATCTTTCCATTTGCTATCTTTAACAGAAAGAATCCAATATTGCAGTATCTCCTGTAAAAATGTTCTCTTATTATTATCAGATAAATCAAACATATCGATAACGCTAAATAAATATTGTAATTCCGTCTTTGCTTCTTCAATGTCGTATAAAACATCAAATGTTATTACTTGAGCTATATATGGTTTTTTCATAGTATCTGGCAAATCTGCGTCAGCGTCCGCCTTTTTTGTCAATGTATATAATCCAATTGGCCCAATCAGATCCACAATTCTATCATTTTTATATCCATACAAACATTCACCATAACCGTCTTGCATATGGCTACTATCTATTGATTTACTGAAACATGATACATAATAGTTTCGTGTCTTAAAAAAATCAATATCTTTTATCCAGTCATAATGAATCCATGACGTGTCTTCAAATAATTCTGGAATAACTTTTTGCTCTCGTTCATCATTAAGCAACTCTGTTTTCTTCATCCAAATTTGATGATTACTAATACTACTCTTAGCGACTTCTATTGGTAGATATTTGCAAATATAATCATTGTTATACCCATTTCTCGATTTTAAAATGAAATTGCTTATCATCATCATAAGCACGCCCTTAACTGGTCGGATATTTGCAGCTTGCTTATTCATTCTAAGCAACTTTGCTTCTATTGCTAATAATTTGTATAATTCTTCTCTTGTAAATTCCCATAACTTTTCTCTTTTGCTTCCATGCATATTACTAATATCCAGTAACATAGATGTATATGAATGAGTCAAGGTATCAACTTCATCTTCCGTTTGGCAGTTTTTTAACGTTCCCTCAACAATTTCTATTAATTGTTCTGCAAATGACTTATCCTTTTCTATTGTAAACTTTTGATAAGCTATGTGATATAATCTCAGTGGGAACATAAGCCCTTGCTCATATGGTATTACACGATATGTATCTTCTTCCTCACAATTAATCACAGGCTTGAACCAAGAAGTAATTTTCTGTAGCCTAGTTACCTGCGTTATAATATTATATATATATGTTTTTAATGAAGATATTTGATATGCATTACCCACTAAATAAAGAAAATTCAGTATTCCAACTTCATACTCAGTTACACGAACCAATCCAAGATTATCATTCAAATTCAAATCATGTTCACACGTTAAAGACAAAAGGACTTCTCTTGTCTTATAAGACGGATTTTTCTTAAACTCTTCTACGCATTCACATAATTTGTCTAAAATCTGTTCACGAGCATTTGCAGGCCATTTTTCTGGCTTCTCAGCTGTTTCTTCCTCATAATACATTTTACAATCATTCCCTTCTTCAAAGCAAAGAGTTTCAATTTATAAATTACTTTCTCTAACTATAATTCAACGGGCTTTTCTTCTCACATCAAGGCTCTTTCAAAAATGGTGTAGTAGTGGTGTAGTAAGCGCCTTTCTGCTCCGCAAAACCATTGAATTTTACTGGCTTTTTGGGGACTTTTCAAGATACTGCCGTGGCAAATAAATAGCACTTAATCATCTTCTTATATCTCCATTTAAGTCTTGTATCTCTTCTCAAACGCTTGATTTTTCAAGGTTTTTCTGGACTCAAAAGCCTATTTTAACTTATTCCCACCTGCTCATTCCCTATCCTGCCCCCAATACCCTAGTCCGTCGTCCTCTGATACTCCAGCGTATATCCATTGGGATCAGAAAAGAAGAAGGAATACACCGGAAATTTCGGGTGGTGGGCCGGCGGGGCAGAAAGTCCCAGAGCCGGTCGGGTCTTTAAGGCTTCATACATGCGGTCCACATCCTCCAGGGACGGCAGATTAAAGGAAATGCACTGGCCTGTGGCCATGGGCCGGTCTGGACCGTAATCGCAGAAGGCCAGATAGCCGTACCCACAGTCAAACCACACGCTGGACCCCAGATCCTTATAAACGGGGAGCCCTAAAACAGTGGTATAATATTTTTTTGTTTCCTCCATATTTTTGCACGGAAAGAATATTACGCTGGATTCTGGTTTCATATGAGACTCCTTTCTTTTTTCCATGGATGTCCCTGGATTACCGGCCAGCCTGGTCCTCCAGGGTATCCACATCCCAAAGTTCTCTCTCTTCCTCTACTTCAAAAAAATGTACCTGGTCCATATGGGCTTTCATGACCCGTTTTCCCCCCCGGTCCCCGGACAGAGCCAGAAGCTCATCCTTATAAAATGCAGAAAACCACACCGGATTCCCCGGCTCCCCCAGGCAGGAAACGCAGCCGATCGGATGGCTTTCCCGGTCTTCGCCTGAAACCTTCTTCATGAATTCCAGAAAAGTCTCCACGGTCCTTTCCGAAAGCCACGGCTGGTCGGCCACAAAAAACACATAGGCGTCCGGCTCTCTCCCGGCCTCCTGCCTGCACATTCCAGAGATCGGGCTGGATTCCGGCATTCCCGCCAGGATCCCGGCCCGGATGCTGTGGGATACTCCCTCCCGGCTCTGGGGGCTGTATACAGGATACAGACGGCCGGAGCCGGCAAGAAGGGCCCTTCGCTCCTTTTCCACAGAGGGATCGCAGACTGGCCCGGGGCCTTCTCCTGATGCCTCCTGCAAAAGCTCCTCATACTGGGACACCACCACGATCTCCAGATCCTTATGCCTTTCTGCCACAGCCGCCAGCCGGTCCAGCAGATGTAGGTACATGGGCTTCTGCCCGATCGTATGAAAAAGCTTGTTTTTTCCAAACCGGCGGCTGTTTCCAGCCGCCAGATACACACATCTTATTTTCATTTCTTCAACAGTCCCATGGCGATCTTCTCACTGGTGATGGGAAGCTCCTTAAACCACAGCCCTGTGGCGTTGGCAATGGCATGGGCAATGGCCGGGGACGGCGTGTTGATGACGATCTCTCCGATGGACTTGGCTCCGAAGGGGCCGGTGGGCTCATAGCTGCTTTCAAATTCTACCCGCAGCCTTCCCATATCCAGCCGGGTGGGGATCTTATACTGCATGAACGAGTTGTTCATCATATGACCCTTTTTGTCGTACTGGACATTCTCATATAAGGCCATTCCAATTCCCTGGACAATGCCGCCCTCGGTCTGGACCCGGGCCAGGTTGGGATTGATGACCGTTCCGCAGTCCACCACAGCCGCATAGTCCAGGATCTCCACATGGCCCGTCTCCTTATCCAGCTCGATCTCCACCGCGCCTGCCATGAACGGCGGCGGCGATACGGGAGAGCTGTGGGTCTCCGTCACCTGGAGGGCTTCCTGGCTGCCGCACATGGACGCCGTCCCCAGGTCTGTCAGAGTCACCGACTCTCCGGTAGCCGGATCCAGGAAGCGTGTCCCGTCAAACTCCAGTTCCGCGCCGGAAACATCCGCCGCATACCGCGCTCTCAGAAGCTCCGCCGCCTTGTCCTCCATCTTCTCCAGCAGCTTTCCGCAGGCTCTTTCCACGGCCTTTCCCGTCACATAGGTGGTGCTGGATGCATAGGATCCGGAGTCGTAGGGGGAGGCGTCCGTATCCGCCCCGTAAACGGTGATCTGGTCTGTGGAGCAGTCCAGGCACTCCGCCGCCATCTGGGCCAGGATGGTATCGCAGCCTGTTCCCATGTCTGCCGCCCCGATGGTCAGCGTATAGTATCCGTCCTCATTGAGCTTGATGGAAGCCGAGCCCACGTCCACGCCGGAGATCCCGGAGCCCTGCATGGCCATGGCGATGCCGACGCTCCTCACCTTTCCATTTCCCATGTCCCGGCAGGGGAATTTTTCCTTCCAGCCGATCATCTCCGCTGTACGCATCAGACATTGATCCAGGGTACAGCTTGCCGCTGTCTCACCGTAATAGGCCGGCATCACATCTCCCTGACGCACCACATTTTTGAGACGCAGCTCCACCGGATCCATGTGCAGCTTTTCCGCCAGCTGGTTGACTGCCGACTCCACGGCAAAGATCCCCTGGGTAGCTCCGTAGCCCCGGTAGGCTCCCGCCGACATCACGTTGGTATAGACCACGTCGTAGGCAAACCGGTGGGCCTTGGGAGTGCCGTACAGCGGAATGGACTTATGGCCGGAAAGTCCCACAGTCGTAGGGCCATGCTCGCCATATGCTCCAGTATTGGACAATGTGTACACATCGATGGCCTGGATGATCCCATCCTTACTGGCTCCGATCCGCACAGAGACCTCCATCTCATGGCGGGGAGTGGAGGCCGTCTGGCTCTCCATCCGGGAAAAGATCATTTTGGACGGCCGCCCCGTCTTCCAGGTGACAAAAGCCGGGAATATCTCAGAAACCACCGTCTGCTTCGCTCCGAAGCCGCCGCCGATCCTGGGCTTCACGACCCGGATCTTCGACTTGGGGATCCCCAGGGCGTTGGAAATGATCCGCCGCACATGGAACACGATCTGGGTGGAGCTTAAAATGTTCAGCCGTCCGTAGGCGTCAAAATAGCAGCAGGTCCGGAAGGTCTCCATCATGGCCTGCTGGTCGGCCAGGGTATGGTATGTACCCTCTGCCACCACGTCGCACTCTGCCAGGACCGCATCCACATCTCCCTGTCCGGATACCTCGCTGGCGCACAGATTTCTCTTATTGTCCGCTCCCACAGGACAAAGAGATCTCCAGCTGTCCTCGGGATGGACCAGGATCTCGTTATCCTTGGCAGTCCGGAAGTCCAGAATAGCCGGAAGCACCTCATACTGCACCTTCACCAGCTTTAAGGCCCGGTCCACGGCGTCCTCGGTCTCCCCGGCCACAATGGCCACCGGATCTCCCACATACCGCACATGCCGGTCCAGGATCAGCCGGTCGTATGGGCTGGGCTCCGGATACGTCTGCCCGGCCATGGTAAACCGCTCTGCAGGCACGTCCTCCCAGGTATAAACGGCTGCGATCCCCGGCACCTTCATGGCCGCATCCGTCTTTACAGACTGGATCATGGCATTGGCGTGGGGGCTCCTTAACACCTTAACGATCAGACAGTCCCTGGGGGCCAGATCGTCCATATACACCGGTTTTCCCATCAGAAGCGCCATGGCGTCCTTCTTACGGATCCCCTGATTTACATTCTTCATGACGCTCCTCCTCTCTTTTTATATTCAATAAACGCGCGGATCCCCCGGAGCTGTCCCTCGTAGCCGGAGCAGCGGCACAGGTTCCCGGCCAGATATTCCCGGATCTCATCGTCCGTGGGGTCCGGATTTTCCCGGAACATGGCAATGGCGTTCATGACCATGCCCGGATTGCAGAAGCCGCACTGTTCCGCTCCCTGGTCGGCGATGAACGCGCCGAACTCCTCGGCTTCCTTCTGGAGCCCCTCCAGGGTGTCGATCCTGTGGCCGTCGGCCCGGGCCGCCAGGACAGAACAGGAAAGGACCGGCTTATCATCCATAAATACGGTGCAGAGGCCGCAGTTGGACGACTCGCAGCCCCGCTTCACGCTGAGACAGCCGTGATCCCGTAAAAAATCAATGAGAAGCCTGTCGTCGGGGATCAGCGCCTCCACATTTTTCCCATTTAAGACCAGTGAAATCTTCATGCCCTCTGTCCCTCCTTCTCTTCTGTCAGGCACCCCGGAGCCTTAACCGGAGCGTCGGCTCCTGCGGCCTGCCCGCTTCCTCCGTACAATGCTTCCATCAGCCCCCGGTACAGGAGAACGCCCGCCAGGTGGCTGCGGAATTCCTTTCCCGCCCGGATATTGCTGCCCGTGGGGACCACAGATGCAAGCTCCGCAGCCAGAAACTTCCGCTCTTCCTCTCCAGAGGCCTGGAACCGCTCCAGCCATTCTGCCGGAAGCTCATAGGATCTGGCCCGGGCCGGGGTCGCCCCAAAAACAGCCCGTCCGGCAGCCCGTTCCCCTTCTCCGGATCTCCATCCGTCCCCGACGGCCACCGCACAGGCCATCACAGGAAAATCCGTCTTTGTGTTCCGGTGGGACAGGTAGGCGTACCGCCGTTTTTCCTTCTTTACGATGACCCGCACCAGAATATCATTTTCTGCTCCCTCTGCCGCAAACCGCTCCATGGGCACCAGACCTCCATGGTACAGCTCCACCCAGGAATCCAGGGCCAGGAACATGGTCAGCACGTCAGAAAATCCAAACCGTCCGAAAATACTGCCGCCCACGGTGGCCAGGTTCCGGAACTGGACGCCCACGATGTGACGCAGGATCTCCCGGACGGCTCCTCCGGTCATGGTGTCAAGTCCCTTATGGAGCTCCAGCTCCCTTAAGCTAGTCATGGCCCCGATCCTGTATTCCTCTTCCGTCTCTTCAATACCGGAAAGTCCCAGGTCCGACAGATCGATGACCGTCTGCACCGTCCGGTTCTGCATTTTCAGCCACAGCATGCCGCCGAGGATATGGGCTGATTTTTTCTGGTTCCGCACATAAGCGTCCTCCAGGCTCTCCGCCCGCACATATTCTCTGAATTTAAGCATCTGTTTCCCTCCTCCATATGATCGTCTTTTCTCCCATGGCCTCTGCGGTCTGTCCCGTCATATGATACAGACCTCCGGCCATCCGGATAAAATTCACTTCAGCATTTACGCCCATCTGCCAGAAAAAGCAGGGGCCTTTTCCGTTCCATGATCCTTTTCTTCTATTATAAGCCGCAGGGCGGATATTTTCCACTTTTACTTTCTAAAAAGGGCCCGTCTGGCCTGTTCCGGCCTTCGGGCCCCTTCTGGATCTCTTCTGGTACGCCCTGGTATCCAGATACCTCCCGGCCTCCTTCCTGCTTTCAGTCCGGAAGCCAGCAGCCAGGCCCTTTAAGCCTCCTTCTCTCTGGGGATCACAATGTTCAGGACAATGGCCAGGATCGCTGCCGGAACGATACCGGAGCCTCCGAAGATCAGCTGTACTGCCTCGGGAAGTCCGGCGATCACTGCGCCATTGGCACCAATGCCGTAGCCAAGTCCCAGGGCCGTGGATACGATGGTGATGTTCCTGGCTGTCAGCGGCTCCTTTGCGATCAGCTGGATGCCGCTGATGACGATGGATGAAAACATCATCACCGCCGCTCCGCCCAGAACGCTCTGGGGCATAATGGAGATCAGCGCCGCCAGCTTGGGGAGCAGGCCGCAGAACACCAGGAATACGGCTCCTGTGGCCAGGGCATGCCGGTTGACGATCTTTGTCATGGCCACCAGGCCCACGTTCTGGCTGAAGGATGTGTTGGGCAGCACGCCGAACAGGGCTGCAAAGCTGGAGCCCAGACCGTCGCAGATAACGCCGCCGGAAAGCTCAGAATCGGTCGCTTCCCGTCCCATGCCGCCTTCCATCACGCCGGAAATATCGCCCACGGTCTCCACTGCCGTTACGATGAACATGATCAGCACCGGGACGATGGCACGCAGGTCAAAGACCAGGGGGACCGGCATCAGCTTCGGTATGGAAAACCAGGAGGCCTCCGCCACCTTGTCCCAGTTTAAGACCCATGCCTTGGTATACTCCACGCCATCAGCAGTAATGCCTGTGGGGGATAAAAAGAGGCCCATGACAGCCGACGCAATATATCCGGCGATGATTCCGATCAGAATGGACGATGCGCTGGTCATGCCCTTTGTTCCGTGCTTAAACGCGATGATCACCACTGTCACAAGAGCGCCCAGAGCCAGGTTCTCAATGGAACCAAAATCAGCTGCCATATTTCCGCCGCCAAAGGAATTGACGCCCACGGATACCAGGGACAGGCCGATGGAAAGGACTACTGTTCCAGTGACCACTGCCGGGAAAAACCGCCTCAGGGGCTTTAATAAAAAGCCCAGGACCGTCTCAAACAGGCCGCCAAGAACGGAGGCCAGCATAATGGCCCCGTAGCCGGCAATGCCGCCGCCCATGACCTTTGCCACACTGTTGAATACACCGATGAAGCCGGAGCTGGTTCCCATGATAATGGGGACCTTTCCTCCCACAGGACCGATGGCGTAAAGCTGCACCAGTGTCACGATCCCGGCCACCAGCATGGCGTTCTGCAGCAGATCCACCTGCAGCTCTGCAAATTCGCTGCCTGCTCCAATGCCGCAGGCGCCTGTGATGATGAGGATCGGAGTCAGATTTCCCACAAACATGGCCAGCACATGCTGAAGCCCCAGGGGAACTGCCTTTGTGAGCGGAAGCTTCCCATAAAAGTCAAACGCCGCTCCTTTTGTTTCTGCTTTTTCCACTTTTCTCTCTCCTTTTTAGCCTTTTTCTGCTTTTTTCAGCCCCTCTATCATGGGCGATAGGAGAAAAAAAGTCAATAACCCAATGAATATTCAGAAACTTTAATTATTTCTAATAATTCGGAATTTTTCTTGCATTAAAAGCCAGTTGGGACGGAAAAAATTCATCAGCTGCCAGTAACCGGCCCCCAGAAGGCCATATTCCCGGATCAGGTCAAACTTTCCCTGAATGCTCCGCACATCCTCGAACCAGATCTCATGCTGGATCCCGTACTGCCAGTAACGAAGGTATGGGGACCAGGCCGTCTCGTCGAACCGGATCGGGACTCCATGATCGATGGCCCGGGCCACCGCCTCCCGGTTGCTGATGGACTGGGCCTTTGTGGTCCCGCGCACATAGGGAAGGGGCCATTCATATCCATAATTGGGGATCCCCAGACTGATCTTTTCCACCGGAATGGCTGAAACCGCGTACTCCACCACCCGGCGGACCATATTGAGGGGGGCTACGGCCATGGGAGGGCCGTATGTATATCCCCATTCATACGTCATCAGCATCACCCGGTCCGCCGCCTCCCCTAACAGACGGTAATCGATGCCTTCATATAAAAGTCCTTTCTGGTCCGGCGACGTTTTCGGAGCCAGGGCCACAGAGACCGGATAACCGAATACCTGGAGCACACGGCGCACACGGCCTGTAAATTCTGCAAAGGCCGGCCCGTCCTCTGCCCGGACATACTCAAAATCAATGTCCAGCCCCCGGTAGCCCTTTTCTGTCATCGTCCGTCCCTGCTCCCAGATCAGCCTCTCCTGGAGCCTTCTGTCCTCCATCAGCGCCGTCACCAGATTGTTGTTAAAGCGGCCGTCTGCACCCAGGGGCGTCAGGACCATCACAGGATCCACGCCGGCATCCGCTGCCTGGCGGATCAGCCAGGTATCATCGGACGAAGGCGGGATCAGTGTTCCCTGTTCTGTAAAGCCGTAGGAAAAAATATAAAGCTCTGTCAGAAACGGAAGCGTCTGCTCCGCCGTCTCCCTTGAAATAAACGGATATGCATAACCAAATGAGTATAGCTCCCGCCTGGACTGTTCCCGGTCCGCCGCCGGTCCTTCCGGGACCAGGAGCGACTGGCCCACAGCCAGGCGGTATGGATATTCTATCTGGTTGGCCCACAGAAGCTCTCCCACAGGGATACCGGCCGTCTCTGCGATCCGGTCCACATTGTCCCCTTCTTTTACCACGTAAACTGACACGTTCTCCCGCTCCCCATCCATTTCTTTCCTATTAATATATGAGCAGGGGCTGTCCGGGGGAACGAAAAAACGCACCTGCGTGCTTTTCCGCCTGCGGACGGGCCGCTTTTTTGCGCCCTCTGCGGAAAAACTGCTTCCGGCCCATGGCGGTCCCTGCGGAGCGTTTTAATATCATAGGACGCATTTTCCCATGACATAAAAATACCCGGAAAAGAACGTTCCCATATGGAACCGTCCCTTCCGGGTGATTTCAGTCATATCCGTTCAGTTATCGCTCAGCCAGCGCTGTCAGCCGTCCGTCCACCACATCGATCAGGATGGTATCTCCTGTATGGACGCCGTCGGAAAGGATCAGCTTTGCCGCCAGGGTCTCCACATTTTTCTGCAGATACCGTTTCAGCGGTCTGGCTCCGTAAACCGGATCGTAGCCATTGTCCACGATGAACTGCTTTGCCTCATCGGACAGGGCGATGGTCAGCTCCTTATCGGCCAGACGCCGGTTGATGTCTGCTGCCAGAAGATCCACGATCCCTCCGATGTTGTCCTTTGTCAGAGGCTTAAAGAGGATGGTCTCATCCAGACGGTTTAAAAACTCTGGACGGAAATGGGCCCGAAGATCGTTCATGACCATCTGCTCCGCCTCCGGCCGGATATTCCCGTTCTCATCGATGCCCTCCAGGAGATACTGGGAGCCGATATTGGAGGTCAGGATGAGGATCGTATTCTTAAAGTCCACGGTCTTTCCCATGGAATCGGTGATCCGCCCGTCGTCCAGTACCTGTAAAAGCACGTTGAACACGTCCGGATGGGCCTTTTCCACCTCGTCGAATAAGACCACGCAGTAGGGCTTTCTGCGGACTGCCTCGGTCAGCTGGCCGCCCTCATCGTAGCCCACATATCCTGGAGGCGCTCCGATGAGACGGGACACAGAATGCTTTTCCATATATTCGCTCATATCGATCCGCACCATGTTGTTCTCGTCATCAAACAGGCTCTCTGCCAGGGCCTTGGCCAGCTCCGTCTTTCCGACGCCGGTGGGGCCTAAGAACAGGAAGGAGCCGATGGGCTTGGTGGGATCCTTGATCCCGGCCTTGGACCGGATAATGGCCTCTGTGACCTTCTCCACGCCTTCATCCTGGCCCACCACCCGCTTATGGAGCTGTTCGTCCAGATGAAGTGTCTTATTCCGCTCGCTTTCTGTAAGCTTTGCCACCGGGATCCCCGTCCACCGGGAAATGATCCTGGCGATCTCCTCTTCCGTAACGCTTTCATGGACCAGACTCAGATCCTGGTTCTTTACCTTTTCCTCCTCGGCCTCCAGCTCCTTTTCCAGCTGCGGAAGCTTTCCGTACTGGAGCTCCGCCGCCTTATTCAGGTCATACTTCTGCTGGGCGTCCTGGATCTGGCGGTGCAGGCTCTCGATCTCCTCACGCAGGCTGGAAAGCCGGTCCACCGACGCCTTCTCGTTCTCCCACTGGGCCTTCTGGGAGGCAAAGGTGTCATGAAGCTCCGCCAGCTCCTTCTGAAGATCCGCCAGCCGCTCCTGGCTCAGATGGTCGGTTTCCTTCTTTAAGGCTGCCTCCTCGATCTCCAGCTGCATGATCTTCCTGGACAGCTCATCAAGCTCGGTGGGCATGGAGTCCAGCTCGGTCTTTATCATGGCGCAGGCCTCGTCCACCAGGTCAATGGCCTTATCCGGAAGGAACCGGTCGCTGATATACCGGTTGGACAGGACCGCCGCCGAAACCAGGGCCGAATCGGTGATCTTTACTCCATGGAAGACCTCATACCGGTCCTTCAGTCCCCGGAGGATAGAGATGGTATCCTCCACCGTGGGCTCATCCACCGTCACCGGCTGGAACCGCCGCTCCAGGGCCGGATCCTTTTCAATATATTTCCGATATTCGTCCAGGGTCGTGGCGCCGATGCAGTGGAGCTCGCCCCTGGCCAGCATGGGCTTTAACATATTTCCGGCATCCATGGAACCCTCGGTCTTTCCCGCTCCCACAATGGTATGAAGCTCATCGATGAAGAGAATGATCTGCCCCTCGCTCTTTTTCACTTCCTCCAGAACAGCCTTTAACCGCTCCTCAAATTCGCCCCGGTATTTGGCTCCTGCCACCAGTGCTCCCATATCCAGGGAAAACAGCTTTTTATCCTTTAAGCCCTCCGGCACATCGCCGCGGACGATCCTCTGGGCAAGCCCCTCCACCACGGCCGTCTTTCCGACGCCTGGCTCGCCGATGAGCACCGGGTTATTCTTTGTCTTCCGGGACAGGATCCGGACCACATTCCGGATCTCCGCATCCCGGCCGATGACCGGGTCCAGCTTCTGGTCCCTGGCCCGCTCCACCAGATCGGCCCCATATTTATTTAAGGTATCATAAGTAGCCTCTGGATTGTCGCTGACCACCCGCTGGTTTCCGCGGACGGTGGAAAGAGCCTGCAAAAAATTGTTCCGGTCAATGGCGTATAAGCGGAACAGCTCCTTTAAAGCCCGGTTGGGCTCCCTTAACAGGCATAAGAACAGGTGCTCCACGGAAACGTACTCGTCTCCCATGGCCTTTGCCTCATCCTCTGCGCTGATGAGGACCTTGTTGAGATCGTTGGTCAGATAGACCTGGCCGCCGCCGGAAACCTTTGGAAGCTTATTTAACGCCTGCTCCGCCTCATTTAAAAACTGGCCGCCGGAGATCCCCATTTTCGTCACCAGCTTCATGATCAGGCTGTCCTCCAGCCGCAGGAGGCTCACCAGAAGATGCTCCTGGTCGATCTGCTGGTTTCCATATTCATAAGCCAGCTTCTCGCAGCCCTGGACGGCCTCCACTGACTTTTGTGTAAACTTACTGATATTCATATACAATCCTCCTTTTGAAAAGGAAATGGTCTTGTTTATTTGTTCTAGGCAGAATATAACACATGTTATTAGCACTGTCAAGAGGCGAGTGCTAATTTTTCGGGATTTTTTCTTTTCCGCCCCCCAGATCCATTTCACATAAACCATAGGAAGCCCGCTGCGAGAGCTCCCATGTTCCCGCGGCAGCTGCCAAAGTCTCGTGCAGGCACGGACTTTGGCCCGCTGCCCGCGTAAAAAGGCGCTGCTTTGCAGATACATTCCCATCTGCTTTGCAGCGCCTTTTCCGGGGCGGTTCCTTTATTCAGTTCTGCGGCTGACGAAACGCCTGACCGCCTGTTTCCACTATCCCTGGATCCGCTCCAGCTCCATATCCTCCGGCAGGATCAGATTCAGCAATATGGATACGACAAACACCACAGCTACCACATTGGCGGAAAATACGGACTGGACCACCTCCGGAAATATCCGCCACAGGTCGATCTCACTGGCCGCAGTAAAACCGATGCCCACAGAGAGCGACAGGGCGGCGATGGTCATGTTCCGCTGGGTAAATCCAGCCCTGGAAAGCATCTGGATCCCCGATACCATGATGGTCCCGAACATCATGATCGTGCACCCGCCCAGAACGGATTCCGGGAGGGATGCAAAAAAGTTCCCCACCGGTGGCAGGAATCCGGCCAGCAGCATACAGCCGGCCCCGGTGGCAATGGTAAAGCGGTTTACGACCTTCGTCATGTTCACAAGCCCCACATTCTGGGAAAATGAGGTCACCGGAGGGCATCCGAACAGGGCAGAAACGACGGAAGCAAAGCCGTCGCAGGCCAGGGAACCGGAAATCTCCTTTGAGGTGATCTCCCGGCCCAGCCCTCCGGAGACCATGGCAGTCGTGTCCCCGATGGTTTCTGCTGCAGAAACCATAAAGATAATGGCAACGGAAAAAATGGCTCCCATATGAAATTCCGGTACAAAGGGCAGAAGCGCTGGCATGGAAACGATTCCCTCTGAAAAGATCACCGACAGATCCACCTTGCCCATAAACACTGCCAGAATATATCCCACCACAAGTCCTGCCAGCACAGACAGCTGCTTCAGATATCCCCGTGCCAGGATGTTCCAGCCCAGACAGACGGTCAGTGTGACAGCTCCCAGAAGCAGATTGGAGGCCGAGCCAAAATCCTCCGCGTAGCCGCCTCCAAAGGATCTGGCCCCCACCGTAAACAGGGAATATCCTATGGCGATCACCACCGACGAGGCGACCACAGGGGCAATGATCTTTCTCCAGTATCTGGCAAACAGGCCGATGACGCCCTCAAAGACTCCGCCGCAGATCACTGCGCCTATGACGGCCGGATATCCGTAGCTGGCCGCCACGGTGCTCAGCACCGTAACAAACGTAAAGCTGACACCCATGACGATCGGAAGCCTGGAACCGATCCTCCAGACCGGAAACAGCTGGATCAGCGTTGCGATCCCGGCCACCAGCATGGCATTCTGAAGAAGAACGGCGACCTCTGCCTGGGAGAGCCCTCCTGCGGCCGCAATGATCGTGATCGGCGTCAGGTTCGACACAAACATGGCAAGAATATGCTGGAGTCCAAAGGGCACTGCCTTTAAAAGAGGCACCCTCCCGTCCAGCCTGTATATGTTGCTGATGCTGCATTCACTGTTCTTCATACTCTTATCCTTTCCTGGTTAAAATGCGGCTGGGGGATCCTCAGCCTTTTTCTCCCTCTCTGCCTTTCTTATTACCCGCTCATAGGAGACCCACAAAAACACCGCCGCTGCCGTCCATGCCGCCGGATGGCAGAAGCATGTAAGAACGTAGCTTCCCATTTTCATGGCAAAGACCGCCGTCACCAGCCTTGCCAGCAGCTCTGCGATCCCCCCGGCCATGGGCAGGAAGCCGTATCCGCATCCCTGCATCACGTTCCTGTATACAAAGATCGCACCCAGCGGGATAAAAAACACCACACAGATGTTCATGTAGGTCCTGGCCCATGGCATCATGGCGCTTATATCGCCTGCAAAAAACAGGCTCATGGCCGGACGCAGGAAAACAGTCCCCAGGACTGCCGCCATAACCGCATAGACCACTGTTACGGTCATGCCCGCCCGGACTCCCTTTTTTACCCGGTCCAGATCCCCTTTTCCAAAATTCTGGCCGGCATAGGAGGCCATGGCCTGGCCCAGGGCGATCATTCCCTGCTCCACCAGGGTCTCCAGCTTTCCGGCCGCCGTATAGGCCGCCACTGCCAGGGAACCGAACTGGTTTACAGCCGACTGCATGACCATGCCCCCGGAGGCTGTGATGGCAAACTGGAGCGCCATGGGAATTCCAATGGACAGCTCCCGTCTGACGTCTCCTCTGTGGGGACGCCACTGACCGGCTCCCGGCGTCAGATCCGGCGTTTTTAAGAAAATATATCCGCCGCATAATACTGCCGATACTGCCTGGGAAAGCACCGTTGCCAGGGCTGCGCCTTCCACACCCATGCCTCCGCCCACGATCAGCGCCAGATCCAGCGCCACGTTTAAGCAGGCGGAAAAGACCAGAAAAAACAACGGGACCCGGCTGTTTCCCACCGCCCTCAGAAAGGCAGAAAACAGGTTATAGAATACACAGGCCGCCGTTCCTGCGGCAACGATCTTGATATACCGGCCCGCCTCCTTGAAAATGTCCTCCGGAGTCTGCATGAGACGAAGAAGCGGATCCATGACCGCCAGGAAAAAACCTGTGAGGATCACCGTTGTGACGGCTGAGAGAAAGATCCCTGCGGAAACGCTCCGCTTTACACCAGCCGTATCCCCGGCTCCATACCGCTGGGCCGTCAGGATCGTAAAGCCGGAGGTGAGTCCCTGGGCAAAGCCTGTGATCAGAAACATGATGATCCCGGTGGAGCCCACGGCCGCCAGGGCTCCGGCTCCCACATACCGGCCCACGATGATCGTATCGGCCATATTATAAAACTGCTGGAAAAGGTTTCCCAGCAAAAGCGGTATCGTAAACCGCAGAAGGACCGGCAGGGGCCGTCCCTTTGTCATATCCGTTCCCATATGACGCCTCGCTTCCTTTTAATTTCCCAGTTTATTTTAGCGCATCCGCAGAAAGGCTGCAAGTGGATTTTCCGCTGTTTTACAGGCCGCACTTAAAACAGGTCCAGCATATTATCCAGATACATCTCCTCTCTCACATGGATCTGGTATTCCGGCCTGGTCATGTAATAAAGAAGGAACTCCAGGACCAGGGCGCTGCCCAGTCCCCGGCCTTCGATCTTAAAATCAGAAAAGCCCATGGGAAGATAGACATTCCGGATCTCTTCTGCTCCGATGAATCCCGGATTTTCCATGGCTCTGGAAAACCGGTAGCCCTCCCCTGCGCCGGGAGCCGTACAGCAGTGGTCCGGACCGTCCTCCCCGAGATTTTTCCGGCTGACGGCCTCGTAACAGCGTTTCCTGTCCCTGCATCCATAGAAACAGCATTCGTTGCACAGGAATTCCACCTTGGCCTTCTGGCGTTCTGACAGCGTATCCCATTGGTCAAGGGCCTTATTCAGCCGGAAATCCGGCACTGCATAGCGAAACTCCTCTCTGTCGACCTCCTCTGTGAACCGGTCAAAATCTGTCAGTACCTTTGTGGTGGAGGAAACAAAATAAAGGCCTGGATATTTCTTTTTTAAATACTCCAGCAAAAGCTCCGAATGAACGATAACGCCGTTTTTCGTTTTCCCGCTCTTCTCAAACATGGCGCAGAGAGCGTTGCATTTCCGGTCCGCAAGATGCTCCTCCCTGATCAAGGAATTACTGAAGGTCAGACGGCCAGAGATCCCGTACTTCTCCAGCAGCGCCAGGACCTCTCCCGGATCCTGGTCTCCTTCCCCGACACGGCCCCCGCCCCAGATGCATCCCGCCGGAGCGCCGTATATGGAGCCGATCCCGCACCATTCGTAAAAATATTCCCTATGTTCAAAAAATAACGGCAGAAATCTCTTGTACAGCTCATAAAACTCAAACAGGCCCGGAAGATGGAAGTACGCCGTTGTTTTCCCGGAACTGATTCTATCCTGTGGCATATATGGTCTCTCCTTTTATGTAAACTTGGCATTCCGCTCAATGCACGGCACCTGTTTCAGCCGCATCTGTCCGGCCGTCCAGATCCAGGGATGCTCTCGCCTCCCTGTTCCCGGCCCCCATGGGATCCACAGCCTTATATGTGATCGTCCGGACTATTTTTCTTTTTCATTGGTGTATATCTCCATTTGCGTAGCAGGCGCATACATGTGTGTCCAGAACACCGGTTTCTGTTGCAGGGCATTCCATGGCAATGTATAATAAAAGTATAAAAATAAACGATGGAGGGATGCACGATGACTGCTGCTTTACTTATTTTAGGCGCACTGCCCTTTGCTGTCGGCCGCATACAGGACTGGTATATGTCCGCCAATCTCAATTCCTCCCTGCCGTACGGGGTGATCTCCCTCGCTTTCCTGTCTGCCTGGGGCCTCCTCGCATTTCTCATGAACGGAAACGGAAAAAGGACAAAGCGGATCGTTATTTTCCTGAATCTGATCGCAGCTTTAGACCTGATACTGATCGGCATTCAGATACTGGTCCTCCATGCCTACTGGCTCAATGGCATTGGGATCTGGACACAGCTTTTCTACCTGCCGGTGCTGAACCTCGGTTTCTGTTTGACAGACTGGAGCCATGGCGTTTTCCCCGCCTATGCCGCTGGTTTTATTCTCATGGTCGGCGTTACATTTGCCGGCTGTAAGCTGAGGGAAAAAGGAACGAGATAAGAGGGGGCCGGGTTGCTGTCCGTTCCGTTTTTGTCCGCTTCGTAATTCGTATCACAAAATACATAGAAATACAATATTTTTTACTCTTAAAAAGCTCGATATGGCGTCTGTCGTTAAAAGACGGGCCGTATTAGAGCCATCTAAGTTAAATCGGGACAGTCAAAAAGCAGGCGGCACAATGGTTCGCGTTGTGTTGTCTGCTTTGATTTACGCGGGCAAGAACCAAAGTCCGTGCCTGCACGAGACCTTGGCGACTGCCGCTCATGAGTGATTGTTATTAAGAACAATATTCCAAAGTTAAAATCAAGCTTTATAACATACAATTCATAATCACGCTTATCATCATTTCTTTTTCTTCTGGTCTGGACTCTGCGATCATAATGGTTAGTGCTACTAAAGCAGCATCTTCTATTTTCTTTTGTCCATCTATAAACAGTACTTCATTTTTATCAAGAAAATAGAGAAACATTGTCGCAGCAATTCTTTTATTTCCATCGAAAAAGCTGTGGTTCTTGGTCACCAAATACAGCAAATTTGCAGCTTTTTCTTCCAAAGATTCATAGATATCTGTTCCTCCAAATGACTGATAAATATTACCGATACTGCCTTTGAAAGAATCATCCTTTTCTTTTCCAAACAAATCGGATTCATCTCCGAATCGCATGCTCTGGATTACGTCCATACATTCCTCATATGTAAGAACATACGTCGCACGATTTCCTTCTGGCCGTGTCATACTCTGGTGATCATAAGAATCCAGCAAATCCAGTGCACTGCTATATTTTTCTATTACAGAAAGAACCTGCCTGCTATCCAACTCGTTTTCGGTCCGCTTCATAATTCGTATCACCTCACCTAACTGCTTGATACGATTATCATTTACTGCGTAGCCCTTCAATATGTATTGCTTAAGAACTGAATTTGCCCAACGCCGGAATTCAACGCCTCGTTTTGATTTTACACGGTAGCCGACAGAAATGATAACATCCAGGTTATAATATTCAATTTGTCGTTCTACTTCACGTTCACCCTCTTTTTGAACTGTCGCAAATTTTGCGACAGTTGCCTTATCACTTTCTAACTCTTCTCTCAAAGCATTATTAATATGTTTACCAATTGTTTTTACATCCCGGTCAAAAAGCTCAGCCATTTGATTTCTATTCAGCCAGACCGTCTCATGATCTACTGCCACAGGAAGCGTTATCAATTTATCCTCTGTTTCAAAAATTACAATTTCATTTTTGTTCATATCGTTCCTCCAATTCTATTCCTTTTTCCTTCATCAACTTCTGCACCTTAACGTAATATGCAATTAATCTGAGTACGTACTCCGGCATCTGCCTTCTTCCCGCTTCCCACTCCTCTAATGTTCTCAGAGGAATATCCATATATCGTGAAAATTCTGTCCTGTTCATATCCAACATTTCACGAATTCCTTTTAATGTACCTATCTGCTTTTCAATCCTTTCTTTTTTGTCCATCTCGCTCTCCTTATGTATCCACTCATTGTGTGGATATAGTATCACAAAATATAAATAAATACAATATTTTTTGAAAAAAAGTCAAACATGGTATGCATCGTTAAAAAGCGTGCCATATTGGTTCTTCCGCTTCTCCGTCCAGGCCACCTCGAAAAAGCTCCGCTTTTCCTCGGTGTTTGGCTTTCGCCAAATTGGACACTCGCAATAAGGAGACGCTTGCAAGCAAGCTTGCCTATGGTTCCGCTGCTCCGTCCAGGCCACCTCGAAAAAGCTCCGCTTTTCCTCGGTGTTTGGCTTTCGCCAAATTGGACACTCGCAATAAGGAG
>ENA-UONQ01000955-UONQ01000955.1-human-gut-metagenome-genome-assembly--contig:-CS26-NODE-955-length-29274-cov-15.727472_pt1 | contig 29274 bp, 27 predicted proteins | sample MGYA00242460_ERZ724007 | MGnify/ENA metagenome assembly ERZ724007
AAATAGAACCATAATACCAATACTAAAAAGTATAGTAATAAGATTTTATTTGCGAGATTGAATAAGGAGTACTCATTATGAACGCAAAGAAAAAAACAATCATCATTGCTTCCATAGCTATTTTGTTGGTAGCGTTTATCATCGTTGCTTTTCTGGCTACACAGAGAAGCTCGGACTACTACACGCAAATTGATAATGACTGTGTAACCGAGATTGCACCGCATGGAGCGATGAATTATCGCTACACATTAAGTACCTACGACGAGACCGGGGCAGAAAGAGAACTGAGCTTTGAAACGAGCCGAATTCTCACTGACGATGCATATCTATGTCTGAAGGTGGCTCCATTCCGAGGCGTTGTCACCTGGGCGGAAGTGCAATTTGATGAAATGCCTGCCGCCGTGCAGGAACAATACGGTGGCAATTCGTAAGCCGGAGCCTATGACATAGACGCTATTTCAAACGGAAAGGCAGGTGCAGTATGAAAAGAATAAGAAAGTTCCTATTTCGCTTCTTCGCTCTAGCGATGCTGGCCATGCTCGTTGCTGGCAGTGTTTTGGGCGGATTTGGTTATAAAATGTACCGTGATGCACTTGCCGAGCAACCTCTTGATCAGAAAGTCGCAGAGATTCAAGCCGATCCCAATTATACTACCCTTGCTGAAATCCCGGAGATTTATTTGGACGCCGTTGTGGCGGTAGAAGATCACCGTTTTGAACAGCATTTTGGGATCGACCTGATTGCCATAGGCCGAGCCGCTTGGAATAATCTGACCTCTTGGAGTCTGCGTGAGGGTGGCAGCACCATAACACAGCAGCTTGCCAAAAACCTGTATTTCACGCAGGAAAAAAGTTTTATCCGTAAGATTGCTGAGATGTTTATGGCCTTCCGACTGGAAAACGCCTATACGAAAGACGAGATTTTAGAGTTGTATGTCAATTCCATCTATTTCGGAGACGGCTACTACTGTATTTACGATGCAAGTCAAGGATATTTTGGGAAAGCCCCCATAGATATGACGGATTATGAATGTACACTTTTGGCAGGTATTCCCAATGCGCCCTCGATTTATTCATTGACCGCAAACCCGGAACTGGCAGAGCAACGTCAAGAGTATGTTGTCCAGAAAATGATCCAATATGGCTACATAAGCGAGAGTGAGGCACAAACTATCTTACAAGAACAGTCATAGCTGAAATCTATCTGCCGGGCGACGGCAAAAGAAAAAAAGCCGTCGTTCAGCAGACACTATCCATGCCCTTTTATCGCGGCGGCTTTGAATATCAAGGCCGCCGCTTTTTGTCCCCCAAAAGGAACGACGACCACACGCTAAAGATTATGGCGGCTTTAGGAGGGAGCCGCCGTGAGGCAAGGAGAATTTCGACAAAATAAGACAATACCCGCACCATCAAAAAAAGCCCGGTCACCACCGGGGCACATTCTGCTTATGAGTATGAACTGTATGATTACATAAAAGCGTTTAATAGTTCATTTGCGCCTGTCTGCGTTTTGCAGACAGGCGCTTTTTGCTGTTTATGCGGGCCTTCGCTATACAGCGGAGCCTTTCATAAAAATTTCTTCCCGCTCGCGGTTGCCAAAATCGCAAGCCTTGCATTACTGAGGCGAAAGGGAGGAGATCACCACCCCGCACCCGTGCGGCGCGAAGGGAGGTGAGAAAATGAAAGACTCCTATGAGCAGCGTATTCAAAATCAGTTTGGCGCTTTCTGCGTCAAGGTTTTGAAGAATGAGGCCCGGTACATCCAGCGCGAACTTGCCAGTCTCCAATCCCAGGAGAAATCCCTGGGCGAGCTGACAGCTTCTGAACTGGAGCAGACCGCCGTGTGGGACAAGCACTTTATGAGCGAGCATGTCTTTGAAGTGCTGGGACTCCCGGTAGTCGTGACCGGCGATCTTCTGGCTGACGCCTTGGCGCAGCTGCCGGAGGGCAAGCGAGATGTCATCCTGCTTGCCTACTTCCTGGAAATGACGGACCGTGAAATCAGCGAGAAGCTGAACATCGTCCATCAGACCGTATCCAAGCGGCGGCTCGTTACGCTGAAAGAATTGCGCGAGTACCTGATGAAGGAGGGATTTGAATGGCCGGACAAGTGAAGTCGATTCCGGTGCCGGTGATCCTGGCAGCCGTAAGCGGCGACGAGAACGCCCTTGCCGCCGTGGTCGCTCACTATGTTCATCTCCCTGGTCCGCAAATACACCCGCGCCCGCAAGCTGACTCCCCGGATGCTGAACGAGCTCATCGAGAAGATCGAAGTGTTCAACGCCGAGAAGATAGACGGTGTGTGGGAACAGCGGCTCCGTATTCACTATAACTGCGTAGGGGTCGTTGAGATCCCGGAGCTGATCCCGCTACCCGCGCCGGAGGTGTCCGTAAACACAAGAAAGGGCGTAGTCGTCAACTACGCCCCATCCACTATCGCCGGATGAAAGCAACAAAAGCAACAAAAAAAGACGAGTGTTCTTACAGCTTTTCAAATGCTATAAGAACACTCGCCATGCCTGCGATGGCGTGAAAGTGATCTCCGACCACTATGTTCCTTCGTGCTACATGAACCGCAATCGCTATATGGTTGCCCAGTCGCAACGTGTGATTGCGGTGTATGATGGACGGGACAAAGGGGGGACGCTGTTCACGCTGCGCGATGCCCATGTTCAGGGGCGAGAGATCAGGCTCATAGAAATTTGATTTCAAGGGCAAAACATAAAGGCCGCATGGGGTTTTGCATCCCATGCGGCCTTTATGCGGCTGAAGAATTTATACAAGTGCCAAAAGAGATTCCTCGAAATCATGTGCGCTCTGGCAAAGTTCGGTTACTTTGGACCAGTTCTCACAGACAGTAGGTACAAACTGCTCAAATATGCGGGTGCGCTTTTTCTGGCCTGGAATCCGAATGTTGTGATAATATTTCCCGTGTGCAATGATATGTTCCCACGGCTCTTCAATCGTCTCAATTCCATCGGTTTGATCATATGCTGCAACAATCCAGGCCTCAGTACTGTCACATGGGATAACAATACAGGTATCATCTGTTTCTTTGAGCCATGTGGTAAGGAGGCCTTTGAGGTGGGACACATATCCTGCTACAGAAGCAGTATGCCCCGGGCACGGGAGAACGATGGGACAGACAGCTCGCCCTTCGGGGGTAATATCGCACTCTAAAGGATTCCATTCTCCCTTATGAACACATTGTGTCGTCTCGCACCAGCAATGAGAAGATTTTTCTTTCCGTGATACATCACCATCCATTTGGATAACTAAAAAATCCAGAGCCGGCTGGATGCCCTTCATCAATTCCTTACGGATAGATGCATTGTCATAACACCATTTCCAGACGCCTTTCCATCCGTTCCCGTATTTTCCGGTCAGGTCATTTTCTGGCTGGAGCATGACATATGTGTTTTTTGCCCCAGTGATCTGGTCAATAACACCTTTCAAAATAATATAATCGGTGGGACCTTCGCAAACAATTCCTATGTGTTTCATATCAGAGTAGGCACACCTCCCAACCGGCCATTGATCCAAAGCCGGGACAGCGGCTGGCCTTCATTGATCAGTTCCTGAGAAACTTTGATACGCTGGATCTGGGCGTAGCCGTTGGAATCACGATCCACTGCAAACAAGCGAATATTGTCATTGTTCAAATCCAATCCATCCAAGACAAGCGGATTATGGGTAGTCAGAAAAACATGCTTGCCCTGTTGCAAAATTTGATTGCAGAAGACCTCCATCATTTTTTTTGCCAGGCGCGGATTTAATGCGTGATCAAAGCTGTCTACTGCAAAAATGGATGGACCTTGCGGGTGCATTGCCAGTGCAAGCATGAATAGTACATAAAGAGCGCCTTCGCTTGCATCGTAGCCGGTAAACTGAGCGGTGTCTTTCATGTAGCGGTCTGTGAACTCGATAATATCACGAGTAGTTGGAACATTGGCGTTGATATTGCTTTTCTTCGGGGCAGCCACTGTAATGTCAGCGGCCCAGTCAATCATATCGAGAATGTCGTCCATATAGAGATTTCCGAAAAACACTTCATCATCCTCGGAGTGGATCAATGCCTTAATAGCTTCTGCGAGGCGGCCGCCGTTCAACCCAATCGGGGTCGTTTGGGTCGTGTCAGGTGCAGTACCGCGCAATGTAATTGTGTTAGGCTGAAAAATACCATATGCCGAAAAATCCTCTGCAATTTTTCGGCTGGCATTCAAGTTGATCGCATCATCAATGAGAAAGAAACCAATATAATTGTTACTCTGCTGGGAAGAGGCGTTGCTGCGTCCCCATAACCTTTCGCCATTCTGGAAAAATGCTTCAGAATGATATTTCCAGTACTCTGTATCCGTAGGGGTAGTTAAGTGAACATCATACTGGTACACATCCGAGCTGCTACCATCATCCCATTCCAAAGAAAGATCAACGGTAGACTTTAGCCGGTTGATGCTCTTGAAATTTGACTTATAGAGGGCAGGAACACTGAGACGAACTCCCTTGCGCTGGAGACTGGCAGCATCAACCCGATCAGTCATGGCCGCGCTTAACAAACCGATTCCTTCCAGAATGGTGGATTTACCAGAGCCGTTGGCTCCGATAAATACATTGACCTTTCCCGGCTCAAAAGATGCCTTATAAAGACATTTGAAGTTTCCAAAACTTATTTTCTTCAGATTCATGTGATCGCCCCTTTCTAAATATCAGTATAGCACATTTTCAAAATTAAATACAGCATATTTTAAAAAAAAGGCAATATCTAATTTGTAAAATGCGTTGTTATTAGGAGCAGGGCAATAACGGCGTATCATGATTGACAAACCATGTTTTCCATAGTATTATTAAAAATAGGGGTTATACCTCTCAAAAGGAGATAGAGCCATGAATATGAATTTTCATTTAACCGATCAGCGTAAAAAGAGAATCGACTCTGTACAATCCATACCGATGAAACATTGTGCAGAGTATAGCGTATAAACGACGCATTTAGATTTCATCGGGAAGCCATCAAAGGGGATTTTATACCCATTTTTAGAAAGTGGCTTCCCATGCAGTTATAATGTGTATGAGGCTATGGACAATGTTTTGTCCATAGCCTTTTGTTTTTGAGCTACTATGCCAGAGGCAGAAGGCAGATACACTTATGTATCTTTGCTTTCTGCCGTTTTCTTTTGTCCAGAATATACAGGAAAGGATTGATAAACATGAGCTTATTAGAAATTGACGGACTGACACACTCTTTTGGAGAGAATGTGCTATACAAAAATGCAGGCTTTACACTCAACAAGGGGGAACATATTGGTATTGTCGGACAGAACGGAACCGGCAAAAGCACTTTAATCAAAATCTGTACGGAGCAGATCATTCCAGACAGCGGGCGTATCGTCTGGCAACCAAATACTACGGTTGGTTATTTAGACCAATATGCGGAAATTGACCATTCCCTAACGATGAAGGAATTCCTTAAATCTGCTTTCTCAAAGCTATTTGATATGGAAGCACAGGCAATGGAGCTCTATGAAAAAGCTGCTGACGGCGATATGAAAAGCCTTGAACTGGCCGCCCATTATCAGGAGCAGCTTGAAGCCCACGATTTTTACTCGATAGATACAGCCATTGAGCGTGTCGCCAATGGGTTAGGACTTCTGGCTATTGGCCTTGACCGTTCGATTGCAGAAATGAGTGGCGGACAACGAGCCAAAGTAATTTTAGCGAAGTTGCTGCTGGAAAAACCGGATGTTTTGTTGCTGGATGAGCCGACCAATTTCCTTGATAAAGACCATGTGACATGGCTGGCAGAATATTTATCTGCTTTGGAAAATGCTTTTTTAGTAGTTTCCCATGATTATGGCTTTCTGGACAAGATAGCGAACCGCATTTGTGATATTGATAACGATACTATCACGAAATACTATGGCACATATTCCGAATTTTTGCGAAAGAAAACTTTGCTGCGGGAAGATTATGTAAGACAATATGCGGCCCAGCAAAAGGAAATTAAAAAGACGGAGGAATTTATACGGAAGAACATAGCGGGAAGAAAAGCAAAGATGGCGAGAGGACGACAAAAGCAGCTTGACCGGATGGAAAAGATGGAGGCCTTAGACCAAAAGGAAATTATTCCGTACTTCCATTTTCCCGTACTTCCATTAACCAATACAGAACACTTGTTGGTGAAACATCTGGCAGTTGGCTACCATTACCCCGTTTTATCAAACGTTGAATTTAGCATTAAGGGAGGACAAAAAGTTGTTATTACTGGATTTAATGGGATTGGAAAATCGACACTGTTAAAAACCCTGATTGGGGAAATTCCATCTATGCAGGGCCATTTCAAATTTTCCGATCAGGTTACTATCGGATATTTTGAACAGGATTTAGAGTGGCAAGAACCTGAATTGACGCCCATTCAAATTGTTGCCAATGCTTATCCCAATATGGTGACAAAAGATGTCCGCAAACATTTGGCGCGATGTGGGATTTCCAGTAAACACGCTATGCAGGCCATAGGAACATTAAGCGGTGGAGAGCAGGCAAAGGTAAAAATGTGTCTGCTTACTCTGACTCCCTGCAATTTCTTAATTATGGATGAACCTACAAACCATTTAGATGTACAGGCAAAAGAGGCTTTGAAAACAGCCCTTTCAACTTTTGAGGGAACGGTACTGCTCGTATCGCATGAAGAAGCCTTTTACCGAAATTGGACACAACGAGTTATTAACATTGAGAAAAAATAGAGTTTTGTAACAGTGCATAGTAATAAAAATAGCCACTTGGAAAGTGCGCATTCGGCACTTCCCAAGCGGCTTTTGTGCATTACAAATTCTGCCGGATGATCCGCGTGATGATGCCCACGGCCACGCCCCGCTCCATATCCAGGCGGGTGACGGCAAAGGACACATCATCCTTCTTGCCGGGCATCCTGTAGTCATAGCAGGAGTGGGCTACCGCATTGACGCCATTGGCGAGCCGGACATAGACCACACCTTTATGAACATCGGTGACCTTTCCGGCGTATTTGCCCTGGATGCGGCACTTCTGCAGGTTGTCCCGGTCAGTGTTTTCCGAAGTGCTCTTGATGTCGGCCCGGATGCCCAGGTCCTCCAGGCTGTTGCGCCGTACACTGAGGATACGGATCAGCACTTCATCGCCCACAGCAAACCGCTCATGGGCGTCGCCGATCCAGTCCCAGGCAAGGTCGCGGGCCAGAATGGAGCATTCCACGCCGAACACCTCCACACGGACGACCTTTTCCGCCACAGCGATGACCCTGGCCTGGACAATGCGGCCCTCGTAGACGCGGTACATCCCATCCGGGTCCAAATCGAAATAGAAGGTCTGGCGCTTGCGCATCATGGCCTCCCGGCGGCTGGCTACCACGCTGCGGGTCTTGGAGTCAATGCCCCGCACCACAAAGTCAATGTCGGCGCCCAGCATATTCCCCAGGATCTTGTTCTGGCGCAGCATCAGGTCAGTGTATTCCTGGCCGGAGGGGCTGCGGCCCAGGTTGATCATCATTTCCTTCAGGGGGATGATGATTCTGAATCCCTTGTAGTCCACCACAGCCACCGTTTTGCGGTTGTCCAGCTGCTCAATGCCGCCCAGCTTGCCGGTGAGGATGCGGCGGGTGCGGTAGGCGTTGTGGATCTCATGCCAGATGATGTCCTCACGGTCTTCCTGTGTCTCCACATCTTCCCGGCTGCGGATGGTAAGGATCGAAGGCTCTCTGCGGCGGGGAGCGGCGGTGCGCCTGGGAGTAGAAGCGGGAGTAGGGGCTGCCTCTGCCGGCGGTTCGGCCAGAGCGGCAGGAGTTTCTGCCGCAGCCGCTTCGCTATCATCAGACGGCGCATCTTCCTCAACGGGAGCCATCGGCTCAGGAGGCTCTGCTTCTGCGGGAACTCCTTCCGCCGGCTCCATACTTTCGGCCGGCGCGGTCTTTTTCCTGCGGGTGGCCCGCTTGGGCTTGGGCGGTTCCGGTTCCTCAGCCGCTTCAGAAACAGGCTCACCGGGGACATCGGCCGCACTATCATCAGCGGGAACAGCAGAGGTATCTTCGCCATCATCACTGTCAGGGCCCTTTGCCAGAACAGCGGTGTCGTCCTCGCCGGGGAGGGCGTCTGCCGCCGCAGTATCGGCAGCTGCCGTACTAAACACCTCGCTTTCGGTAAGTTCCGGGAGGGTACCGCCATCCGCCATGGGGGCAGCATCTTCATCAGTCTGGTCCATAGAGGCCAGCAGCTCATTCAAATCGCCGCCATCAGAAGGCGCCGCCATATCAGCCTGCGCTTCATCAGGGGGCGGAGTGTTCTCCACGGGAACCGTGGTCTCAGGAGCGGAATTTTCCTGCTCCAGCAATTCCTTTTTCTTGGTTGCCATAAGTAAAAACCTCCTATGATGTGAATTTAAGAAAGGATCGAGTCCTTATCTGTGGTGATGATCCCGTCCGGGGCCTCAGCGGAAGGGGCCGGAGCTGCCTGCTTGGCGCCGGCGGGTGTGCCGGCTGCCTTGGGCTTTCTCTTTACCGGCTTTTTGGGGGCGGTCCCCTGCGGCTTGGGGGGCGGGGACGGTGCGGCGGCAGGCTTCGGCTGCGCCTGTTCCTCCAATTTTCGCCATTCAGGAATGTGCGCCGAGGCTTTGCAGTCGCGGAGCTTGGAGGATTCCGGGTGCTTGGAGTAGTCCATCTTCTCTACCTTCAGGGCTTTTTGGCCGCGGATAATGACCAGCGCCTGCGTAATCGGCAGACGAAGCACTTCATCCGGGGTGAGGACGGGTCGTTTGCCGACGCCGGAGGTCTCCCGGTATTCCGGCGTATAATTGGAGATGCGCCAGGTACCCAGCTGCTTGGATTTACTGGACACTGACACAGAGGCCAGACCAGTGCGCTCGGAGATGAATTCCGCCGTCAGGCTGTCTGTGCAGCCCAAAAACAGCTGCGCGTCGCAATTTCCAAGTATTTCCTGCCAGAGATTGAGCGGGTATCTGTTTTGGAGACCCGCAAGGTTCTGGAAGACACAGCTCATGGATATGTTTCTGGATCGAATCACACTGAGACGGCGGGAGAGGTCCGGAATGGTCCCGCAGGCAGTGAGCTCTTCCCCCAAGATATGGACGGGAACCGGCAGTTTGCCGCCCTCACAGTTCTTGTCTGCATATCGCACCAACTTGATAAAGCAGAAGGACAGGAACAGGCTTGCCAGAAAATCAAAGGTGCTGTCCTGGTCGCTGGTAACGAGGAAGTAGGCGCACCGCTCCTGGCCGGGCAGTTCCAGGTCGATCTCATCCCGGGTGGTGATCTTCTTGATGAGCTCCGACTGGAACACCTGCAGCCGGGAGCCAAGGCCGATGATGACGCCGCTGCGCACCGTGTCGCTGGCCTGCTTGAACAGGCTGTAGGGCGCTTTGGCCGGATGGGTGGGCGGCAGAACATCAAACAGGCTATCCAAGTCGGATTCCCCGTTCAGCGTCAGCAGCCGGTACACCTCGCCGATATTCCTGTTTTCTTTGGCATAGCTCTGGTCCACATAGAGGACGAGGGCTTTCAGCAGGTTCATCTCACAGGAGTCCCAGAAGTGGTCGCCCTTGCCGGTGCTGTTGGTGTTCTTGATAATGACATCCACAAAAAGCTGCGCCATCAGTTCCTGCCCTTCCACTTCGGAAAGGCAGTTCCAGCTGTCTGAGTTTTCCGGCAGCACCAAGTTGAAAACCTTGACGCAATAGCCCTGATCCCGCAGGTATTCGCTGGATTTTTCATAGAGTTCGCTTTTCGGATCTGAAATGATCAGCGATTCCCCACGGATTACCGCCTGAAGGATGCGGTTCATACAGAACGACCGGGTCTTCATGCTTCCGCTGGAGCCGTACACGGCCAGGTTGCCGTTGATACGGGGATTCTCGGGAATACAGACGGCTTTCCCGTCCAGCATCCCCAGTACAATACCTTTGTGCTTGCGCAGGTCCGGCACCAGATCCAGTACACCCTTCATTTCCTTGCGGCCCATCCAGCCGGAGGTGCCGTAGGTGCCCTTGGCCGAATAGACAAAGTTCCGGTCCGTGTCATACTCGCCGGTATCACTGTAGCCCATCCGCATGACCATGAGCAGCAGGATCGCCAGCAGGCCAATGCAGATCAGCACCCCGTACACCCCATAGGGCGGATGGAGAACAGAGGTCAGGCAGGTAAAAAAATCGGGCGACGCTGCCGCCGGAGATGTGCCGTCTCCGGGGATGCCGCCGCCATGTTTCCATGCCGCGTAGTTGCCCAATATCTGCCCCAGAAAGCCGCCTGCATAGAGAATCGCAAGGATGGCGAACGGCGCAGCGATCAGGCCTGCAATGAGTTTCTTCTTATCTATGGGAACAACCTCCCCTCGAATTTTGTGAAATCAATGGTTTGAAAGCGAACCCGGCCGCCGCAGTAGCGGCGCAGCACATCTGCCTGGAAGTCAAAGCAGATCAGCGTGCCGGGACGCTCCATCAGGTCGAGAGAGGTGTTAAAGCGTGTGATCCGGGGCAAATCGCAGAAGTAGCCGAACAGCACCGGCGTGCCGTCCCGCTCCGCAGCATCCTGCTCTATGGCCCTTCCGGCATTTCCGGTAATCAAGCCCTGGGACAGAATGCGGTTAAGCTCTGCGGTTTTCAAGGGGTCACACAGTAAAGCAAGGATCACCTCCCCCTGGTGGTTATTTGTGAGAAAATAAAAATGGTCGTAGCTGCCGTCCAGCATGAAATAGTCGTGCTTGGCCCCGCCGGTACTGGTGAGCATCTGGTAGGCCAGTTCCATGCTGTCGCCCAGCACCAGCCCATGCACATCTTCGGCGCGGTACTGCCCGGCCAGACGCTGCTGGCACAGGACACTCCACATCAGCGCCTTTACCCGCATCTCAGACTTGCAGCGCCATTTCATCAGGGCTGCGCTGCTGTTGTAGGTGACAAAAATGCCGGTGGGCGCCAGAAGCACCCCTGCGAACCGGGAGCTTCGCACCTGCGTGGTGTCGATCCCCATTTCCTTGACTTCACGGGAACTGTAAAAGGCGGGATACTCGATGGCTTCGCCACAATAGCCCTGCGGCGAAAAGACCTTCGGCTTTTCATCCTGAAAAAGCCCAATCCCCGCATTGTCCATCGTGACATAGGTTTCCGCGAGGCGGTGGAGCCGGAGCCGCCGGTTCACCTCGCTCTTGAGGCGGTTGGTGTCGGTGTCGCCGGTCAGGTAGGAAGAGAAACGCTCCGGCCAGCCGTCCAGCAGGGCGGCCTTGGCTTTTGCTCCCAGCCGATAGCCACGGAGCCTGTCACGGTAGTAGGTCCGTAGCAGCCCGCTCTTTTTGAGCGAGGTCACGACCGCCTCCAAATAGTAGAGGCTGGCCGGGAGACGGTTCAGCTGGCTGGTTGGGAACTCTCCAGAGATGGCGGTCAGCGATAAAAGCCGGAACGGGAGCGTATCCGGCTGTGGAAAAGTGCGGCTGCTTTTCCCAAGGGATCACCTCCTTTGTCGGTGCTGGATTTTTACCGTAATGACTGAGAACTTCGGTAAAATAAAGCTTCTCCCAAGTGGCCGCAAGCCCGAAAATCCGGGGCTTTCGGCGGCTTCGCGGGATGTCGGGCCGCAAGGGGCCCAAAATGCTCAAAAATCCGAGATGGATTTCAGGCTTGATTTATGCTCTGCAAGCCAACCGGGAAAGCGGTGCTTCTCCATGACGAAAATCATCGTGCAGTCCTGCTCGCCCAGCTCGGCGGTGTTATAGGCATCACACAGCAGGCCGGTATCATCAGCCATTACAAAAGAGGACAGCAGATCTAAAATCTGCTTTTCCTCCAAGTTGTCATAGTCGCGCACCCGCCTGGTGGGGAGCGCCTGGTCATACACCTGGGCGAAGCAGACAACACATTCCCGGTAGTGGGGCAAAGTGTTCTCTTTGGCGTACTGCTCCAGGGCGAAATAGAGGGGGTCCAGCAGAAACTCGGCGCTCTGCCGCTGCCTGCGCTTTGGCAGAAGGCTGGGCAGCGTCACCGCAAGCACCTCGTTTTCATAGGTGATGGTGATACCGTGCATCACACTGGCGGATTTAAGGTAATCGCCCTTGCGGATTGTCGTGCTGGAATAAATCAGATGCCGCAGCCGGCAGGCAATACGCTCTGCCCGCAGCGCGGCATCGGTGGAAAGAGTCTCATAGTTATCGGGGTAACGCTGGATGTCGGTGGTGTCCATCGCATACAGCGCGTTGCTCAGCCGGGATATATCATCAAGAATACTCCCGATCCGGCGGGATATAAGTTTTCGGTCCAATCATGTGCCTCCTGCTTTCTTGAAATAGTGTGTCTGGCCGTTTTCCTCTACGGTGCAGAACCCGGAAATGCCGGGACAGTCGATTTTGGCGATCTGCGCCGGTGTATCGACCAGAATAATGCGGCGGCTGCCGCCCTTATTGCCCCGCAGGGCATGGCAGACAAGCGCCTCCTGCCCGTCCTCAACGCAGGCCACCTCGTAGAGTTCGCCATCGGCAAAGAAAACGAGCTTGACAGGAAAATCAGCGGGAGCATGGTAATCGGCCCGCTGAATGAAGTCCAGCAGGACCCATACTGCCCGGACAAGCGCCCGGTCAATTTTAGCTGACTGGCCGGCCGGGAAATAGCCGCCGCTCTCTGTTTGAAAAATGCGGCCCTGCCTCTCCAGGTGGGAGAGCAGGGCCTTTGCCGTATCTTCTTTGCCAGGGTGAAAACAAAGAAGCTGCTGTTCACTGAGGCCAGGGTACATTGTGACCGTCCGCAGCAAGTCCGCAGCCTCATTTCCATAGATTTCAGCCCTGGTCTTCATGGGGGCTCACCTCCTTTATCAAATGGCGTCATCAAGGCGTCATCGGAACGCCTTATCGAATATTGGAACGCCGGAAAGACGCCATCCGGGCGCCTTTCCGGCGCTTTTCTTCATGGAAGGCGTCATATAGACGCACACCCAGCGCAGCACATCAAAACATGGGATTCACCTCGCATATATCATTTGAACCTATGCAGATTCCTGCTCGCGGCGTTTGCGCTCCAAAATTTCACGCAATTCGCGGCGGTCGGTGGTGATCAAATCCTTTTCCAGCGGGCTGGCCTTAAATTCCACCATGATGTTATTGTTATTGGTGGAAATCAAGCCGTTGCCGCGTTCAAAGTGGGTGACCTCCATCGTTTCCGCGTCGGACAGGTGCAGGGTCTCCTGGACCCGTTCCGCCTCGTCATCCTCCAGATTGAGGATGATCTTGGTCTTGCTGTTGTTGATAATGCCTTTCCCAAAACGGCCTTCGTCCAGACTGAAAAAGTCGTTCAGGTCCTGGCTGGCGCAGACCGCTGAACCGCCATAGCCGCGGATGGTCTTGAAAATTTCCAACACGAAATCACCAGCCAGCCGGGTGCCCGTGGCGCCGGCGCCGGAAAGAAGCTGCCAGCACTCGTCGATAAAAATGGCTTTTTCCTCGGTGCGGTCGGCTTTGGCGCGGTCCCACACGAAGTCGAGCACGACAAACATCCCCACAGTCAGCAAGTCGCCGGTGAGGGAGGAAATGTCCAGTACGGTGTATTTGTTATCCAACCGCACATTGGTCTGCTTGTTAAAGGTGCTGGCGGAACCGTTCACCAGACGGTTGAGGATATGGGCCATGCGGGTGGTTTCCGGGGCGGCCTTCAAAATCTCATACAGGTCGCCCAGCACCGGCATCTCCCGGTAGTGGCCCGGATTGGCCGGGTCTTCCAGAGAGGCGTTGTCATGGGTAATGCCTTTGGCGTTGTAGGTACGGATCAGCGCCTCATCCAGCAGCTGGCGTTCCTCATGGGTCATATCGGGAATGAGTAAGCTGAAGAAAATGTGCAGCTGCTGGATCTTCGCCGCCAGTTCCGAGAGCTGGATACCGGGGCCGTCCAGCATTTCATTGACCGACCGATCCACTTTGCGGATCTCCATGACATTGATACAGTGCGGGCTTGCTGGAGAAATCTGGATAAATTCTCCGCCCACATTGGCACAGGCCCGGTGGAACTCATGCCCTTTTAGCGGCGCAATGATAAAAACGGGGATGTTCTTGCGCCTCATCCTGAGCCCCATCAGTTGAAGAGTAAAGGTCTTACCGGCGCCGCTGGTGCCCAGGATCGCCATATTGGCGTTCTTATAGATCGAGGAATTGAAAATATCCACGATAATCAGGGAGCTGTTATATTTATTGACTCCCAGCAAAATGCCGTTGTCATCGCACATCTCAAAGCTGGTAAAGGGATAGCAGCTGGCCGCGCCGCCCGTCAGCAGGTTGCGCTTGCCGCGCTCATAAAGCCCTTTCTCCATAGAGACCAGCGGGAGGGCAGAAAGAAACGCCTGCTCTTCACGGAAGTGGCAGGCGCTGACATTCATATCCTGCGAAAGCAGGAGCTTTTTCATCTCGCTGACTTTCCATTCCAGGTCTTCCACAGAGGGTGCCGTCACAGTAATCAGCAGGTTCAGGTAATAAAAATCTTCGTTGTTGGCAAGGCCCTCTTTTAAGAAATATCCGCTCCGGATGGCGCCGTCGATGTCGTCAAAATCGGTGTTCGTGTCGCTGACGTCTTTGATTTTGGAGCGGTTGATACGGAGCTGCTGGCCCACCCGCTGGATGATGCGCTCTTTGGGCTGGCGGGCAAGGAACATATCCATGTCGATACCGTCACCGGCATTGACGATCAGGCTCAGCCAGCCCGCGGGCACCTGCGTTTTATACCCGTCCGAGGGGATCAGCAGATAGGCATAGTACAATCCATCCATGCAGATATAGCGCCCGTGGGAAAAATCAATGCTTCGGGGGGCGGCAAACTCCGCTGCCGGGATATGGTCTATTTCATTCTCCCGCCCGTGCTCCATATACTGCGCCACCACCTCCTGCGCCCGTACCGACAGCGGCTTGACGGCGCTCTCGTTCCGGCACAGCAGGTTGTAGAGGACATCAACGGTAAATTCATCCTCGTTTTCAGGGGCGATGACCTCGTTTCCACACTGGCGCAGATAATTGGAGGCCGTATGGACGGCGCTCTGGAGGGACTGGATTGCTTCATCTTCCTGCTCCGACCGCCGGGTATTGGCCCAGGGCTCATACTCGAAAATCAGGAAGAACCGCCGTGTAACAGCCTCACGGGAGCCGACCTGCTGCACAAAGTTCAGGTAATCCTCCTGCATCAAGCGGCACTGCTCGTTTTCCTCATGGGCCATCTCCCGGCGCACCGTGTCCAGGTGGCGGTTGATGTCCGCGCGGCGGGTCAGGACCTTGATTTGAAGCTTGACGGGCGAGATTTTCAAGTACGAAACGAAGGAGTAGATGATATTCCTCTGCTCCCGGGCGCTCCGCAGCATAAAGTTGATAGGGACCACCTCGACCACCTTGACAAACCGATGGTCCTTGGTGTAGATAATGCCGTTCTCTACCTTCTCGATGGGCAGATAATCCGCCACCGGATTGAGACAGGCGGGCTTCTGCTCCTTGACATGGGCAGGGCGTTTAGGCAGGCGCTCCTTTTCAGGGCGCTCCTTTGCTTTCTTTTTCGCCTTATTGGCCTTGGCAGGACGCTCCTTTTTGGAATTTTTCTTGGGCCGCAGCTTTTCACGGATCTCATAGCCGCGCACTTCATCAAACTCAGCCGGGAAATCTGCCTCGCCAGACCGCCGGCGCTTCGGGGCCTTGGGCTTTTTCTCCTTGGGAGGCCGCTGTTTGAGATGCTTGCCTGCCGATTTGGAGGGCGCCGCTTTTTCCTCCGGCTGCGCACCATCACCGCCGACAACGCGGCGGTTCCGCAGGTATTTCAAAAAAATGACCAGGAATTGCGAAAGGCTCTCCCCGGATATGCCGATCAAAGCGACCAGCCCCACCGGAAGAGCAGTCAGGCACAAAATGATGATGCGGGTGGTCAGCCCAAACGGAAGGAACAGAAAAACCGGCGCCCCGATGGCAAACACCAGGATGCCGGCCTCGATTACATTCCGCGCACGGAACATACCGCCGAAAAAAGTGCCTGTTTCTATAAAATTCGGCGGTATGATATAAGTATCATGGTCGTTTTTGTTGCTCATGTATTACCTCGTTTCCGCAGCCGAGGGGCAGGTCAGCCTATGATCCAGAAAGGACCGCCTGCTCCAGCACGGCGGCTTGCTTCGTTTAGGATGATGGATAGATCCCAGAGCTGTTCGCTGCGCTTGTAGCTGGCCGGGTCCGCCACCATAATCTGACCGTCTTTCACGCCACGGAGAACGATAAAATGCCCGGATGAAGTAAAATGGCCCTCTGCCATAATCGCCACCACCAGCTTTCCTTCAGCCAGGGCGTCCAGTATCCGCTGGGGCTCGGAAGTCGTGCAGCCGGATACCGGCAGGCCCCATGCCTCAGCGGCGGCGGGTATCAAAGCGTGATAAGAGCCGCTGCTCTTGCACCAGTAGCCGTTTTCGTAAGACCACTGAGCCATCGCCACCGGGTCCACAGTTTCATCCGTGAGGGAGGATACCACAATGGACATAGCGGTAGGCCCGCACCCGTAGCCGCCGATATTGTCGGTGCCGTAGGGCTGGCTGGCATAACGCTCGTCCAGCTGGTTGAAATAGACTACCGGCGTCACGCCGTCTGTAAAGGTAACATCGCCCAGAGAGGGGATGCTGTTTCCAGTCCATTCCGTCAGGTTCTGCAGCAGGCCGTCCCCCAGGAACATGCTCAGGTTTGAGGCATAATCGGAGGCAAGCTCTTTCTGCTCGTCCGTAAGCGCAAAAATATGGTCAGCAAGATAAGACTCGCCGTTGTAGCGGATGGTGTAGACCATCCAGATCTCGGTGGTTGTGGTTTCCTCCCCGGTCTCCGGGTCTTCCGATGTGACCTCACGGCTCTCCCGCACGCTGGTATAAGAGTAGAGATGCTCTTTGTTCTCCCGCAGGACAGCGGCCAGATCATCCAGCGAAATGCTCTCAAAATCCTCATCCCGGGCAGCGCAATACTGCGAGACGATGAGATTGGCGTTATAGACGGGGCCGGCCGAATAGGGATTTTTGACCTCCATCTGGTCAGCGCCGGAAGAAGCAAAGTCTGCTTCAATGCGGGTCATCACATCGTCCAGCGCCTCGCCCAAGATAGAGTTGATGGTAAAAGTGATGTCGTTGGCGCTCTCCACGATAGCAGTTTCGCTGTTTAAGATAGGCTGTTCTGTATCCGCCGGTGAAAAAGCGTTGATCAAACCGCCGAAAATCAGCCCGGGCAGCATCAAAACAAACAGGACCGGCAGCAAAAGCAGAGTAATGATGACGGCGATGATCTTGCCGATATGCTTGCGCCCGGCCCAAACCGCCCCGGCCACAGCCCCATAGGGACCGCCGGCGGCAGCGCCCTTGGCCGCGCCGGAAATCGCCTTGCCGGCCTTGATGGCGCTCTTGACCGTATGCGCTGCGGAGGCCGCAGTGTCTACCGTTTCAGCAAAGCTGTCCTTGCGTTCTTCAGCCATCAGATCTTATCCTTTCGTTTTGGGGTGGGCGGCAGCTTCTTTACAATGGACTCGTTGTAGGCAATCGAGCCGTCCGGGGCCATGTAGGGCGTCTTATCCACTGCGTCCACCGCATACTGCTTATACCAGGCGGTGCCGTCTGCGGCGTGAACTGTCGTGTACTGGCCCTCCGGCGCAACATACTGGTCCGCATGGTACATACCGAAGGCAATGCCCTCCGGGTGTTCCGGCGTGACCTCCGTGCCGGTGATACGGCCGCCGCCGATCTCGACATTCTGGTAGGTGGGGATATTCTCTGCCCCAGGCCCAAGTGCCGTGTGGCCCATATAGGAGTGCAGGGCTTCAACAGCCTTTTCGCCGGTGATCGTGCCCATTTGGGTGATGTTCCCGGTTGCCACAGAGCCGACGACATGATTGGCGAAATCACCGCCCTTGCTCACCGAGGAAGAATAAATGTGGCCGCCGACGCCGCCTGCAGCGCCGCCCACAAGACCGCCCAGGCCGGAAGGCTTGGCGTCCGAGGGCGTTGTGGCCGTTTTGACGGCATTGTTCGTGACATTCCGCTTGATCACACCGGCCAGACCGCCGCTGGCAAAGCCTGCGCCAAATCCGGCGGCGCCGCCTTTACCACCACCGCCATTGGCATTGACATGGGTGGAGCTGCTGCTGCGTCCGCCGCCAAAATGGTGACTGGAGAAGTTCTTAAAGCCGCCGATGCCCTTGGCCGCAATCATGGCCTCAGCCAGCATACTGCCGCCGGTGTGGCCCACATTGACGCCCAGGCTTGCCATGAATGAGTCAATCTTTTGCGAGACTTTCAGAAAGCCTATCGCGCACATGAACCAGATCAGGACATTGCCGGAAACCGTCTCCTTGCCCACAGCGTCTACCTGGGCCTGCACCTCTTCCTCGGAAATGGCAAAAGCCGGCTGGCAGAACAGGCAGGAGAGAGTCGCAATCATCAGCGCGAGGAACAAAATTTTCTTAAATTTTTTCAAAGCGCCCCTCCTTACAAAGAGAGCGGATTGGCAATAAAAGAGCCAACCATGCTCGTGAACAGGCGCAGGCACCAGGCATTCATAATCAGCAGAAAAATCTGCCCGCCCAGCATCCGGCACCAGGATTTCCAAATGTTCGATGTGGTCTGGCTTGCGCCCATTGAAAAAGCGACCGGCGCCGTATAGACCAGCACGCCCAGCAGAACATACCGTTCCGCCGCCTCCAGCAGCAATTTCAGGTAGTTCCAGGCCAGGATGATGACGAGGATCAGGGTGATCAACGCCACAGCGCCATTGGCGCAGACACCGATGATCACCAGCATGACCGAGTTAAAATCGGCAAAGCTGAGGGGCGGAAGCTCCGAATCCATGATCCAGCGGTACGGTGTGCCGCCGATGGTCAGGACAATGTTGACGATTTCATCGGAAAAGAGCGCCAGCAGGATGAAAATGACCGACCGGATGCTCAATTTGACCGGATCTTCCGCCTCAATCCCTGCGCCCAGACCGAAGTTTTTGAACAGCTGCCAGACCCAATTCAGCAGGATAATGCCGACAGCCAGCGCCACAAAGACGCTATACATCGTTTCGGCAGCGGGAAAGTACCGCAGAAACACAGCCATGTCACAGCCCAGAGCGCCCAAAACCGAAGTGGTCACAAGGTCAAGGCCGGCCATTACCTGCTCCGCGATCCATTCAACGATGCCATCCAGGATACCCATAGCTTACGCCTCCTTCCAGTGGGTATATTGCGGCGGCAATCAGCCTGTCCACTGACCACCAGAGAACAGAGGCGTCACATAAGCCATGATGAATCCAAGACCATTGAGGACGGCCCAAGTGATGCAGATACGCTTCAGCCATGCCCGGCTCTCATCGACTGTCCGGCCGGAGCGGGAAAAGTTCATGAGCAGAAGCGCCACCGAGGCGGTCACGATGGCCGCAATGGTGGAGATGGCGAGGATCTGCGTGTAGACATCCTGCATGATCTCCTTGGCCTTCGTCCAAACATCGGTTGCGGCAAAGGCCGGCTGGCAGAACATCATTGCCATCGTCACACAGAGGAACGCCGTATAGGCGATCCGGCCGATGGAAACTCGACGAGGCGGGCTGCTATCGTCTTCCCGCCGCTGCTGTTGAAGAATTTTCAGTTTTTTCAATTTGCGGACCTCCAATCCAAATGTGATGTTCGTCGCTCAAAGAAGCAAAGAATGAGCCCGCATCCGTCGTGCAGATGTGGACTCCTTCTCCGGCCAAAGACCATTTAGGCAGCAAAAAAGCACCTTGGAAAAGGTGCTGTTCGCCGCCCGTTCAGTTTTGGATACAAGTTTGAGCATATTCAGTCTAACACATAGGGATTTACGGCTCAAGGGCAGGAACGCGCCAATTTCAATCCCGAAGTGTGCCAATTATTTGCCCGCCTTTTTTTCGGTGGCTTTTGGCTCCGGGAAAAACTGCTCCAGCACATCCAGACTGTCCTTGGAGGTGTAGCCCCACAGCACCGAGCTGAGGGCGTCAATGGCCTCCCGCCGCTTGCGGTAGTAGGTGCGGAAGGAGATGTCCCGGATGTGCGGGCGCAGGTTCTCGATGATTTCCTCCACATTCTTCAGCTGCTGGGGAGAGAGGAAGGAGTAGTACAGCAGCCAGTAATACGCCTCGCCGTTCTTATGGCGGGTGCGGAGCAATTCGACTGCCGAATCCAGGAGTTTCAGCATCTTGTGGCTGCGCTCAATGCACTTGGCATGGTGCTCAATGTCACTCCCGTTCAGGTCTGCGCCGGCCAGGTAGACGGAATCCAGAAATTCCTCGATGGAAGTGCCGTATTCGATCTCGAACTTGGCCCGCACATGCTGGACGGAAATCTCCAAGCTCCAAACCACGTCGCGATATTTTTTCAGCAGTTTCCAGGTATCATGGTACAGAGGGTTCTCTGCGACATCTTTTTCAACAAATTTCTTCATGGTAAGACCTCCTGTTCAATTCTCCACCGAGGGAGAGAGTGTAAGTTCAAAAGTGGTGACCTGCTTGTTCCCGCACAGAACAGCAAGGCCGAAACGCAGCAGGGATTGCTCTCGCGCGCGGGGAAGTAAATCTTCCCGGCAGTCGCCCGATAAGGGATATAACTTGTAGCGAGAGAGCGGGCAGCCAAAGCACGAAATCCCTTGTGCCATCAGGATTTGCGCCATTTTCTGAAGGATAATTTCAATGTGCGATTTTGAAACGCTGGCGAGTTCATCTGAAACGATGACCTCATGCTCCAAGGCAGGAGCGTCGTGGCCTGCGCTGTCCTCCTTCGGGAGTTCCAGGCGTATGTTAAGCGTCATAGCGACCTCCTCTTTATCTACCATCACATCCGAGATCTCAAACATGGTGGACAGATATTTTTGCAGATAAATCACGCTGCCATGCCGGCCCGGGAAGGACATGAGGGAGAGATAGTCCAGCGCGGCCAGCTTTTTCAGGACACGGCCGACTGTCGCCCGGGACAGCCCCCAGCGGGCAGCCAGCTCCGTGTAGGTAACAAGGGGATTGCCGGTGCCGTTGCGGAAATAGACCACTGGCCCCAGGTCTGATCCCTGCACCTGATTGTCGTTGTAGATGGCGGAGATCCACAGGTCCAGCACAATGTCCATCTCGGAGCAGCGGTCTGAACTGATAAGATCGGTAGCAACAGAAACCGGCAGGAAGAAAAAGCCGGTGTCCTTCTGGCAGGGGGCATTGTATTCCAGGACCGTGTTATGCCGCGCCCAGTCGCAGATCTTATAGCGGACTACATTTCCGCGGCCCAGGGCCTGGAAAGAAATGAGGTGCTGCTTCTGTAGCCGTTCCAGCTCGGCCAGCGCCTGGCACTGGAACCGGGTGCGGAACCATTGGGACAGTTCTTTGAGGGTGCAGACCCATTCGCCGGGGTAGACGGTATAGCTGATGCCGTCGATGCGGCGGTATGAGGTGCGGAAGTTTGCGTAACTGCAAAGTACCGTAAAATAAAAAAGGCCGGAGCCTCCGCTTACGCGAATGCTCCGGTCCTCCATCAGAAAGCGGACGAACTGCCGGTAGATCCGGCAGCGTGGGTAGTCCACCACCTGTTTAATTTGTAATTGATAGGTTGGCATAGCTTTCTCCTTTTTATATATAAGGTATGAAATTGAGTTCGCCAACGAAAAAACCGTTGACTTGAATATCTTTGAGACTTATGCTATACTTGTTTATGTATGGATTTGCTTGGCAATCCTATACAAAGTTCGTGCAGTTTTTACTGTAAGTGGGGCGGTTTTCAAAATGTTCCCTTTGAAAACAATGTAGCCATTCGTTGTGCCAATTTTAAGTCGTCATTGAGCCGATTTCGTGCCAATACAACTTTCTACAACTTTTCTACAACTTTTGCCCCGAATCAGACGGAGCAGGAGGACATCCTATGGAATCCAAAAAGTTAGAAAAATCTCGTAAAAATGGCGCTTTTTCAACACGTCAGGCCGTGACGAAACCGGATGAAGAGACCGGCGGGGTGTTCCCCACAATGAAACCCCTGGACATGCCTAAGAAAGCAGAAACAAAAGCTCCTGCTGCTGTAGCTGCTCCTGTTGCGGAAAAAATCGACTTCTCCAACGTAAAGGTAGAACCTTTGTTTGAAGAATTTGTGGACTTCGATACATTTGCGAAATCCGACTACAGAGCTGTAAAAGTTAAAGCATGTGAAGCAGTGCCTAAGAGCAAAAAACTGCTGAAATTCGTGCTGGATGACGGCAGCGGCACAGACCGTGTGATCCTGAGCGGTATCCACGATTACTATGAACCCGAAGAACTGGTAGGCAAGACCTGCATCGCTATCACAAACCTGCCTCCTCGTAACATGATGGGCATTGACTCTTGTGGTATGCTGATCTCCGCTGTTCATGAAGTGGATGGTCACGAAGGTCTGAACCTGCTGATGGTGGATGATAGAATCCCCGCAGGTGCAAAATTGTACTAAGATTGTAAAAACAAAAAATGAGCGTTTTTACCCAAGATTTACCCAAGATTTACCCAAATAAAAATTAGGGAAAGAGCTACTATATGATAAGAGCCCTCTATGATATCAACATTGGTATTATAGAGGGTTTTTTATAAAATGAGATTTTTTGAGAGTAAATAGCAGTTAGTATTAAACCGAATAAGAAAGTTTTTATTAGTTATTAAATTTTATGAAAATAATATTTTTTTAATTTTATAATGTTTTTTTCTAATATAATTGTGTTATAATATAGCAAATTGTATTAAATAGTAGTAAGAGATTTGAGTGTTAAAATATGAATTCATTAATTGGTTATCATGGAACTACACAAGAAAATGCGAATAAAATATTAGAAGAGAAACATTTTAAAGAGAGTACGAAAGATAATGAATGGTTAGGAAGAGGTGTATATTTCTTCACATTTAGATATTGGGCAGAATGGTGGGTTCGTATAAAAAAATTTGAGAATGTGGCTATTTTAAAAGTAAATTTAGAATATACAGATGAACAACTTTTGGATTTAGATAATCCAGAACAATTGATAACATTAGACAAAATTATGCAAAATGTTGTTAAGCAATCTACACTTGTAAAAGATATAGACTTTAAAACATTAAAAAACACAGAGGTATGGTGTTTTGCGTGTAATTTTATTAAACAATTATATCCCAACATTGGTATAATTGCGTATACATTTCAGCGCAATCAAGATTGGCATTCCTATATAAAACTATGTAGCAATCAACGTCAAGTATGTGTAAGCAACCCTGAAATTATTACTAAAATTCAACAAGATAATGGAAAAATGTTTGAATTAGAAATAGGAGGTGTCAGTGATATATGTTAAGTTTTGAACAAGCAATGGAAAAGATAAAAAGTATTAGTCAAGAAGAACTACAAAAGATGATATATACTGCATTGGATCAGTCTGGAATTCAATATGAAAAAGGTGATGGAAAAATTATTTATGATGGATTACCATCTCTTAGTTTTGAAGATATTTATTATTCTGAAAACACAGATTTTGAGAGTGATAGATCTCCAATTGCAGTATCACTCCATGTACTATCTGATAACGAAGAATCCGTATATTATCAAAGAAAAAGTAACATGGGAAATTTACGACATTTAAACATACAAGAAGAAAATACAGTGCCAACACATGATTACGAGAATATGTTGTTAGCAGTTTAATGGAGGAAGTTATGGAAATGGAAAATAAGGCTGATGTAATATCTCAGAGTGTTTTGCGCTTAAATCATGTAGTCTTTGATAAAATTTCTTTTTTACGTAATGGATTTATGAATAAATCCAAGGATAAGACAGACGTTCAGCTTAGAATAGGAGTATCTATTGAAAAAGATGATATCAATGAATATAGAGTGAGTTTGCAAGTTTTGGCTGAAAAAGAAGATGAATACTCTGTGGAGATTCAAATAACAGGATATTGTTCTATTGCTGATGAGTGTAAAATAAAAGATACTATTTTAAAGAAAAATGCGGTAGCTATCCTTTTTCCGTATGTTAGAGCTCAATTGACTTTAATTACTTCTCAGCCAGAAGTTGAGCCAATTGTATTACCAGTTATTAATATTAGTGCAATTGTTGATAATATGGGTATATCAATTCAAGAAAAATAGTGATGAGTAATTATAAAAGAAAATTAAAGAACGAACAATATGGAGCAAAAGCAAATCAATAAAATGCCGTAATATCTAATGGATATTGCGGTATTTTTGTTGTTGATCTATGAGCATTGTTTGTATCTAAAAATTATGTTATATTACAAGCAATAACATTTATGAAAAACCTTTGTAGGAGTGAATACAATGACAAACGCAGAACAACGCAGAGCTGCCAGAGAGTTTGCCAAGACTTGGCAGGGGCGAGGATATGAAAGAGGGGAGAGCCAAGTTTTCTGGCTTTCCCTCTTGCGTGATGTGCTTGGTGTAGAAAAACCAGAAGAACTGATTACATTTGAAGAACGTGTTCGGTTGGATCATCAAAGTTATATTGATGGGATCATACCCTCTACACATGTATTAATTGAACAAAAAGCCAGAGAAAAAATTTAAAAGATGCTATTAAACAATCGGATGGTACATTGTTAACCCCTTTTCAGCAGGCGAAAAGATATGCGGCAGAATTACCCTATTCTCAGCGTCCCCGTTGGATTGTAACCTGTAATTTTTCTACATTCTTAGTTTATGATATGGAAAAACCAACAGGTGATCCAGAAGAAATTCGTCTGGAAGACTTAGAAAGGGATTATTATCGACTTTCTTTTTTAGTTGAGCAAGGCAATGAACATCTACGCAAGGAAATGGAGATTTCCATTCAGGCAGGGGATATCGTTGGGATGTTGTATGATGAGATATTACAGCAGTATAAAGACCCAACCAACGAAAACTCTTTAAAAAGCCTGAATATGCTTTGTGTGCGTCTGGTATTTTGTCTTTACGCAGAAGATGCAGGTATCTTTGGAAAAAGAGATATGTTCCATGACTACATTACTGGGTTTGATGTCCGTAATATGCGGCAGGCATTGATCAATTTGTTCCAAGTATTAGATACGAAACCCGAGGACAGAGATCCTTATTTAGATGCGGAACTGGCTGCATTCCCGTATGTCAATGGGGGATTATTTTCCGATGAAAATATTGAAATTCCGCAGTTTACAGAGCATATTCGTAATGTGTTGTTAAGCAAAGCGAGTGAAGATTTTGATTGGTCTGCTATTAGCCCTACTATTTTTGGTGCAGTATTTGAAAGTACTTTGAACCCTGAAACAAGGCGTAGTGGAGGTATGCACTACACGTCTATTGAAAACATCCATAAAGTGATAGATCCATTATTTTTGGACGAGCTGAAAGAAGAATTTGAACAGATCAAAGAAATTGCCGTAGCCAAAACAAAAAAACAGAAATTGGAAATATATCAGAAAAAATTAGCTTCTCTAAAATTTTTAGATCCGGCTTGTGGCAGCGGAAACTTTTTGACTGAAACCTATATTTCTTTGCGTAAACTGGAAAATGAAGTGATTAAGGAGCTGATGGAATACGCAAAAAATACAATGTCTGGGCAGATCGTGCTGGGTTCTACCAATCCTATTCAGATTTCTATTGGACAGTTTTACGGCATTGAAATCAACGATTTTGCGGTAACAGTTGCCAAAACAGCTCTTTGGATTGCAGAAAGTCAAATGATGAAAGAAACAGAAGATGTAGTACATATGTCATTAGATTTTTTGCCTTTAAAATCCTATGCCAATATTACAGAAGGAAACGCTTTGCGCTTAGATTGGGAAAGTGTTATACCAAAACAGGAACTGTCTTATATTATGGGGAATCCTCCGTTTGTAGGGGCAAGAATTATGTCAGCGGAACAAAAAGCTGATGTGTTATCTGTTTTTGGTAAAATTAAAAATGTTGGTAATTTAGATTACGTTTGCTGTTGGTACAAAAAAGCAGTTGACTTTATGGAAAATACTGCGATTCGAACTGCTTTAGTGTCTACAAACTCCGTATCTCAAGGTGAACAGGTAGCAATCCTTTGGAAACCGTTATATGAAAAAGGCGTACATATTGATTTTGCACATCGTACATTCCGTTGGGATAGTGAAGCAAAAATCAAAGCACATGTGCATTGTGTAATCATTGGATTTAGTGTAGCACCATATCATAGAAAAAAGATTCTTTTTTCATCAGAAAGACCTCAATTTGTTGCAAATATCAATGGGTATTTGGTAGATGCGGAAGATGTTTTTATAGAGGGACGAAATAAACCACTATGTGATGTTCCGGAAATTGGAATTGGTAATATGCCTATTGATGGAGGAAATTATTTATTCACAGAAGAAGAAAAAAAAGAATTTATAATAAGAGAACCTTTAGCTAAGAAATATTTTAGACCTTGGATTGGATCACACGAGTTTATAAATAGATATTTTCGTTACTGTTTAAGGCTTAAAGACTGTCCGCCAAATGAAATTAGAAAAATGCCGGAATGCTGCAAAAGGATAGAAGCAGTGAAAAATTTTAGAAAGGCTAGTACAAGAGTATCTACGAAAAAATTAGCTGATGTACCGCTTGAATTTGGTACAACCAATATTCCAAAAAGTAATTATATTGTTGTTCCGAAAGTTTCGTCTGAACGAAGAAAATATGTTCCAATAGGATATCTTACGCCAGAAATATTATGTAGTGATTTAGTATTTATTATTCCTGATGCTACGTTATTTCATTTTGGAATACTGATATCTAATGTCCATATGGCTTGGATGAGAGCAGTATGTGGTCGATTGAAAAGTGATTACCGTTATTCTAAGGATATCGTCTATAACAATTTTCCATGGTCTACGCCAACCGAAGCTCAAAAGGAAAGAATTGAAAGAACAGCACAAGCCATTTTAGATGCTAGGGCGTTATACCCTGATAGCTCATTGGCAGATTTGTATGATGAGTTAACAATGCCACCAGAATTGCGTAAAGCACACCAGCTAAATGACCGTGCTGTCATGGCTGCTTATGGTTTTACTAAAGAGCATCCTGCATACAAAAGTGAAACTGCCTGTGTGGCAGAGTTGATGAAAATGTATCAGAAGTTGGTAGAGAAGAAATAAGTAAAACTCAAAAAAGTCCAGAGCATTGCTCTGGACTTAATTTATTTAGTGATACTTAGCTTTATGTTGATTCAGTGTTTTTGAAGCATTAGTTTTCTGCTGCTGTGTGGATTTTTTACTGGACAGAGTTTTTCCGGCTCGTCCCACTTTTCCACCATGATGAACTGGCATATCTTCACCTCCTTAAAGAGGAAATGAACTATCCTACAACCACATTTCCCTAATATTAGGTATTATATAGTGATATATTATTTAATTTTAATACGGAACACTCTAGCGTTTTTAGGATAAATCCGTACGCCATTGCGAGTAATATATCTTACAAAGATATATTGATTGCCGTTTTCATCGGTAATAACTTTACTCATGAGACATCACTCCTTTCAATATTATGCTTGAAAAAAGTGAAAACTATGGTATACTAGAACTGACGAGGTTTTAGTGGATAGTTTAGTTTTCACTAATTCCATAAAGTGTCTATGGCGGCAACCATAGGCACTTTTTTTTATATAAACACCAATGTGTTCATATCATTTTGATTTTGTTTTGACTGCATTTTTGAGATCGAAAATCATGGCATTCTCAGCCGAAATGTACTCACCTTCTACTTTATAGATGTTTCCAGCAAGTTCCCAATTCATTATTTCTGCAAGTGCCTTCAGTAAATCTTTGTTATTCCATCTCACAGAAATATTTTTCTTTTTTGGTGAGTAAAATTGGATTGCTCCATCATCGCTTTTTTCTGCTTTTTGAATCGCAATTCTTTTTCCGTTTTCATCCATCAAGAATATAACATATTCCGGTTTTCCTAATCGTATAATTGCAGCCTTACTGAATGCGATTCCGTTATCAGTAATTGATACGGAGGAAGTACCGATTGCAATGTCATAACGTTTGAAACCTTCTAACATTTTCATCCCTCCTGCGTTTTTAACTCCTGTGGATTTATGGTAACACATCCTGTGGATTTCTGCAAGCCGATTTTTGACCAAGATAAAAGATTGTGCAGATTTTCTTAATTTTTGCTATTTTTCATATATATTGTGTGTATATATTGGATAGAGATGGATATATAGGAACAAAAAGGAACAATCGGGAATAAAAAGGAACAATCGGGAACAAAAAGGAACAATCGGGAACAGAAGGGAACAAGTGGGAACAAGTGGGAACAGAAAGGAATAAATAGAGAAAATAGTAATTAAAATTTGAAGAATAAAAAACGTATTCTATAAACAAAACTAGAAGATTTATATGGAACTATGTGTTACTATATGTTACTATGTATTACTATGTGTTGTTATGTAAGTAAAAATATTTTATTGGGAAAAGGTTGCATTTTAGCAAATACTTGAGTATAATATGAGTATATTTTATATCATTTTATTAGGAGTAGTCTGTTTTTTTTAAAAAAGCAGACTATATTTTTTTAAATATGTATGAACTCAAAGTGAAAATAAGGTTAAACTATGAGAAGGCATTCGATCAAGAATGTCTTTTTTCGTGAGAATAAGAGAAAAGTATATATAAAAATAAATAAACCTATGGGCAAGGTTGGAGTTTCTAATTTCAGCAAAGGAGGTGGTGCGTATGTTCCATAACAGTTTTTATTCTTGTATAAAACTTTTCGGCATAACATATTGCATACAAATTCAATATATAATCACCTCCAACCTTCTCCGTAGAAGTAATATGAAAATTAAATGAAACAAACCACGGGTTTGCAAGCTGTACGTGAATATACCCTGGCTTATCAAACTCTTCGAAAAATTATATCCGAAGAGAAGACAAGTGATGCAAAACTCTGTGCAGCCGCTAAGATTAATACTTCAATTTTATCAAAAATTAAGTATGATAAAAAGAATCGTATAGATCTTAGGATTTATATTTCTGTATGTGTAGGTGCAGAGTTAAGTACAACTAGAGCACTTGAGTTTATTGAAGCTGCAGGCTACAAATTGCAGAGATCAATTTGGATAGATTCTTGTTATCTAGAGATTTTAGACCATTACGCGGAGAAAGGAGATATTGATATATGTAATGAAAAATTAAAAGAGCTGGGTATGCCAGCTTCTGGCTATCTTGGATCTCAAGATAGAAATTTCAAAAATAGAAAATAATAGGTATTTTTTACGTACTGAACTGAACCCAAAAAGTTAGACAATATTTTCAAATTAAAATTGTTTAAGAAGC
>ENA-UONQ01000967-UONQ01000967.1-human-gut-metagenome-genome-assembly--contig:-CS26-NODE-967-length-28983-cov-5.413544_pt1 | contig 28983 bp, 26 predicted proteins | sample MGYA00242460_ERZ724007 | MGnify/ENA metagenome assembly ERZ724007
TGCTAGGTGGTGTGAGAGGTCGGCTAATCAACTAATGATTAGCCTCCTACTCGATCTGAATTGCTGAAAAATTTTTATGGTTGCCTAAAAAGACCAATTTGTGGCGGATAGAAAGTAAAAACAAAAAAGAAAATAAGGAAAAGTAAAGTAATACTTTTAATCCAATGACGCCATTGAAATATTTTTGCAGAATCATATAATTTCCAAGCCGTGAAAAAAACAATTAAAAGCCCAATTAGAAAAATTAGGATATCAACAAAAAGAAAATGTTTTCCGAGTATTCCAGAGTAGGTATAAAAAAGGATGGGAATACTGAGTGTTCCAAGCAGATTTCCGAGTAGTAATGAAGAACAAAATTGTTGTTGTTGTTCTTTTGAGTGTATGAAATAAATAATGAAACAACAGGTGACAAGCAGATAAAACAGTACTGGGAAGAATATTAGTTTCATATGCTCCCAGGTGGATTCGTTAATTGGTGAAAAAAGAGCAATTAGTGGGTATTTGCCAGACCAATTATAGAAAAAGTGAGATAATGTGCCAAGTATTGCGGTGAAAAGATAGCCTGCGATCAGATAAATATGCATGTCAGCATTTCCTCCTTGAATGATGAACCATTGGTGCTAGTAGTATATGTAGATAATTACAGAATATGAGAAATGGAAGTGAAAGGAAGGTTTGTATTTTGTCTTGTAAAGCAGTATAGTTTTGTTGAACAAAAAGTGCAGAACAAACATTCGATTTTGCTCTGTACTTTTATTTTATATTCTGATATAATGGCGGAAGATGAAGTGTTAATGAGTAGGCAAGATTGGCTTGAAAGGTTTGGCATTGATTCTATGAATTTGCCTTTAGAGGAAACGCCAGATGAATATGAAGATTACATAGATGAACTTCTTAGGGAATGGAACCAATAGTAACGTGGAAATGTTATTAGTGAATACATCAAAAGTAGCAAAGGAGTACTTACATCATGGATTATTTTGAATTAGTATCAGAATATCAGCCTATTGGCGACCAGCCGCAAGCCATTGAACAACTTGTAAGAGGCGTTCAAGAAGGCAATCAGTGCCAGAGTTTATTCGGTGTCACCGGTTTAGGTAAGACATTTACGATGCCGAATGTCATTCAATAATTAAATAAACCAACACTCATAATCGCACGCAACAAAACACTGGCTGTGTAGCTATATGGAGAATTTAAAAATTAGATATGTTTAACAGCTTGAATTCGCTACACGCGTGTAGCGAATTTATTGGAATGTAAATGAAGCATTTAACATTTATACCGAAATTGCGCATCCTATCGGTATGAATGTCAAGTAGTAAAGTATAATTTGAGTGATACGGTCTTCCGAATATCCATCTGAATACTTTGCGCGTACGATGATTACAAATTTGTGACCTAAATTCGTGTAAAGGCAAAAATTAGTTCACCAGGCTATTTGGATTTTCAAAATCACACGAATTTCTTGCTGATAGACGAATTTTTTTACTATGAGATTTGGAGGTGTTTTTATGCAAGGTGCACAAAAATGTTTTGAACTACATTCAGAATACGTCCCGACCGGCGACCAGCCGCAAGCTATTGAGCAGCTTGTAAGAGGCTTCCAAGAAGGCAATCAATGTCAGACCCTTCTTGGTGTCACCGGCTCAGGAAAGACATTTACAATGGCGAATGTCATTCAAGAACTAAATAAACCAACGCTCATTATTGCCCACAATAAAACTTTGGCTGCGCAGTTATATGGAGAATTCAAAGAATTCTTCCCTGACAATGCAGTAGAATATTTCGTATCCTATTACGATTACTATCAACCAGAGGCCTATGTGCCTTCCTCGGACACTTACATTGCCAAGGATTCTTCGATTAATGATGAAATTGACAAGCTGCGTCTGTCAGCAACAATGGCATTGACAGAGCGAAGGGATGTTATCATTGTAGCTAGTGTGTCTTGCATTTATGGCTTGGGAAGCCCGATGGACTATCAGAATATGGTGATTTCCCTGCGTCCGGGTATGATAAAAGAACGCGATGAATTGATGGCGAAACTGGTTGAGATCCAATATGATCGTAATGACATGGATTTTCATCGCGGAACCTTCCGAGTACGCGGAGATGTCGTGGAGGTGATTCCGGCATATGAGTCTGAAACTGCAATTAGAATTGAGTTTTTCGGAGATGAAATTGATCGGATTACAGAAATTGATATTTTGACCGGGGAGATTAAAGACGAGTTAAAACATGTAGCGATTTTTCCGGCTTCACACTACGTTGTAGATCGGGAGAATATTAATCGGGCGGTGCAGGATATAGAAGTAGAACTGGAGAACAGGGTCAAGGAGTTTAAGCGTCAGGATAAATTATTGGAGGCGCAGAGAATAGCAGAACGAACGAATTTTGATATTGAGATGTTGAAAGAAACAGGATTTTGCTCCGGAATTGAAAATTACTCACGACATCTTTCCGGGTTGAAACCGGGACAGCCTCCATATACATTGATTGATTATTTTCCGGATGATTTTATTATGATGATCGATGAGTCGCATAAGACGGTGCCACAGATTGGTGGAATGTATAATGGGGATCAGTCGAGAAAGTCTACATTAGTAGATTATGGATTTCGCTTGCCATCGGCAAAGGACAACCGCCCCTTGAACTTTGAAGAATTTGAAAGTAAAATTAATCAGGTCTTGTTCGTGTCGGCAACACCGGGAACGTATGAAGAAGAACATGAACTTCTGCGCGCAGAGCAGGTGATTCGTCCAACCGGACTTTTGGATCCGGAAGTTGAAGTACGTCCGGTAGAGGGGCAGATCGATGATTTATTAGGAGAGATTAAAAAAGAAATTGAGAAGAAAAATAAGATTTTGGTAACCACTCTGACGAAGAGAATGGCTGAGGATTTAACGGATTATATGCGTGAAGTCGGTATACGAGTTAAATATTTGCATTCAGATGTTGACACATTAGAACGAACAGAAATTATCCGGGATATGCGCTTGGATGTTTTTGATGTATTAGTGGGAATCAATCTTTTGCGAGAAGGGTTAGATATTCCGGAGATTACGCTGGTTGCAATTTTGGATGCAGATAAAGAAGGCTTTTTGCGTTCAGAGACATCTTTGATTCAGACAATTGGGCGTGCGGCCCGGAATGCAGAAGGACATGTAATCATGTATGCAGATACGATTACAGATTCTATGCGCATGGCGATAGAAGAGACAAAGCGACGCCGTCAGATACAGATGAGGTATAATGAAGAGCATGGGATTACACCGCAGACGATTAAAAAAGCAGTGAGAGATTTGATCAGTATTTCTCAAAAAGTGGATCGTGCACAATTGAAGCTGGAAAAGGACCCGGAATCTATGAGCCGGAAAGAATTAGAAAAGCTGATTTCGGATGTGACGAAGAAAATGAAAAAAGCGGCAGCAGAACTGAATTTTGAGGCGGCAGCAGAATTGCGAGATAAGTTGATGGAGTTAAAGCAATCTTTACAGGAATTGGAGGGCTCTGAATAAAAGATATCGTATCCATATGATTCGGAAAAGATTCTATTAACAGTACAAATACAGGAGACAGATTATGGGAACAAAGATGGACGCGCGAAAATATATCAAAATTCGCGGTGCAAATGAAAATAATTTAAAAAATATAGATGTAGATATCCCGAGAAATGAATTGGTTGTGTTGACAGGGCTAAGTGGCTCAGGAAAATCTTCATTGGCATTTGATACGATATATGCAGAAGGACAGAGACGCTATATGGAGTCACTGTCATCCTATGCACGACAGTTTTTGGGACAAATGGAAAAACCAAATGTGGAGAGTATTGAAGGGTTATCACCAGCTATTTCAATTGATCAGAAGTCAACCAATCACAATCCACGTTCTACAGTAGGAACAGTAACGGAAATTTATGATTATTTTCGTCTGCTGTATGCAAGGGTGGGAATTCCGCACTGTCCAAAATGCGGAAAGGAAATCAAAAAACAATCTGTAGATGAAATGGTGGATCAGATTATGTCTATGCCGGAGCGTACAAAGATACAGTTGTTAGCGCCGGTAGTTCGTGGGAGAAAAGGAACCCATGCAAAATTATTTGAACGTGCCAAAAAGAGCGGTTATGTACGTGTGAGAGTAGATGGTAATCTCTATGAGTTGTCTGAAGAGATTACATTAGATAAAAATATCAAACATAATATAGAGATTATTGTGGATCGTCTTGTAGTAAAGCCGGGGATTGAAAAGCGACTGGCAGATTCTATCGAAAATGTTTTGAGTCTGGCAGAAGGTTTGCTGACAGTAGATGTCATTGATGGAGAAACATTGAACTTCAGCCAGAGTTTTTCCTGTCCGGACTGCGGCGTTAGTATCGAAGAAATCGAACCGCGAAGTTTTTCGTTTAATAATCCATTCGGTGCGTGTCCGGCATGTTTTGGTCTTGGGTATAAGATGGAATTTTCAGAAGAATTGATGATACCAAACCCTTCTCTAAGTATCAATCAAGGCGCAATTGCTGTGATGGGATGGCAGTCCTGTGCGGACAAAGGTAGTTTTACAAATGCAATCTTATGCGCATTGGCAGAGGAATATGGCTTTGATCTGGATACGCCGTTTGAAGAGTATCCGAAAGAAATCCATGATGTATTGATTTATGGAACCAATGGAAAACATATAAAGGTTCCATATAAAGGGCAGCGTGGAGAAGGCATTTATGATGTCGTTTTTGAGGGATTGATTAAAAGTGTGGAGCGTCGATACCGGGAAACGCATTCGGAAACATCCAAGGCAGAATATGAGACGTTTATGAATATTACCCCATGTTCTGAATGTAAAGGACAGCGATTGAAACAAAGCGCATTGGCAGTAACTGTTGGGGATAAGAATATTTCGGATGTAACAGCGCTTTCAATCGATAAACTACAGGAGTTTCTGGAAGATTTGGAATTGAATCATACACAACATTTGATCGGAGATCAGATCTTAAAAGAAATCAAGGCCAGAATCCAGTTTTTGATGGATGTGGGACTGGATTATTTAACTCTGGCAAGAGCAACAGGGTCCCTTTCCGGCGGAGAGGCACAGCGTATTCGGCTTGCTACACAGATTGGCTCTGGGCTAGTAGGTGTGGCATACATTTTAGATGAACCGAGTATTGGTCTGCATCAGCGCGATAACGACAAACTCTTGATGACGTTAAAACGGTTGCGAGATTTGGGGAATTCTTTAATTGTTGTAGAACACGATGAAGATACGATGCTGGCAGCAGATTGTATTGTAGATATCGGACCAGGGGCCGGAGAGCATGGAGGCGAAGTTGTCGCTGTCGGTACAGCCAAAGAATTGATGAAATGTAAAACTTCAATCACAGGCGATTATCTAAGCGGACGTAAGAAGATTCCGGTGCCTACAGAAAGAAAAAAACCAACCGGATATTTGAAAGTAATCGGAGCGCAGGAAAACAATCTAAAGAATATTGATGTAGAATTTCCGCTTGGTGTTATGACTTGTGTGACTGGAGTTTCTGGTTCTGGAAAGAGTTCTCTTGTAAATGAGATTCTCTATAAACATCTTGCACGTGATTTGAATCGGGCAAGGACAATTCCAGGAAAACATAAAAGGATTGAAGGGTTGGAGCAGGTGGATAAGGTGATTGACATTGATCAATCTCCAATTGGAAGAACTCCGCGATCCAATCCGGCAACTTACACAGGCGTGTTTGATTTGATCCGTGATTTGTTTGCTGCAACACCGGATGCGAAAGCAAAGGGATACAAAAAAGGAAGATTCAGCTTCAATGTAAAAGGCGGACGTTGTGAGGCATGTTCCGGAGATGGAATTTTGAAAATAGAAATGCATTTTCTACCTGATGTGTATGTACCTTGCGAGGTATGTGGAGGAAAGCGGTATAACAGAGAAACGCTGGAAGTAAAATACAAAGGAAAAAGTATTTATGATGTACTCAATATGACGGTAGAGGAAGCGGTTAAGTTTTTTGAACATGTGCCAAGTATCCGGCGTAAGATGGAAACGTTAAATGACGTAGGGCTTTCCTATATTCGTTTGGGACAACCATCTACAGAACTTTCCGGTGGAGAAGCGCAGCGCATTAAGTTAGCCACTGAATTGAGTAAACGTAGCACAGGAAAGACCGTGTATATCTTAGATGAGCCAACGACAGGGTTACATTTTGCAGATGTGCATAAACTGACGGAGATTCTGCGACGTCTGGCGGATGATGGCAATACTGTAATCGTAATTGAGCATAATCTGGATGTGATAAAGACTGCAGATTATATTATTGATATTGGTCCGGAAGGCGGGGACAAAGGTGGAACAGTCATAGCGACCGGAACACCGGAAGAAATAGCGAAAAATAAGCATTCCTATACAGGAAAATACATCGATGCAATTTTGAAAAAAAATTAACATGAGCATTTATGCGGTCTGTACATTTATTGTGCAGACTGTATAAATTTCTGAAACAACAGAAAAAATATAAATTAAGGGTTTCTATTTCGTGTAAAATTGATTATACTGATAATGCGTCTTTTAAAGCATTCATTTGTGAAGGGGAGACTGTAGATTACAGAGAGTACAAATGATGATTTTGAATACAAATGATGATAATTGGTAATATAAAGGGGATTAGTAGAAGGGAGCGTTTCAATGTCTGTGGATATCGGAATAGATTTGGGTACTGCAAGTGTGCTTGTGTATGTAAAGGGAAAAGGAGTTGTGTTGAAAGAGCCTTCAGTGGTAGCATTTGACAGAGATACAAATGAAATCAAGGCCATCGGAGAAGAGGCACGTTTGATGCTGGGGAGAACTCCAGGCAATATTGTAGCGGTTCGTCCGCTGCGTCAGGGAGTGATTTCTGATTATACAGTAACGGAAAAGATGATTGAGTACTTTGTGAGAAAATCTTTGGGAAGAAGATTGTTTAAAAAACCACGGATCAGTATCTGCGTCCCAAGTGGTGTAACAGAAGTTGAAAAGAAAGCGGTGGAAGAAGCTACTTATGCGGCCGGAGCGCGTGAGGTGAATCTGATCGAAGAACCGGTAGCGGCTGCGATTGGGGCTGGAATTGATATTTCAAAACCTTGTGGTAATATGATCGTAGATGTGGGCGGCGGAACAGCAGATATTGCAGTTATTTCTCTTGGCGGAACGGTTGTGAATACCTCAATCAAAATAGCAGGAGATGATTTTGATGAGGCAATCGTGCGTTATATGCGGAAAAAGCACAATCTGCTCATCGGAGAGAGAACAGCAGAGGATATTAAAATTAAGATTGGAACAACTTATCCATTGGTAGAAGAAGAAACAATGGAAGTTCGAGGTCGAAATCTGGTGACTGGCTTGCCCAAAACGGTTACAGTTACCTCATCAGAAACAGAAGAAGCGCTGCGGGAAACAACCAGCCAGATTGTAGAGGCGGTTATCGGTGTATTGGAACAGACTCCACCGGAATTATCAGCAGATATTCTGGACAGAGGTATCGTTTTGACTGGCGGCGGAGCAATGCTGCGAGGACTGGAAGAATTGATTGAGGAAAAGACCGGAATCCATACCGTAACAGCGGAAGATCCGCTAAAGGTAGTGGCAATTGGAACCGGACAGTTTGTTGAATTTATGAGTGGAAACAAAGAGTATTGATTTTAAGTTACTTTTAGAGGAGAAAAACAGGTTGCCAATACGGGGCCTGTTTTATTATATATAATCGAAATATAAAAAGAACAGGAGAGACTTAAGGTGGAAACAGTAACCGGATATGTAGACCATATCGTATTTCGAAATCAGGAAAATGGATATACAGTGTTCAATCTTGACACAGAAGACGGAGAGGTTACCTGTGTGGGAAGTTTTCATTATATAAATGAGGGAGAACTACTGGAAATACAAGGAGATTATGTCAATCATAATGTATATGGTACGCAGTTAAAGGTGCATAGCCATCAAGTCAAAGAACCGGAGGATCTGCTGTCAATAGAACGTTATCTGGGTTCCGGTGCAATCAAGGGAATCGGTGCCGCACTTGCAGCACGGATTGTAAGAAGGTTTAAAGAAGATACGTTTCGTATTATAGAAGAGGAACCGGAACGGCTGGCAGAAGTAAAAGGCATCAGTGAACGAAAAGCGAGAGAGATTTCCGTTCAGGTAGAAGAGAAAAAAGATATGCGAAAAGCGATGATCTTTTTGCAGAAATATGGGATTTCTACAACATTAGCAGTGAAAATTTATCAATACTACGGAAATAAATTATATCAGGTGTTGGAAGAAAATCCGTATCAATTAGCAGATAATATTGATGGTGTCGGATTTAAAACAGCAGACGAGATTGCATTTCGAATAGGGATCCATGCAGATTCTGATTTCCGAATACGGAGTGGTTTGTTCTATGTGATTCAGCAGGCGGTAGGAGAGGGACATATCTATCTGCCGCAGGACGTATTGGTGCAGAGGGCATCGCAACTACTTGGAGTTAAGCTGGGAGATGTTGAAAAATATGTTATGGATCTTTGCATTAATCGAAAAATTGTTTTAAAAGAAGAGAATGGTGAAGTGCGTATTTATCCAACCCACTATTACTATTTGGAACTGAATACGGCAAAGATGCTGCATGATTTGGATATTGATTGTGAGATGCCGGAAGAAATGATGGAAAAACGGCTGCAAAAGGTAGAGGAACGGGAAAAAATTAAATTGGATATTATGCAGCACCGAGCAGTGATCGAAGCAATCAAACATGGATTGCTGATTTTGACTGGAGGACCCGGAACGGGAAAGACAACTACAATCAATACAATGATTCAGTTTTTCGAAAGTGAAGGGATGGATATTCTGCTGGCGGCACCTACAGGACGCGCGGCAAAACGGATGACAGAAGCAACCGGATATGAAGCGCAGACCATTCATCGTTTGCTAGAAGTGAGCGGCAATCCGGAAGAGGAAGGGAATATTAATGGATTTTTGAAAAATCGTGAAAATCCGCTAGAAGCAGACGTGATTATCATTGATGAAATGTCGATGGTAGATCTTTCCCTGATGCATGCGCTGCTTTCCGCAGTGGTAGTAGGAACACGTTTGATTTTGGTGGGGGATGTCAATCAGCTGCCATCAGTAGGGGCAGGAAGTGTACTGAAAGATATTATTCATTCAGAATGTTTTCCGGTGGTTACGCTGACCCGGATCTTCCGTCAGGCCGGAGAAAGTGATATTGTTGTTAATGCACATAAAATCAATGCCGGAGAAGTAGTAGTGCCGGATAATAAAAGCAAGGATTTCTTTTTCCTGAAAAGGCAGGATGCGGATATCATTATCCGTGTGATTATTGCGTTGATCCAGCAAAAACTTCCCAGATATGTGGGGGCGCCACAAAATGAGATTCAAGTGATGACGCCGACTAGAAAAGGGCTTTTAGGTGTAGAACGGCTGAACCAGATATTGCAAAGGTATTTGAATCCGGCAGAGCCAAATAAAGATGAAGAAGAAATCGGAGGACGTATTTTCCGCGTGGGCGATAAAGTGATGCAGGTTAAAAATAATTATCAGCTCGAGTGGGAGGTACAGACAAAGTATGGTCTGACTGTAGACAGTGGGCAGGGAATCTTCAATGGCGATATGGGAGTGATTTCGGCAATCAGTCGATATGATGAAACAATCGAAGTGGAATATGACGAGCATCGAAAGGTAAAATATCCATTTGAAATGGCAGAAGAGTTAGAGCTGGCATATGCGATTACGGTACATAAATCACAGGGAAGCGAATATCCCGCTGTGATTATTCCACTCCTGCCGGGACCGCGTCTGCTGTATACTCGTAATCTGCTTTATACAGCGGTAACTAGAGCAAAAAAATGTTTGACAATTGTAGGGAGTGAAAGTGTATTTCAGGAAATGATACAGAACGAAAGCGAACAAAGACGTTATACAAGTCTGGCAGAAAGAATACAGGAATTTACAGAAGAGTTTTAGATTTTCTATATCCTCCAGTCTGTCCTTTTTGCGGACAAGTACAAAGTAAGAGGAAAATCTGTGGAGAGTGCAGAAAACAGCTTCCGTATATAGAAGAACCGCGTTGTATGAAGTGCGGGAAACCGGTGGATGAAACGGAAATGTATTGTGAGGACTGCAGAAGACATAATCTGGCGTTTGAGCAGGGAAGAAGTGTCTGGCTGCATAAAGGAAAAGCTGCTGAAGCGATTTATCGGTTTAAGTTTCATAATAAGAGATATTATGCGGAATTGTTTGCGGAAGAAATGGCAGAACGATGTGGGGAATGGATTCGAAAGAAACAAATCGATGAATTGATTCCAGTACCCCTTCATCCTTCGAAAAAAAGAAGCAGAGGATTCAATCAATCAGAACTGCTTGCAAAGGAATTGGGGAGAATTCTAAGTATCCCTGTAGAATCAGATGTTGTGTTGCGAGTGAAAAAGACATTACCGCAGAAAATATTGGGAAACCGAGAGCGTGAGGAAAACTTGCAGAATGCATTTGGAGTACGGAGGTCTTGGAGTCCCCAAAGAACGGTTTTGTTGATTGATGATATTTATACAACTGGAAATACGATACATCGGATTAGTAAGGTGTTAAAGCAGGCAGGCGTTCAAAAAGTGTATTTTTTGACTATAAGCATTGGACAAGGACTCTGAGTATATGCTATACTAGCAAATGATGGGAAATTATAACCACAATAGTGACAGGTTGATCCGGAGGAAAAAAGTTCGGTGAAAATCAGGAGGCAGAGAATGTTAGATAAAAGAAAAATCCGTTTGATGACACGAATGTCTGCATACGAGAAGAAAGATTATCAGAAAGATTTACGAATCAGTACCTATTTTAAGAAAGACTATGCCAGTCTGAATACATTGATTACAATATTATGGATTACAATAGGATATGTACTTGTTGCCGGTATATTTGCTCTCTGCAACATGGAAGGGTTGTTGGAAAATCTAAACTTTGAAAAAATGATATTGTTGGGTGGAATTGCGATTGGACTTTATTTGGTTCTTATTATTATTTATGCGGTTTGCTCCAGTAATTTTTATAAAGGGAAACACAATCAGGCGAAACGGCGCATCAAGAGATATTACCGGGATCTGTCTTGTTTGGAAAAGATAAATATGAAGGAGAAGAGATAGATGATGGGGACATTACTTGTTATGAAAGAACAATTGAAAGGGATTTATGCTAAGTATTCTTTCTATATTACAGTTGGACTTCGTTTTTTTATGGGTCTGCTTGTTTTCGGGCTAATTAATTCTAACGTGGGATTTATGGAAAAGGCCTCATCTCTGATCGTAACATTCGGACTTGCGGCAGTGTGTGCATTTTTTCCGTTGATCATTATGACTATGGCGGCTACTGTGCTAGTGCTTGCACATTTATACACATTATCCATTGTTATTGCGGTGGCGGCAGCAGTATTCTTCTTGCTTATGTATATTTTTTATTTCCGATTTACATCAAGAAGGTCGTGGCTTGTGCTGCTGACTGCAGTTGGATTTGCGTTGAAAGTTCCTTTGGTAGTACCGGTAGCAATTGGCTTGCTAGGGACGCCGATTTGCCTTGTACCTGCTGTGTGTGGAACCTTCACATATTATATGTTGCACTTAGTAAAATCCTCTTCCAGCGCGTTGAAAGACGGCGGAGGGCTTTCAGCATTAACAGATGGTGGAGTCAGTTTTATCAAACAGTGTCTGGTAAATAAAGAAATGCTGGTGATGACCGCAGTTGTTATTTTATGTGTGCTGGTTGTATACGGCGTACGGCGCTGCTCTGTAGATCATGCATGGAAGATTGCTGCCGGAGCAGGAGCAGTTACTGCGATTATCGTTGCAGTCGGAGGTAATGTGGCGTTGAATCTACATATATCTTATGTGAGCCTGGTTGGAAGTGGTGTTCTGGCGGTAGGAGTTGGTCTGTTGTTGGAAGTTCTGTTCTTATCAGTAGATTATTCGAGAACAGAGTTTTTAGAATTTGAGGATGATGAGTATCACTACTACGTAAAGGCTGTGCCGAAGGTAGGAGTGACTATCCCAGAAAAGAGCGTTAAGCAGATCAATGCTCGGCAAGATGAGGCGGATGCATTACAGAGGAATGTAAAAAAACAGGAAAATGTAATGCCGGAAACGCATACAATAGAAAGTACAGAAGAGATTTTGCTGACCAGAAGTCTGAATAAAGAACTGGGACTGGATGAAACAAAGCAGGCTAAATAGAGGAAAACAAAAAATAAGAAAAGAATGGAGGTGGAAAGATGCAGTTGTGGATACAAAATTTTATGGGAAAATATATAGATGACTGGTACTTTCCATCGATACATTTTACAGACATATTAGAGATTCTAATCATCACAGTGATTGTATATGAGATCATGCTCTGGATTAAGAATACAAAAGCGTGGATGCTTTTGCGTGGATTGCTGACACTTGGAGCATTTATTCTGGTTGCTGCGATTTTTAAGATGCATACAATTCTCTATCTTGCAGAAGCTGCAATCAATGTTTTGGCTGTGGCGGCAGTGGTTGTATTTCAGCCGGAATTAAGACGTGCGCTGGAAAAGCTGGGAGAGAAAAATCTATTAAGCAATTTTACATTGTGGGATAAGAATAAGGAAAATCAACGTTTTTCAGATGAGACGATTGAAGGCTTGGTAAGGGCGTGCTTTGCAATGGGAAGTGTAAAAACAGGTGCGCTTATTGTCGTAGAACAGGCAATCCATTTAACAGAATATGAGATGACAGGAATTGAATTAGACTGTAAGGTATCAGAACAGGTTTTGATTAATATTTTCGAACATAATACTCCTCTTCACGATGGTGCAATTATTATACGCGGGGACAGAATTACATCTGCTACCTGCTATTTGCCGTTGTCGGACAATATGCAGATTAGTAAAGATCTGGGGACCAGACATCGTGCGGCATTGGGGATGAGTGAGGTTAGTGACGCGCTGATTATCGTTGTGTCAGAAGAAACAGGTAAGGTTTCTATTGCAATGGGCGGTCAGTTGGTGCGTGGAGTGACACCGGAATATCTGACAACCAGACTGGGTCAGATTCAATATCGCGTGCCGGATACAAAGAAGCGGTTTGTTCTGCGGAAAGGACGGCAGAAGCATGAAGAAGATAATTGAAAATATAAAAACCATTGACTGGAAAAGGTATTGGCATGCACTGATAAATAATCTGGGGTTAAAGATTATTGCACTCATTTTTTCGGCGTTATTGTGGTTATTTGTTGTTAATATTGATGATCCTATTAATAGTAAGGTGTTTAATGATGTCTCATATAGTGTGAAAAATGAAGAAATTGTCATAAATGACGGAAAGAAATACAAAATTATGGATGAGGATGAACTTGAGTCTATAAGAGTTGTAGTTCATGCACGTCGTTCAGTTTTAAATAAGCTTGAGTCAAAAGATATTACAGCGGTTATTGACTTGCGGGAAAGAGACACCAGTACCGGAATAGTACCGGTTAAAGCAGTTGTAGAAGGGTACGAAGAGAATTTGGATGTGACAACGGAATGCAATCCAAATAATGTACAGGTGAAAGTAGAAGACAGTACGACGAAGAGTTTCCCAATCTCAGTTTCCACAGAAAATAAACAACGTGATGGATATGAACTAGGAGAAATGACAACCAATCCGGAGCGAATTCAGATCAGTGGGGCGAAGAGTACAATTGAGGATATTCAGAGAGTTGTTGCGCGTATTGATGTGATGGGTATTTCGGAAGACTGTGTAAAGGAAGCAGACCTTATTATCTTTGATGGAAATGGAAATGTCATGGACCAGAGCAATTTACAGACGAATCTTGGAGATAAAGGTATTACGGTTAATGTTCAGGTGCTTCCAACGAAAAAAGTAAAACTTAACTTTAATGTGTCCGGAACACCGGTAGAAGGATATCATCTGACCGGATTGAGCAACGAGCCGGAAAGCGTAGAAGTATATGGTACAAAAGAGGATTTGGATGATTTAACTGTTTTGGATATACCTAGCAGCGAAATTAATATAGATAATTTACAGTCTAGAAAAGAATATACAGTAGACATCTCTAAATATTTACCGGAGGGCGTAGAGCTGACAGAGGAAGCGACGAAAAATGTCGTCGTGACGGTCATGGTAGAAGAAGAAGGAACCAGAACAATCCTGCTTTCAACTGGAGCAATACGTATTAATAATCTTCAGGATGGATTAAGTGCGACAGTGGAGACAACAGGAGATTTGGAAATCCGATTTGCTGCTGAAGAAGCACTGTTGGAAAAGTTGGATATAAAAAACGCTGTATCTGTAGACTTGGAAGGGTATACAGAGCCGGGAACATATGAGGTTCCGGTAGAGGTTGAGTTGAATCGGGCGATTACCCTGCTTGATAGTCCGACGATTTCAATAACTATTTCTGAGAAAAAAGAAGAAACAGAAAAAACAAAGGAATAGGAGGAAATTCCATATGGTAAGGGAACAGGTTGTGATTAAGAACCCGACAGGTTTGCATTTGCGGCCGGCAGGACTTTTTTGCAAGACCGCAATACAGTTTGAATGTAAGATTACCATAGAAAGAAAGAACCGGGGAGAAGAACTTCATGCCAATGCCAAGAGCGTATTGAGTGTTCTGGGAGCGTGTATCAAAAGTGGAGATGAAATCACAATTGCATGCGATGGTGAAGATGAAAATGAAGCGCTGAAAACAATGGTTCAGATCGTGCAAGACGGACTGGGAGAATAGATAGTTAGGAAGAGAAGGGAACAATGAAAAAACAACAGCAAAAAAAGCAGAGAACCCAGGGGAAGAAAAGACAGCAGAAGAGAAAAAAGAATACGTTTGGTTATTTATTAATCATACTGCAGGCTATAGTAAGTGTGTTTCTTCTGATTTCGCTTACCTGGTTGGGGATGCTGCCAATGAAATATATTACTTTGGCGGGGCTTGTGCTCTTGTGCCTTTGGTTGGTTTGCGTTTTGTCGCAAGTGAATCGGAAGAAGTCCGGAATACTTGGAAAAGTATATAGCATCTTTATGATTGCAGGATTAAGTGTCGGAGTTTTTTATATTGCGAAAACAACAAATCTGATTGGACAGATTTCCGGAAATGCATTTAAGACAGAAAAAGTAGTGGTAGCTGTATTAGATTCTGACCCGGCAGAAAAACTGGAAGATGCGGCAGAGTATCAGTTTGGAATCCAATTCGATAAAGGCGCAGATACGATGGAGAGCGCCTTAGCAACGATTAATGAAGAATTGGGACAGGATGTCGAAACCATCCAGTATGATAACCTGAAAGAACAGGCAGAAGCTCTCTACAGTGGAGAGGTGCAGGCGATTGTTTACAACACGGCATACAGCAATGTGATTGAGAGCGAATTAGAAGAGTATGGAGAAAAGGCAAGAGTGATATATTCCACACAGGCAAAGGTTTCTCTGAATGTTTCACAAGGGACAGATGATTCTCTTACAACAAAGCCGTTTACGATGTATATCAGTGGATTGGATGTATATGAAGATACAGTTGATCAGGGACAGCGAAGTGACGTGAATATTATTGCGGTTGTTAATCCGAAAACACATCAGATCCTGTTAGTAACTACGCCAAGAGATTACTATGTAACAATTCCTGGCGTGTCAGAGGGAATGTATGATAAGCTGACCCATGCGGGAAGTTATGGAATTGATACATCTATGGCGACCTTAGGAGAACTGTATGAGACGGAAATTAATTATTATGCACAGCTAAACTTTACAGCTTTAATTGAAATTGTTGATATCCTTGGCGGTCTGGACGTGGAATCAGAATACGCGTTTACGACAAGTGAGGACTCCGGATATGTAATGGATGTCCAGGAGGGGGAAAATCATTTTAATGGCGTACAGGCTCTGGCATTTGCACGAGAACGGCAAAATGTGGAGGGCGGAGATTTGCAGCGAGGAAAAGACCAGCAGGCAGTGATCACAGCGATGATTAAAAAAATGTTATCACCAACAATGCTTCTCAAGGCAAACAGCATTTTGGAAACTGTTGGAAGAAATGTAGAAACAAATGTATCACAAGAACAGATCAATGCACTGATTCGTTATCAGTTAAGCAAGAATCCGCAATGGTCAATCTTATCCTTGTCAGCAGAAGGTGAGACAGGAGAAGATGCATGTTATTCTGCCGGTGGAGAAATTTTATCAGTTGTATATCAAGATGAAGAATCTATCCGTTATATCATAGAGCAAGCGAATATCGTAGAGGAAGGCACTGGAACATTAGAAGGTGCGCAGACGTTGAATTAAAAGATAAGTAAATATTGTAAAATGGAAAAAGTGGTACAAACTAAGGTGTAATTAGAGTTTGTACCATTTTCTATTGTTAAGTATACGATAAAAAATACAATGTAAATATTGTATTTTGATAAGAAATTTGGTATTATGGAAAAAGTGTAAAGATTTTGTAACAATTTGAAACAAAGAGGATGAAGAAAAATGAAACAGGTTATAGATTTTAGAAGCTCCAAAACAAGAATGTTTTTTTTAGGAATTGTGGATGTTGTAACAATTCTGTTGAATTCCTATTTAGCATTGCTGATCCGGCATGAAGGGCATCATGAATGGATATCGCCGGAGTATTTGATGAGCATAGAGCAATATGCATGGATTAATGTAATTACAACGATTATTATTTTTATTGTTTTGAATTTATACCGAAGTGTATGGACTTATGCCGGAGTGCACGAAGCAGTACTGATCGTGGCTGCCTGCATCTTATCTACAACATTCCAGGCACTCGGATTCTTATTGTTTAATTTACATGTTCCGAGAAGCTACTATATTATTTACTTCTTCTTGATGGTAATGACAACCATATTTACTCGATTTTCATACCGGTTTTTAAGAGCGATGCAGCGTTCTGTAAGTAAAACAGAGAGTCAGCCAATTAATACAATGGTAGTTGGTGCGGGTGAAGCTGGAAGCATGATTGTTCATGAGATTAAGACAAGCCGTCATTTGAATCGAAACTTAGTATGTATTATTGACGATAATCCATCTAAAAAAGGAAAATATTTACAGGGTGTTCGGATTGTTGGAGATCGTAATGAAATTATTTCGAGTGCAGAAAAATATGAGGTGGAAGAAATTATCCTTGCAATCCCTTCTGCTTCTCCAAAGACAACAAAAGAGATTTTGCAGATATGCAATCAGACAAACTGTAAGTTGAAGATTCTTCCGGGAATGTATCAGTTAATTACGGAAGAAGTAAGTGTGTCTAAATTGAAAGAAGTATCAATTGAAGACCTTCTGGGAAGAGACAGTATTCATATTGATTTGGATAGTGTAGCAGGATATGTTACTGGAAAAACAGTGTTAGTAACCGGTGGAGGAGGATCTATCGGTAGCGAGTTATGTCGTCAGATAGCAAACTATAATCCAAAATGCTTGATTATTTTTGATATATATGAGAATAATGCGTATGATATTCAACAAGAATTAAAAGTGAAATATCCGCAGCTGCATTTGGAGGTGCTAATTGGTTCAGTACGAAATACAAAACGTATTGAATGGGTAATGTCACATTATCGTCCAGATGTTGTTTATCATGCAGCAGCGCACAAACACGTTCCACTTATGGAAGACAGCCCAAATGAAGCAATAAAAAATAATGTATTTGGAACATACAAGACAGCGCGTGCAGCAGATAAATACGGTGTGAAACGTTTTGTTTTGATTTCTACAGATAAGGCTGTTAATCCAACAAACATTATGGGTGCTTCAAAACGACTTTGTGAAATGGTAATTCAAACATTCAATAAATATTCTGATACAGAATATGTGGCTGTTCGTTTTGGAAACGTACTTGGAAGCAACGGAAGTGTAATACCATTGTTTAAAAAACAGATGGAAGCAGGAGGACCTGTGACAGTTACACATCCGGATATTATTCGTTATTTTATGACAATCCCTGAAGCAGTTTCCCTTGTTTTGCAGGCAGGCGCGTATGCAAAGGGAGGAGAAATCTTTATTCTAGATATGGGAGAACCGGTAAAAATTGCCGATCTGGCGAAGAATCTTATTCGTTTGTCAGGGTATACTTTAGGTGTAGATATGGATATTAAGTATACAGGTTTACGTCCGGGCGAAAAATTATATGAAGAGCTTCTCATTGCAGAAGAAGGACTTCAGAAAACGGATAATGATTTGATTTATATTGGGGAACCAATCGAATTTGATGATGTTCGATTCTTGAGCGAACTGAAGAAATTGGAACAGGCGGCAATCGACGAGTCTGAAAAAGTAAAAGAGATTGTATCGGGAATCGTGCCGACATATCATATCAGACCAGAAGATAAAGCAAGAGATGAAGCTTATTATAAAGCGTTAAACAGCCTTGGTGAAGCAAGTCATGAAGGTGCAGTTGTGGAGGATAAAATCAAATGAAAAATATGCATATAGCATTCTCACCACCGGATATCACAGAGGAAGAGATTGCAGAAGTTGTAGATACATTAAAAAGTGGGTGGATCACAACAGGTCCAAAAACAAAAGAGTTTGAACGTAAAATTGCAGAATTTTGCCATACAAGCAAAGCAGTTTGTCTAAATTCTGCAACTGCTTGTGCTGAGATGACACTTCGCGTGCTTGGAATCGGACCAGGAGATGAAGTGATTACTTCAGCCTATACGTATACTGCAAGCGCTAGTGTGGTTTGCCATGTAGGTGCTAAACTGGTATTGATTGATACAAAAAAAGATTCCTATGAAATGGATTATGATCAGCTGGAAAATGCAATTACAGAAAAGACGAAGGCAATTATTCCGGTTGATATCGCAGGTGTTATTTGTGATTATGAAAGAATATATGAAATTGTAAATAAAAAGAAGAGTTTGTTTCATGCCAATAATGAAATCCAGAAAAAGATTGGACGTATTGCGATAGTTGCAGATGCGGCGCATGCATTTGGAGCAGAGAGAGATGGAAAACGTTGTGGAGAATTGGCAGATTTCACAAGCTTTTCTTTTCATGCTGTAAAGAATCTTACAACAGCCGAAGGTGGTGCAGTTGTCTGGAAAGATATCGAAGGCGTAGATAATGAAGAGGTATATAAACGATATATGTTGCTTTCTCTTCATGGGCAGTCCAAAGATGCTTTGGCAAAGACTCAGCTTGGGGCTTGGGAGTATGATATTGTTGAGCCATATTTCAAATGTAATATGACGGATATTATGGCTGCAATTGGTCTGGCTCAGATGAGAAGATATCCGGGACTTTTAGCAAGAAGAAAAGAAATTATAGAAAAATACAATGAGGGATTAAAAGGACTTCCGGTAGATGTTTTGCAACATTATGGAGATGATTTTGCTTCCAGTGGACACTTGTATTTGACTAGAATTCAAGGGAAAAAGCGGGAAGAATGCAATGAAATCATAAAAAGAATGGCAGAGTACGGTGTGGCAACAAATGTACATTATAAGCCGTTACCAATGTTGTCTGCATATAAAAAGTTAGGTTTTGATATTCAGGATTATCCGAATGCCTATGCATTATTTGAAAATGCAATTACATTGCCACTTCATACACAATTAACGGATGAAGAGGTAGATTATATCATCGATATATTTAAGAAGTGTGTGGAATAGGATGAAGTTATGAGAAAATGGAATGAACTTCCAAAAGATATGCAAGTGGAAGAGGTAAAAGAGTATTACGATATCTTGCAGCAACATAAGAAAAGTTTGATTGCAAAGAGAATTTTTGATATACTAGTAGCTGGAGTATTGTTGATTTTATTATCACCAATACTTCTTGTGCTGAGTATTATTATTAAATTGGATTCCGAGGGGCCAGTGATGTTTCGACAGGTGCGAGTTACCACCTATGGGAAAACATTTCGAATTTTTAAGTTCCGTACAATGGTCAATCATGCGGATCGTTTAGGCACACAGGTGACTACAAAAGGCGATGCACGTGTTACCCGAGTGGGGAAAGTAATTCGAAAATGCCGACTGGATGAGCTGCCACAATTATTGAATATACTAACTGGTGATATGACATTTGTAGGCACAAGACCAGAAGTAGAAAAATATGTTGCGCATTATACAAATGAAATGAAAGCAACACTGCTTCTTCCAGCTGGAGTAACCTCAATTGCTAGTATTGAATATAAAGATGAAGAACGATTGCTGGAAAATGCACAGGATGCAGATGAAGTATACATTCATCAGGTATTGCCTGAAAAGATGAAATATAATTTACAAGCAATTCGGGAATTTAGTTTCTGGAAAGATATTAAAACTATGTTTGCAACTGTAGCAGCTGTTTTACATTAAAAATAAGAATCGGTTATAGAAAGCAGACAGAATTTTCAGTGGAGGAGAGAAATACATGAATATATGGATTGTGAATCATTATGCGATTCCACCTAGTATGGGAGGATTGGTGAGACATTACTATTTCTCTAAATATTTGCAGAAGAAGGGGCATAATGTCAAAATATTTACATCCAGTAAAATCCATAATACAGATATTAATATGATAAAGGACAAATCTCTCTATAAAGAAGAGATGGAAGATGGAGTAGAGTATACTTTTGTCAGAAGTAGAGATTATAAAGGGAATGGTCTTGACCGGATCCTTAATATGATAGATACGCCTTTTAAGATTCAGAAAGCAATGCGGTGTTTCTATAAAAAAGAAAAGCCGGATGTGATTTATACCTCTTCACCTGATTTGTTTGTAGCGTTTTTTGCATTATTATTTGGTAAGATGCATAAGATTCCGGTTGTAGTTGAGATACGAGATTTGTGGCCGGAATCAATTGTAGAATATAAGGGGATGTCCAGAAAAAATCCAATTATACAGATTTTGTATCAGTTGGAAAAGTGGATTTATAAAAAAGCTGACCAGTTGATTTTTACGATGGAATTCTGAAAAGAGTACATAAAAGATAAAGTTTTGGATAATATAATCAACTTGGACAAGGTAAATCACGTAAATAATGGAGTTGACTTAGACGAATTTGAAAATAATAAAAAAGTATATACGATTAATGATGAAGATTTGCAAAAAACAGATAAGTTTAAAGTTGTTTATGTTGGGTCTATTAGATTAGTAAATCATTTAGAAGATATAGTTGATGTGGCTATTCTCATAAATAAAAAAGGAATAAATAATATTCAATTTTTAATATATGGAGATGGTACAGAGAAAGTTGCCTTAGAAGAAAAATGTAAAAAAATGAATTTACCAGTAATATTCAAAGGTAGAGTGGAAAAGAAATATGTTCCATATATTTTGTCTCATTCTGATTTGAATTTGATTAATTTACGCAAAAATAATCTTGTGAAGTATGGCAGTAGTTGGAATAAGTTGTTTGAGTATATGGCGGCAGGAAAACCTATTTTTTGTAATGCACCTGCAAATTATGATTTAATAAGAAAGTATAATTTGGGAGAGAGCAGAGAGGTTGATGATGAACAATATGCAGAGGCAATATTAAAATTTGCCAATATGGATAAGAAAGAGTATATGGCATATATAGAAAGATTTAAACAAGTGAAAGGTGAATATGATTATAAAAAACTATCAGAAAAAATAGAAGTTATCTTAAAGAAAACATTATAGTATTTAGGAGATAAATAATTTATGGAGATAAAAAAAATAACAATATTAGGTGCAAATGGAACAATGGGCAGAAATGTGGCTGGAATATTTGCTTCTTTTGGAGAAACTTACGTGTATATGGTTAGTAGAACAAAAAAAAAGTCGGAAGAAGCAATTGAAAAAGCTGCAAAGTCTGTTCGGGCAGATTCTATTAAAAGTAATATGGAAGCAAGAGATTATTCAGAATTAGAATATTGCATACGAGAGTCAGATTTGATATTTGAAAGCATTACAGAAGATGAATGTCTTAAAGAAAAATTGTTAAGTGATATTTCAAAATATTTATCAGCGGATACATTGATTTGTTCAGGAACCTCAGGTTTATCCATAGATAAAATGGCAGAAATACTACCTCCAGAGCTTAGAAAGAATTATTTTGGAATGCATTTTTTTAATCCGCCATATAATATGACGTTATGTGAACTTATCAGTACTAAATATGCTACAGATGAATGTATTCAAGCCGTTAAGCGTTTTTTGGAAGAAAAACTGATTCGTACAGTAGTTCTTGTGAAAGATTTACCTGCTTTTATGGGAAATAGAATTGGTTTTTATCTAATTAATATGGCGTTGCAACATGCTGAAAAGTATAAAGAACTTGGTGGAGTGGATTATATTGATTCCATAATGGGTCCATTTACAGGACGCAATATGGCACCTATTAGAACAGCCGATTTTGTGGGGTTGGATGTTCATAAAGCCATTGTCAATAATGTATATAATAATACAAATGATTATGCAAAAGAAATTTTCAGTCTACCGATCTATGTAGAAAACTTGGTTCAAAATGGAAAATTAGGATACAAGGTTCATGAAGGATTATATAAGACTTTTTTTTGTGAGAACGGAAGAAAGAAACATATGGTTTATGATATACAGACAAATTCATATCGAGAAGTAAAGGAATATAATATTGAGTTTGCAGCTGATATGGTTCAAGAATTAGAAAAAGGCTTATATGAGAGTGCAGCAAGAAAATTAATCGTTAATAGTTCAGATGAAGCTATGATTTGTAAAAAGTTTCTAATACAATATGTTGCATATTCTTTGTATATCAATCAAGAGGTTGGAAATTCTGTATATGATGCAGATGATGCCATGGCGACAGGATTTTCATGGATTCCCCCATTGGCTGTTATAGAGTTTTTAGGTGGAAAGCCGGTTTTTGAAAAGTTGGTTACTCAGTTGTTAACAGAAGAAGAAATAAGCATGAGCAATATAAAGAATTTATTATTGGATTGTCCGAAATCAAAGTATGACTATAGAAAATATCTTAAAGCGAAAAGATAAAGAGGTGAACTATGGAAAAGACATATATTCTTGGAGGGGCGCAGACCGATTTTGAGAGAAATTGGAACAAAGAAGGAAAAAAAGTACTTGCCCTTTTGCGAGAAGTAATTGAAGCAGGATTGAAAGATTGTGGGCTTACATTTTCAGATATAGTTAATTTAAATAAAACAAATAGAGTGGCGTGTTATGTGGGGAATTTTATTGCTGAAAAATATGTAGAACAAGGGCATTTAGGAGCACTTTTAACAGAAGTTAATCCAGCATTTTATGGTGTACCATCTGCAAGATATGAAGCTGCTTGTGCATCGGGAAGCGTTGCTATAGATGCAGCTGCAACGAAAATACAGGCAGGAGAATATGATGTTGCTATTGTAGTTGGATGGGAATTAATGAAAACAGTAGATGCAAAAACAGGTGGAGATTTTTTGGGATACGCTGCGTATTATGAAAAAGAAGGAAAGAATATAGAATTTCCATTTCCTAAATTATTTGGGCAGTTAGCAGATGTTATAATTGAAAAATATGGATTAAACGAAGAGCGATTTATGAAGAATTTGGCTTGTATTGCGAATATTAATTATCAAAATGCAAAAAGAAATCCATTGTCACAAACAAGAAAGTGGTTTATGAGTGAAGAACAGGCGAATATGCGAGGAACTGATACAAATCCATTTGTAGGAGGAAAATTAGCAGGTTCTGATTGTTCGCAGGTAACAGACGGCGCTTCAGTAGTAATTTTGATATCTGAGAAATATAAAAAAGAAAGATATGAAAATAAAGAACTCCCATATATAAAGGGGTATGGGCACAGGGTTGCACCGATGTTATTTGAAGAGAAAATTTTAGAGGGAGAAAAGAGCAAATATGTACTCCCATGGACACGAAAAGCAGTAGAAGATGCGTATATGAGAGCAAATCTAACTGTTGAGGATATAGATGTATTTGAAACTCATGATTGTTTTACATCAAGTGAATATGTAGCTATTTCAGCATTTGGATTGACAGAACCAGGAAAAGAGTATGAGGCTATAGAAAGTGGTTTGATTGCTTTCGATGGAGAAAAACCTATTAATCCAAGTGGTGGTCTTATAGGATGCGGTCATCCTGTAGGTGCTAGTGGAGTTAGGATGTTTTTAGATTTGTATAAGCAAGTCAGTGGAAAAGCAGGAGCATATCAAATAGCTGGAGTTGAAAATGCTATGATGTTAAATATAGGTGGCTCAGCTACAACAAATTATGTATTTATTGTAGGAAAGTAATTTACAGGAAAGGATAACTATGTTACTCAGTCAAATATTAGAAAAAGAAAATTTTATAGTAGATGAACAATATATTATAAAAAATGAGAAAGAATTTGATTCATTAGGGTTATTAGTATCAGATATTGATTTGAAATTATGTGCTTTCTTAGATGATGAGAGGTTTTTGGATAGCATTACAGATAGAATTACGATGTTGATTACCACTCCAGAATTGGAAAAAAAAGTTTCTAAAAAAGATGTAGGAATTTGTGTTGTGACATCTCCAAGGTTTCTTTTTTTTAAAATTCATAATTATCTATCCGGAAATAAAGAATATATTAGAAAAAGATTTGAAACAAAAATTGGAGATAATTGTGATATTTCAGAACATGCTATTATTGCTGATCATAATGTTGTTATAGGGAATAATGTGAAGATAGAAGAGTTTGTAGTAATTCGAGAGAATACAGTGATTGGAGATAATACAGTTATACGTGCAGGAGTAAAAATAGGAGGAGTGGGATTTGAGTTTAAGAGAATGCAACAAGGTATAGAGCCAGTTCAGCATTTGGGGGGAGTTAAAATTGGAAAAAATGTAGAAATACAATATAATACATGTATTGATAAAGCAGTTTATCCCTGGGATAATACAGTAGTAGGTAACTATAGTAAAATAGATAATTTGGTACATGTGGGGCATGCGGTTAAGATTTCGGATAATGTTTTGATAGTTGCTCAATCAGGAATTGGAGGCAGAACGGTAATTGAGTCTGATTGTTGGGTTGGATTTTCAACAACTATTAGTAATGGATTACATATGGGAAAATCAGCAAGAGCAAATATAGGTTCTGTTGTTACGAAGAACGTTATGCAAGAAGAAAGTGTAACAGGAAATTTTGCTATAAGCCATGAGAAATTTATAAAGAATTTAAAAAATATGGTGTAAAAGAGTTGTTAGTATGCAAGTTAAAAGTTTTAGGAGAAATGTATAATGAAAAAGGTACTGGTGGTTTTTGGAACAAGACCTGAAGCAATCAAAATGTGCCCATTAGTAAAAGAATTAAAAAAAGATAAGGATATTCAAACAGCTGTATGTGTTAGCGGGCAGCATAAACAGATGTTGGAGCAGGTTTTGAAGGTATTTGATATTGTACCGGAATATGATTTGGCAATCATGAAACAGAAACAGACATTGTTTGATGTGACGGTAAATATTTTAGAAAGAATTAAACAAGTTTTAGAGGAATTTAAACCGGATATTGTGCTTGTACATGGAGATACATCAACGACATTTGTTACTGCATTAGCTTGTTTTTATATGCAGATTCCAGTCGGACATGTAGAGGCTGGACTTAGAACGTATAATATTTATTCTCCTTACCCAGAGGAATTTAATAGGCAGGCAGTTGGAATTATTGCAAAATGCAACTTTGCGCCTACTGAAAAAGCAAAGGATAATTTATTAAGAGAAGGAAAAGATGAAAGTAGCATATATGTAACAGGTAATACAGCTATAGATGCTTTAATGACTACAATATCAGAAGACTATCGCCATCCGATTTTAGATTGGGCAAAAGGTAGCCGATTAATTCTTTTGACGGCACACCGAAGAGAAAATTTAGGTGAACCATTGCATAATATGTTCAGCGCTATAAAAAGAATTGTGGACGAGCATGAGGATATAAAAGTAGTGTATCCAATTCATATGAATCCAGTTGTTCGAGAAGCCGCTAATGATATATTAGCAAATCATGATAGAATTAGGTTGATTGAACCATTGGAGGTAATTGATTTCCATAACTTCATGGCAAATTCTTATTTGATCTTAACAGATAGTGGTGGAATTCAGGAAGAAGCACCATCACTTGGTAAACCGGTTCTTGTTATGCGAGATACAACGGAACGACCAGAGGGAATAGAAGCTGGAACATTGAAACTTGTAGGAACTTCAGAAGAAGTAATTTATAGAGAATTTAATAAATTGCTAACGGATGAGCAGGAGTATCATAAGATGAGTACTGCATCAAATCCTTATGGAGATGGAAAGGCATCTGAAAGAATTGTAAAGATTCTAAAGGAAATTTTATAAGGGAGTATAAGATGAAAGTATTAGTTTTATCGGCAGCATATCCTAAAAATGACGGAAGTGTAGCAATGTATTACGTGCATGCTCGCAATTGTTATTATTTACAAGAAGGCATTGAGGTCAATGTTCTTAATTTCAGTGCATGTGAAGAATATATTATTGATGGTATAAAGGTATTTGGATTAAAGCAATATGAAGAAAGTTTTCGTAATGTGAAATATGATATTTTAATTCTTCATGCAGCAAATATAAAATATCATTATAAATTCATTAAAAACTATGGACAATTATTTCCTCAATTTTTGTTTTTCTTTCATGGGCATGAAGTATTGCGGTGTTCGAAAGTTTATTCTAAGCCGTATGATTATGTGAAAACAGAAAATAGTATTTATAAAATGGCAAAGGATTGCTATGATATTTTTAAACTGAAATTTTGGAAAAAGCAGTTTGTGAAATATTTAGATAAATCATGGTTTGTTTTTGTAAGTAATTGGATGTTCGATGAGTTTCAAAAATGGGTGGGGTTAAATGCATGTGATTTAAAAGATCAATACTCCATTATATATAATTGTGTTGGTCAGGCGTTTGAAACAGAAAGTTATCATGCTGATGACAATAAGAAATATGATTATGTGAGCATAAGAAGTGATTTTGATGGTTCAAAATATGGAGTAGATATTGTATGTAGATTGGCTGAAGAAAATCCAGATAAGAAATTCTACTTATTAGGAAAAGGAGAGTATTTTAAACATCGGAAAAAACCAGATAATTTGCTTGTTGAACAAATGTATTTAAATCATCAGAAAGTGATGGAAATTTTAAATGAATCGAGATGTGCATTGATGCCGACTAGAACAGATGCACAGGGAGTTATGGCATGTGAAATGGCAACGTTTGGAATACCATTAATTACTTCTGATATTGCTGTTTGCAGAGAAGTTTTTCAAGACTTTGATAATGTGGGCTATATTTCAAATGAAACAAAAAATATTCCATTAGAGCAAATATATCAAGAGATAGCTAAGAAAAAAAGGATGGAAAAAAACAAAAAATATTTTTCATGTAATACAAGTGGAAAAGAAGTAGAATTGCTGAAACAATTATATAAGAAAAAAGGAGAAGAAAATGAAAGAACAGTTATTAAAGAAAATTGAGAACAAAGAAATTGTAGTTGGTGTTGTAGGATTGGGCTATGTAGGACTTCCTCTTGCGGTAGAAAAAGCGAAAGCTGGATTTAAGACCATTGGTTTTGATGTACAGGATGAGAAGGTAAAACTTGTAAATGAAGGGCACAACTACATAGGTGATGTTGTGGACAGCGATTTGAAAGCTCTTGTTGAAAGTGGTATGTTACAGGCTACAACAGACTTTAGTTTTGTAAAAGATGTTGATTTTATTGCAATCTGTGTTCCAACACCATTAGATGCACATCAGCAGCCAGATATTAGTTATGTAAAATCTTCTACAGAAGAGATTTCAAAATATTTGACAAAAGGAACTATGGTTGTTTTGGAATCAACCACATATCCGGGAACAACAGAGGAATTAATCAAACCGATTTTAGAGGAAGGGTCAGGACTGAAATGTGGAGAAGACTTTTATCTGGGATTTTCTCCAGAACGTGTAGATCCAGGCAACTTAATCTATAAAACAAAGAATACTCCGAAGGTTGTGGGAGCGATTGGTAAAGATGCAACAGAAGTTATTGCTACAATGTATCGTGCAGTACTAGAAGGCGATGTTTATGAAGTATCTTCTCCTGCAATTGCAGAGATGGAAAAAATTCTGGAGAACACATACAGAAATATCAATATCGGACTTGTTAATGAGTTGACAATGCTTTGCAACAAATTAGGTATTAGTATGTGGGAAGTAGTAGATGCTGCAAAAACAAAACCATATGGTTTTCAGGCATTCTATCCAGGACCAGGACTTGGTGGACATTGTATTCCGCTTGATCCATATTATTTGTCATGGAAAGCAAGAGAATATGGATTCCACACATCTATGATTGAAAGTTCTATGATGATTAATGATCAGATGCCAGAGTACTGTGTAGAAAGAGCTAGTAAGATCTTAAACCGTCAGGCAAAAGCAATGAACGGAGCAAAGGTTCTTGTACTTGGTGTGGCATACAAACAGGATATTGATGATTATAGAGAAAGCCCGGCTCTTCGTGTGATTGAAGTGTTGAAACGTGAAAAGGCTAATGTAGATTTCTATGATCCATGGATTGCAGAGTACAAATATAAAGGTGAGAAACATCAAGGAATTAAAGAAATTAATCCTGAAATCATAGCATCTTATGATTTGATTATGGTTACAGCAGCTCATACGAATGTAGATTATGATATGATTCAGAAAAATGCCATAGCAATCTTTGATACAAAGAATGTAATGAAGAACATTGAGAATCGTACGAATATCGAGGTTCTTTAAAATATAGTAAAGTTAGGTGTAGTGATGAAAGAAGAGAAATACTGCATTTTTCATGTGCCAAATCATATTGATATTGATGCAAAATCGGGGTCTCATGTACGTCCTAGACGAATGGTGGAAGCCTTTCAGTCTATAGGTTATCATGTGGATGTTGTCATGGGATACGGAAAAGAACGTAAAAACCAGATTAGGGATATAAAAAAAGAAATCATTGGTGGAAGAAAATATGATTTTTTATATTCAGAGAGTAGCACTATGCCTACACTTCTAA
>ENA-UONQ01000972-UONQ01000972.1-human-gut-metagenome-genome-assembly--contig:-CS26-NODE-972-length-28881-cov-8.181260_pt1 | contig 28881 bp, 36 predicted proteins | sample MGYA00242460_ERZ724007 | MGnify/ENA metagenome assembly ERZ724007
ATGACCGCCTCGCCGAGACGGGCAACGAGATGATTGCAGATGCGGTGGACAACATCGAGCCGAACGGTGGCGACGGCGATTCCCCCGAGGCCTTCGTCGATAGGGGCATCTCCGTGAAAGCCGTGGCCGAGTCCATGCGCAGGGCATCTCAGGCGCTCTCCGCCAACGGCGGCACCGATGCACCCGACGGCAAGGATGAGTGCCAGCCTTCCTTCACCCCAGACCTCTCTTAGGGTCTCCGATGATGGATGTGAACTCCGGGTACATCGGCTACTCGATGTCGCGACGCGCAGCTGAGGCTTACGAGGACGGCGAGATGCCGAAGAGCAAATGGACGAAAAAGGCCATGGTCGCGGCCATCCAATCCTATTGCGATGAGTTCGACATGCTCTTCGCCCCCGACTTGCTCAAGGGCATGCACAAGGATGAGGTGTTCGAGCGGTTCTTCCACGAATCGTCGTGGCACCACACCTCCAAGTTCTTCAACGAGACGGATTTCTACAAGCTCGATGAGGATGCGGTCTGCGGGTCATTTCGACCGATGAACCCGACCGAGGTCGCAGAGCGCGATGCGGTGCGCAGACAGGCCATCGAGGAGGAGAAGGCCGTGCGCGAGGCCATGCGGGCTGCGGAGATTGAGCAGTTGGACCGTCATCGTGCATACCGAGAAGAGCATGGATTCGCTCCCGACACGGTGGCCGCGTTCGCCCATGAGCACCCCGAGTGCTGCCAAGAGCGCGTGAGCCGCAAGGGCAACCGCGTCCTCTCCTACATCGACTACCTTGGGCATGAGCAGGTGTGCCCCATTGAGCACATCCGTGATACGCATCTGCACGGCTTCGATGCGACCGAACCGAGCAGCTTCGACAGGGCCATCGAGTGTCACCAGTTGCCCAGCACGCGCGGAATGCCCGGTAACGACCGCATCACCGTCAAGGGCGAGGCTCAGGCCATGAAGGCCGCGTCAGCCGAAATGGCGGATGGCGCGGGAAAACACGACATCGGGCTAGAAACCCGATAGGAAAGGATGTGATGTGACATGCTCACAGATTACGAGCGCTACCAGCTCGAATGGATGATAGACCACGGACACAGCCTCGATGAGCTGATGGAGAATCTGACCTACTACCAAAACGAACTTGAATCGACCAGAGGCGTGAACCTCACCGTCAGCGAAATGTTCGATGCGTGGACCTCTGACCGTGGGTTCGCTTCTCTGGAAAACGATGTCATCACGAAGGACATGATTCGCGCGGGAATCGAGCACGGGGTCATCCGCTTCGAGGCGAATCCCGACCCGAACGACCCTTGGAAGACGGTGTGCGCCATCGGCAACGGCTGGTTCTACCATGTGGACACCACGGACATCCCGCCGGATGAATATATACTCATGAACTCCCGTAACGTCGATATGGTCGTGGACGACATCTACGACCAACTGAACTCCGAGGTCAAGAGCAATTACAACGATGACTACATGCGCTATCTCGCCGTTCTGAGCGAGGAGCACCACGGCGGAACAAACTCCCTCACCGGCATCCCATTCGACATCAATGAGACGATGGAGAACGGCGGTGCATACTACAATCCCGAGCGCGGCATCGTCATCGCCAGCTTCCTCTTGGAGCAGACATCTCCCCGTATCGAGGCCTACTACGGCTACACACCTTACGCGCTGGCATCGCTCATCGGCAGAAACGCCGACGTGACGGTCGATTCAGATGTCATGGACATCCAAGACATCCTCGCTGACCCGAGCCTCCCCCGCCGCTTCGACCATGAGGGCGCGTCTTTCGATTCAGTGGAAGAACTCATCGCGAGCAGGTGGTCGCCGACCGGCGCGGGATGGCTGGACATGTCGGGCCACGACGGCCTCGCGAGTGCCATGGGAGCGCTCGGCATCAAGCAGACCGACAACGTGCGCGAGTGGTACACGCTCGCCTTCCCCGGCGATGAGCTGGCAGTGGCAATCAACCCGAGCCTCGCATTCGACGATGCCATCGCGGCTGTACCGACGGGGGACGGCTTCTACACCGCACTCGGCGACGCAGCGGACTCCCTCCTGCGCGAGCGCATCTTCGAGGAGCTGTGTAACCGTTACGGCTACACCTACGATGAGGTCTACGACAGTTGGCTCCATGAGTCGCCTCTGCCCTCCCCAGCCATCTCTCAGCAGCCTGAGAAAATCGCGGTCGCGGCGGGTTATCGCTTCAATTTCGTGGACGCAAGGGAGGCATCCGGCATCGACCTCAAGGGCTGCGGCACCGTAGTCACCGTGGACGGCCATGATTACGAAATCATGAAGGGCGCGACCTACGAGGACTCCCGCAAGGTCGATGACCTGCTCGACTCCCATGGGGACAAGCCCATCTCCGCCTATCGCAAGCAACCGCAGGGCATGAGCCTCAAACAGGCCGTAAGGGAGGCCCGTGAGGCATCCGCCAAGCTCACAGAGAAGAATGGCGGCCCCGATGACCCCACCGGCAAGGATGAGCGCTAGGAGTGATGTGAAAATGGAACTCGACCGCAACGCGATGTCGGATGCAGATGACACGACCGTCTCCATCAGTTCTTCGCTCCATGAGATGCAAACGCCGTCGGACGACGGTTCCGATGCGCATGGCGACGGCCATGCCATCCTGCGCGAATCCGTCCAGACGACCTCGCATGGGCGCGTGGTGTCGAACGCGGTGCATGAGCGCCCCGTGTTCATCCACGGGGAATCGGCCCGCGCCAGAGCGGCTGCCGCCGTACTGGCCGCGAACATGGATGCCGAGAAGGAGGAAAAGCACAGGGATACTGACCGCTGAGCGCCCTCGACCCGACAGCGAGCTTGCGCTAGAATATGAGAATACGACTCATCATGTTCAAGCAAGGAGGATGGTTCACATGGCAAGTGAAATCTTACTGGCGTCTTTTAATTACTATTATGACTACGAGGGCGAGACCAGTACGAATGAGCTTCAATATCTACCGGATACCGTCGAGTTCCGTTTATACGAGTATATATGCGATTACTACGAGCCAGGCGAAGTCGCGGTCTTCGAAAACCGGACCATCTCCCATGAGGATGCCTTGAAAATCCTCAACAATGAGCTTCAACTCTTCAACGATTATGACAGTGTATCTGAGGTCGAAGTCTCTGATAGCAAGGAGGCATTGGAAATCATCGACAACCTCCGCCATGAGGTGGAGAGCGAACGCAGCAATGCAGAAAGGAAGGAAAACACCATGTCAGAACAGGCACAGAACCAGAACACGCAGGAGAAGGCGAAGTACGCCAACGTCAAGATTCCAGCGGCGTTCCTCACGCAGCACGAGTACACCGCCAAGAGCGGTCGCACCTTCGAGAAGGCCTACGTGCATTTCCCGGAGGGCACCAAGGTGAACGGCGTGGACCTCTCCCACTACTCCTGCGACGTGTTCGTGAACGACCGCATGAAACAGCAGATGCTCTCCGGCGGGCAGGTCACCATCGGCTTCAAGGCCGACGAACCCGTTCAGGTCTGGACGGGCCATGCAGGAGATGAGCAGAACCCGTACAAGAAATTCGAGGTCAAGCCTTGGGACTTGGTGAAGGGCATCAAGGCCGCCAACGAGGGCTTCAAGGCCGAGAAGGCAGCCGAGCGCGAGGCGGCCAAGGAGCAGGGCGCGACCCTCAAGGGCGAGTCCGAGCAGATGCGCGAGTCCTCCGCCAAGCTGGCCGGGGACAACACGCCCGAGGAGCATGCCAACACCCGCTAGGGTCCAAGGAAGGGGGATACGGTAGATGAAGGTCGAGGTGCTTTTTAAGAGCCACCGCTACGAGGAGTTCGATTCGTCCACGCAGACGTGCCCGGAGCCGTATCGCGGCAAGGGCTTGAACGTCCTCACCGACTGGAACCTCTATCTCGGCTCCCTTGAGGAGAACGGCATCATCCTCGTGCAGCACTGGTATGACGGGAACCCGGCATCCTCCCAAGGCAAGGTGACCTTGGAGGGGGTCGAGGTTCCCGCCTCCGTGCGCAAGGTCGGGTGCGCCATGCTGCTCGTCTCCCCTGACGAGCTGGACGAAATCGTGTGGCTCAAGAAAGATGGCGAGAAGTTGCTGTGGCGCGAGGGCGAAGACCTCATCAACGGCGAGCGCTTCTTCGCGCAGGAGCAGCTTTGCTACTCCGATGAGACCACCAAGTCCATCAACCGCCGCGCCGTGGCGGTCTACGATTACCTCGCGAACGCCCATCCGACATGGGACGAGGATGAGGTGGCCGAGAGCATGGGCTACACCGCATCGGCCATCCGCCGCATCCGAGATGCGGAGCTATGCCAAGACCCCGAGTTCATCGAGGTCGAGGACGAAGATGACACCGAGGAGGCCGACGTGGATGCCGAGGGCGGTATCGGCGGCTACAACTTCGGTTAGAGATAGCAATCAGGCAAACTACCAAGCAATCAAGAAAGGAGTCTTTCATGGAACGAATCTTCTGCAAGATTAAACGCGTGAAGCGCAAGCTCGATGGCAAGCGCATCACCGCCAAAGTCATGTCAGCCGTGCTCATCGCCAGCTCCATGCTCAACGCGTTCGCGCCCGTCGCGGCATACGCAGCCGAGCCGGAGCTTGCGACCGTCTCGCTCTCCGAGACCCAGCACGGCAAGCTCTCCTTCGACGGCACCGAGGACATGACTCTGGCCGTCGAGGTCGGCACCGATGTCACGGTGAACGTCACGCCGGATGAGGGGTACTTCTCCGACGGCATCACCGTGTTCAAGGGTGAGGAGGACGGCAAGGCCGTCGATGTCAAGGACGGCAAGGCCACCTTCACGGTCGAGGGCGACACCATCGTCACATCCACCTTCTACCAGAACGGCTCCCTCGGTTCCGCTCCCCTCAAGGCAGCCGATGTCGATGAGGGAAAAGCCGTCAAGAGCGTCGAGGACTACATCCGAAAGAACGCGGATGCAAAGTACGTCGGAAAATCGGATAACCTTGCCCGCGCCGACGTGCTGACCGTCACCACATCCGTGGTCGATGGCTCCAAGCTGCCCGACGCGACGCTCGATAGCCTCTGGGCGGATGACAACGGCGACGGCTTCTCCGAGCACTGGGACGCCCTCATGTCCCAAGCCGTCTCCCACGCCGTCCTGTTCGAGGCGGACCCCGACTCCGACTACTATGTCGGCTGGGCCGGTGCGGACATCACAGATGCCAAGCTCACCGACTGGGGCGCTGCCGAGAACAACGCCGACGCGAAGATGCGCGATGGATTCATCGTGGACGACGCCACCGGCCTCGTCTACGTGCCGAAGAGCTACACCGAGAAGGACGACAGCGGCAAGCCCATGGTCGCCTCCTCCCGCATCCAGCTCCTCTACACCGCCAAGGACGCGAACGCGGAGGCCACCTTCGACTTCGACGCGACCTCCGATGGCGTGTCCGGCGATGTATCCGGCAAGGGCAAGGTCACGGTCCCCGCGACCTCCCCGACCACCGAGGTCGTCATCGCCAACGACGGCGAAGCCCGCAAGGCCGTGAACGGTCGCACCATCGACAGCGTTACGGTCAACGGCATCGAGTACACGCCGGATATGGGCATGTGGCAGTACGACTCCGAGACCGGTGCGTTGGAGTTCGCCATGGCACCGGCTGGCATCCACGCGATGAGCGTGAAGATGTCCGATGGCTTCGGCAAGGATGTCGCATCGTTCTTCCGTATGCCCGAGCCTCGCATGAGCGTGAACGAGATTGGAACCTGGGAGTTCAAGACCGCACCGACCGTGGGCGCGACTTTCGTCACGAAGGGCCACAACCGCTATTCCGGCAAGACCCGCCCCGGCTACACGCTCCCGGCAGTCGAGAACCCCGCAGGAGGCAGGTACGAGAACAAGACCATCAATCAGGCCATGGGCTGGCAGCCCGTCAACCTCGACGCCCTCAAGGCCGGTAACTACTCCATCGAGTGGACTTCCGAAATCTGGGCGCAGGACACCGGCTGGGTGAAAATCGGCAACGAGGCGCGTGTCGCCCTCACCTGCGGCCATGTCGGCGTAGACCCGAGCTTCAACAGCAACCCCGGCTACAACGACACCGCCCATAAGGACAACAACCACGGCCAGCACATCCGCGTGTTCTCCGTATCCGGCAACGAGGCCGTCATCGGCGTCACCGTCCCCACGGCGATGACTCAGGCCGGTGCGGGCTTCTTTAGAATCCGCTGGCGTATCGGCTCCGGCAAGCTGAAAATCCACAAGGCCAGCGCCAACGCATCCATCACCAACGGCAACGACTGCTACTCCCTTGAGGGCGCAGAGTTCGCCGTGCTGAACGCCGCAGGCCAGAACATGGGCACTCTGCGCACCGACGCCAACGGCGACACCAACACCCTTGAGCTTCCCGAGGGCACCTACACGGTGCGCGAGACGAAGCCGCCGAAGGGCTATCTGCCCGCCCCCGACCAGCAGGTCACAGTGCGCGGAGGCCAGCAGACGACCGCTCAGGTATCAGATGATGCATCTTATGACCCTGTTCGTATAGTTCTTGGTAAGTTCGATGGAGACAAGGAATACAACGCCAACAACCTCCCGCAGGGTTCAGCATCCCTTGAGGGCGCGGAATTCACCATCGAGTACTTCGACACCGTGGACTACGATAGTTACGATGCTCTCAAGAAGGCCGGTGTGAATCCCACCCGTTCTTGGGTAGTTCGCACTAATGAAAAAGGGCGTGCGAATCTCGATAAAAACTCTATCGTTTCTGGTGATGAACTCTACTATCAGGATGGGATTCCAATCCTCCCTCGTGGTTCTGTTGCCATGTACGAGTCCAAGGCACCCACTGGCTACAAGTTGAATCCCGAAGTGAGTTTCCAGAAGATTCAGGACAATTATCTCGAAGGTGTCACCACCTTCAACATGCCTGAGATTCCCGAATCCGTGAAGCGCGGCGGCGTGTCCGTCCAGAAGCTCGATGCTGAGACCGGCAAGGTCCCGCAAGGCTCCGCCTCCCTTGAGGGCATCGGCTTCTCTATCATCAACGACAACGAGAACACCGTGAAGGTGGACGGCAAGACCTACGCCAAGGGCGAGACCGTGAAGGTCATCACGACCGATGCCAAGGGCTTCGCCACCACCGGTGCCGACACCCTCCCCTACGGCGATTACATCATCCGTGAGACGAAGACCAACGGCTCCTACCTCAACACTTCCGCCGAGATGCGCGTGCAGGTGCGCGAGGACGGCAAGGTCTACTCCTTCAACGCCAAGGACGACATCGTTCGCGGTGGCGTGGAGATAACCAAGCACGACATCGAGACCGGCACCGGCGACCCGCTCGGCGGCGCGTCCCTCGACGGAACCCAGTTCCAAATCAAGAGCCTCAACGACAAGCCCGTCATCGTGGGCGGCGTGACCTATTCCAAGGGGCAGGTCATCCAGCCCCTCCTCACCATCGAGGACGGCCATGCGTCCTCCGACGCGCAGTGGCTCCCCTTCGGCCTCTACTCCATTCAGGAGGTCAAGGCCGGTGAGGGCTACCTGCTCACCGACGGCGAGCCGCATGAGTTCCGCATCGCCAAGGACGGCGTGCTGGTGAACCCCTTCGACGGGGCGTTCGAGAATCAGGTCATGCGCAGCGACCTCGAATTCACCAAGAAGGGCGATGACGGTCAAGACCGCCTCGCGGGAGTCGCGTTCAAGCTGACTTCCAAGACCACGGGCGAGAGCCATGTGGCCGTGACCGACGGGAACGGCTATTTCTCCTCCGCCTCCTCTTGGAACAAGCACACCCATGAGACGAACGGCAACGATTGGGCGCTCAAGGCCGATGGCGTCATCGACAGCTCCAAGCTGGACGACGGCGCTGGCATCTGGTTCGGCGGCACGAAGCCCGACGACTCCAAGGGCGCTCTGCCCTACGACACCTACGCCATCGAGGAGCTGCGCTGCACCGCCAACGAGGGCTACCAGCTCATCGAGACCACGGTCATCATCGGTCGCGACGGCAAGGTGTACGACTTCGGCACCCTCACCGACGTGAAGGCGTCCATCACCACCAAGGCCTACGACCCGATGGACGGCGATTCCCTCGTCGGCATGGGGGAGGTCAAGGTCTCCGACAAGGTGACCTACGCCAACCTCTTCCCGAACCGCGACTACAAGCTGACGGCGGAGCTTCACGACTCCGCGACCGGCAACGTCCTGCTCGACGCCTCCGGCCACCCCATCACCGTGGAGAAGCGATTCACGGCCCAGTCCCCCACCGGGTTCGAGGTCGTGGAGTTCACCATCGACACCATCGAGCTGGGCGGCAAGACCATCACGGTCTATGAGAAGCTGTACGATGATGGTGGCTCCCTCATCGCTGAGCACACCGATAAGTCCGACGTGAACCAGCAGGTGACCGTCATCGAGCCGGAAATCGGCACCACCGCCGTGGATGGCGCGGACGGCGACAAGAACGTGGCGACTGACGACAAGGCGACCGTCACCGACCGTGTGGCCTACAAGAACCTCATCCCCGGCAAGGAGTACACCGTCAAGGGCACCCTGCACATCAAGAAGACCGATGATGAGGGCAAGGTCACCGAGGAAATTCTGAAAGTGGACGGTAAGCCCGTGACGGCTGAAACCACCTTCACGCCCGAGAGCGCCGAGGGCACCGTGGACGTGACCTTCACGTTCGACTCCCTCTCTCTCAAGGACAAGACGCACCTCGTCGCGTTCGAGTCCCTTGAGCACGACGGCCATGAACTCGCGTCCCACGCCGACATCGAGGATGAGGGGCAGACGGTCACCGTCCGCAACCCTCGCATCTCCACCACGGCGCTGGACGGTATCGACAAGGATAAGAACGTCGTCACTGACGACGAAACAGTCATCATCGACACCGTGGCATACGAAAACCTCGTACCCGGCAGGGAGTACACCTTGAAGGGTTCCATGCAGGTGAAGGCCGAGAAAGATGGCAAGCCCGTGGCGAAGCCCCTTGAGGTCGGCGGCAAGCCCGTCAAGGCGGAGACGACCTTCACCCCCGAGAAGTCCGACGGCACCGCCAACGTGACCTTCCGGTTCAGCTCCCGCGACATCGAACCCGGCACCGAGCTGGTCATGTTCGAGTCCCTTGAGCGCGGCGGCAACGTGCTCGCGACCCATGAGGACATCGGGGACGTCAACCAGACCGTCACCGTGACCGCCCCGGCAATCTCGACTTCCGCACGCGATGCCATCGACGGCGACAAGGATGTGGTCGTGGACGATGTGACCACGGTCATCGACACCGTGGAGTACCGGAACCTCGTCCCCGGCAAGGAGTACACCCTGAACGGCAAGCTCCACTCCAAGAGCAACGGCAAGCCCCTGATGGTGGACGGCAAGCCCGTCACCGCAGAGACCACCTTCACGCCCGAGAAGAGCGACGGCAAGGTCGAGGTGACCTTCACCTTCGACTCCACCGGCATCCCGCAGGACACCGAGATGGTCGCATTCGAGAGCCTTGAGAAGAACGGCGTCGAGCTTGTGGCCCACGCCGACATCGAGGACGGCAAGCAGACCACGACCGCCCATGTGACGGGCATCTCCACCACGGCCACCGACGGCCTCGATGGGGACAAGAACGTCATCGCGGATGCGGAGACCACCATCACCGATGATGTGGCCTACGAGAACGCCCTGACCGGCATCGGTTACACCATGACCGGTATCCTCATGGATGCCGAGACCGGCCTTCCCATCCTCACGGGCGATGGCAGCGAGAAGTACACCGAGGCGGATGTCGCGGCGTTCATGCAGCAGCTCCTCGACGTGCTCGGACTCTCCGCGCAGGATGAGGATGAGGGTATCGCCGACATCGTGGTCTCCGATGAGACCGCCGAGGACGGTTCGGTGAAGAAGTCCCAGACCGTGCGCGTCCATGCGGACGGCACCTTCGAGGTCATCGACACCACCTATGAGACCGATGAGGACGGCCTGACCTCCGCCACCGTGGACGCATCCGGCAAGGTTGGCTACGATGCCCTGACCGATGAGCAGAAGAAAGCCATCTCCGACGTGGCCGTGCTCAAGGACTCCGGTATCGTGCTCAACTACTCCGCCACCGGCGAGCTGCCGGTGTCCATCGACATGGATGCCCTCGGCAAGTTCATCGCCGACAACGAAGACCTCATCTCCCATCTGGTCTACCAGACCGCCGAGTTCACCCCGGAGAAGTACGACGGCACCGTGACCATGGACTTCCACTTCAACGCCAACGATGTCATCGACCGCCTCGGCGGCGAGACCAAGGACATCGTGGTGTTCGAGGTCATGTCCAAGAACGCGGTCGCGGATGAGGAGGGTTCCGCCCCCGTCATCGTCGCCTCCGAATGCGACCTCGACTCCGAGGAGCAGACCGTGAACCTCGTGCCCACCGTCATCGGCACCACCGCCACGGACAAGTCCGACGGCGACCACACGCTGATGGCTGGTAAGGATGCGATAATCACCGACCGCGTGACCTACGAGGGCCTGATTCCGGGCAAGGAATACACCCTCAAGGCGACGCTTATGGACAAGAAGACCGGCGAGATGCTGTCCATCAACGACCAGCACGTCACCGCCGAACTCAAGTTCACGCCCAACAGCCAGAACGGCACCATCGACATCGACCTCGGCAAGTTCGACGCCTCCTCCCTCGACGGCCACGACCTCGTGGTGTTCGAGGAGCTGTACAAGCAGACCGAGCAGGGCAACGAGGCCACCGAGGTTCTGGTCGCCGAGCACAAGGACATCGACGATGAGGGGCAGACGGTCACCGTGACCACCACGCCTCCCGGCGGGTTCTTCGGCAAGACCGGCGGCAACGACTTCTTCATCGTGGTCTCCATCGCGGCACTCGCCGTGCTCGCGTGCGGCTGCGCCTACTACGGCATCAAGAACCGCCGCGCCGCGAAGGCCGAGGATGCCGCAGTCGATGAAGGCGGCGACACTGACAACGGGGATGTCTCGGGCGACTCCGAGGCCTAACCTACTGCACATGCTGCGGGTGCTCCGTCCATGTAAATGGGGAGCGCCCGCCCTATCCCAGAAAGGGGGACACCCATGGATGACAAGAACCGTCTGAACGACGGAGAGAAACCGCAGACCCCCGCCGACCGTGAGGCCAAGGCCAAGCGTCGCATCCTCGTCGGTATCGCGACGGGTGCCCTGCTCGTCGCCGGTCTCATCACCGGCGGCATCTACCTGTCCGGCAGGCAAGGCGGCACGCCCGCAGCTCCCGGCTCCGGCACCCCGACCGGCCAACAGGAGCAAGTCGATGGCGAGAAGCCCTGCGAGCACGACTGGACGGTCACCTACAAGACGGTGCATCACGACGCGGTGACCCACACCGAGAACGTCCCACCGGTCTACGAGACCAAGACCAGCTACCATACCGTGTGCAACGACTGCCAGCAGACCATCGACGGCATCGCCGACGCGCATATCAAGGACACCGGTCACTCCGGGTACTCCACCAACGTGCCCATCACCGGCGAGGTGCTGGTGAGCGAGGGCTTCACACGCGAGGTCACCGATTCCCCGGCCTACGATGAGTCCGTGCCGGACAAGCTCGTCTGCACGCTCTGCGGCGAGGAGAAACCGGCGACTGCCGAGTAGCGACCCTCTCCTTTTCAAGACCCGGCATCCTGCAATCGGGGTGCCGGGTCTTTCTCATGGAGACGATTCAAAAGCCAGAAACGACGAATGATATGATTAGAAGCTAGGAGGTGAACGGAATTGAAGAAGAGAACGAAATCGCGCATAGCTTTCGCGGCCTCAGCTGTCTTCCTGCTGAGCGCCGCAGCGATGTTCGCCTTCCTCCTCTATTGCAGGCAGGCGGCGCATACACCGCCCTCGCCAGACGCGGCCCACGAGTCCATGGTGGAGGACGGCGATGGGTTTCCTGCGGTCGATTGGGATTACTGGCAGGACATCAACCCGGATGTCATCGGCTGGGTCACCATCCCCGGCACCACCGTGGACTCCCCCATCCTTCAAGCTCATGGAGACGCCCCCGGCTATTACCTCAAGCACGACGTGTACGGCAACTACAACCCAGCCGGTGCCATCTACCTTGATGCTGATTGCGAGGAACTGGGGCTGTCCAGCCGCAACGCCGTCATCTTGGGGCATCATTTCTGGAACGACAAGAAGGTGGCCCCAATGGGTACCGTCGCCGATTATAAGGATGTAGATTTCGCCCGCGAACACTCCCTCGTCCTCATCCAGACCCCAAATACGAAGATGACCTACGAGGCGCGGTTCGCGCAGATAGTCAACGGTCGCGAGCGCAATAAGCGCATCGACTTCGAGGGCGAGTCGGACTTCCGTGCATGGTACGGCGAATCGCGTGCGAACGCCGCCATGGTGCTCGATGCCGAGACGGAGCCGGAACAGGTCATCTCGCTCGTCACCTGCTCCTACAACATCTGGGTCGATAACGAGCGCACCGTCCTCGTCACGAGTATGCAAGAAACGGCCAAGAATCAAGCCGAAAATACGCAAATCGCACCAGACGCATCCTGAGCCTTCTGGCGGCAATCCGACATACGGCTGGCATCAGCATAGGCCCGACCCTCTCAACGCCCCGCAGACGCGATTCTGCGGGGTCGTTTTTCTTGCAACCTTCTGAAAATCAGCATCGGGTCGCCGTCCATGCGCGTTGATATAATGATGCCAACGGCTGACGTGGAAAGGACTGAAATGAAAGAGCAGAAGAAATCGAAGTCGCTTGAAATCGTGGAGAAGCAACGTGCGCTCGTGGTCGAGAAGATTATCGAGGACATGAAGCGCGACGGACTCCATTGGTCGGAACCCTACATCCCCTCCCTCAGCCCCCACAACCCGGTATCAGGCACGGTGTATCAGGGCGGCAACCGTTTCCACCTCGGTTTCGTGGGCTACATGCGCGGGTTCACGGACAACCGCTGGTGCACATTCAACCAGATTCGCGATAGCGGCTGGCATCTGAAGAAAGGTGCCAAAGCCGCCCTCATCGAGAAATGGCGCGAGTTCTCCATCAAGGAGGAGAACGAGGACACGGGTGAGAAGGAGGTCACCGGCCACTACCTGCGCTGCGTGGGCTACTGGAACGTCTTCAACGCAAGCGAAATCGAGGGCATCCCCGCCCCACCGGTACCGGAGCATGTGAGCGACCGCACCGCCGCCATCGCGGACGACCTTATCCTCTCCTCCCGCTGCCCCATCGTGGAATCCATGCGCTATCAGGGGAGCGCCGGTTACGCCCCCGGCTCCGACCGCATCCTCATCGCCCCGCGCGAGACCTTCCTTTCAGATGAGACGTTCACCCGCGTGCTCCTGCACGAGATGACCCATTCGACCGGGCACCCATCCGCCCTCAATCGCGGCTGCAACACTGACTTCGGAAGTCCCGAGTACGCGCAGGAGGAGCTTGTGGCCGAACTCGGCTCCCTTTTCCTCTCCGCAGACCTCGGCATCCAGAGCGTCGATTACGAGGGGGCGCACTACGAGAACCACGTCTCCTACCTGCAATCGTGGATGCACGCGCTGGAAGACGACCCATCCTACCTGTTCAAGGCTGCGGCAAAGGCCGACAAGGCGGGCACCCTCATCATCGGGCGCTACAACGATGTCTTGGAGAAGCGCCGCGACCGCGACGTGGAACGCGCACCTGAGAAGGTGTCCCTCAAGGGAGAAGTCGCGGCCATGAAGGGCGCGTCGAAGAGCCATGATGAGCAGGCCAAAGCGCCTGAAATCGCGGTCTCCGCGCGGTAGAAAACAGTTGTGGAAATGGCTAAAATGTAGTATAATAGTAGTGTAGAAAGCTATCAACCTTTAGATATAGGAAGGGACTAAGAGAGAGGTGAAGTAGGATGAAATATACGCTGAAAGTGATTGAACCGACTCCATGGAGCTTCACCATCGAGTTCGATGAGGACAAAGCGAAGCGCAACGGGTACGACATTCAAACCCTCTACGACTACACCGACAGGAACGTCTCTCGGTACGGATGTGTCCGCATTGCGCAAGGGACTTGGAAGGCGGCTGACGGTGATGAGGTCGAGTCGCAGTGCCTCGCGCTATCGCTGCTGTCCAGAGCAGGATGGGTCATGCGCAACATCAAGTCCATGACCGCCTTCGAGGACGACTGCGATGAACAAGTTGATTACCTTGATATTCTGCGCCGTAACAATCCAGAGCGCTTATACGCATGACGGCGATGATGCACCATGTCGCACAAACGCAAGGCGTTCAATTTCGATTTGGATAACGGGAAGTTGGAGGAGTTATATCCCTCTCCTTCTGGCAGTACCACGAGCTACAACAACGCATGGCTGAAAATCAAGGCTTTCATGGAGGCAAACGGATTCGAGCACTCCCAGTATTCGGGATATGAATCCATCCATGGAATGTCCTATGCCGACGCGTTCTCAGTTTTGGAGAGACTGCAAGAGACGTTTCCATGGTTCAGAGAATGCGCCAAGGCCGCCTCTCTCACTGAAATCGGCAAGCGCCATGATGTCCTTGAGCACCTTGACCACATCAAAGATGAGGTGGAACCTCAAAATGAGCCTGAGCCTCATGTATCCCTTCAATCTGAAATGAAGGTCATGAGGGAGGCGGCAAGGGCATTAGAGAGCAACAGCGGGCGAAATCAAGGACCGCAGGTAAAGAACAATGAACGATGATGAGTAAGCGAGGTGAGGAAAGATGAAATACGAGATGCTTGATGGGCGTTACAAAGTTCCCGTACTGACAAAAGAATGGAAGGCGATGTGGTTCGTTCTAGGAATGTTTTTTCAATACATCGCGGTCATCTACGCCCTCATCTTCTATCGTCTAAAATATAGAAATTTGCCGACTGTTGCAAAAGTTGCAACCAAATGGTCTGCTATCGGCTCATGGCTAATGTTCGGAACTGTGCTTTGCGGATACTTTATTTTCGCCCTATGCCATTAACTAGTTGATGCTCTGACAATAAAGCCCCGACTCAAACCGGGGTTTTTTCTCGCGCATAACCGGCGCGGAGCCGCTGTCAACGGGAGCGTGGAATACCGGAGTCTTGGCGAGGATATGCCGCGAAAGCCCGTTTACAGGAGGCTCACGGGAAATCCTTTTGGTAAAGGAAAGGAGGCCTCCTGCTTTCCCTGCCCTCCGGCGAGGATGGGTTCGGGTGAAACCCGAGATACGGGTCAAGGGACGCGTCCCTTGCGGGGTTCGGGGTGGAATCCCGAGATGGATTGCATCGCACTGATATGACGAAGCCCCTGGTCGATGACCGGGGGCTTATCCTATGACCTATCTGGACCTAGAAGGGAAACAGGTCAACTGGTTTCAGGCCATGGCATCTCTTGAGCTTCTTGCCGCTTCCACAGGGGCACGGGTCGTTCCTCTTGAACCTCGACAGGAACATGCTGCGTTCAGCTCCGACCGATTGGGCAAGTGCATCGCACATCTCTAGGTACTCATCATGAGAGCCGCCATTGTTCGTATCGTAAATCTTCCCACGCAACTCATTGAATCGCATCCAATTCCTTATGGATGAATCATTGTCGTCATTCCATATGAACGGCAATAAATCAAGCAAACCGTTCACCTCGTCGTTGACGACATTCCATACGAAACCACCTAGGTAATAGACAAATGCGCTCTGGTAGAGCATCGCCGTCAAGTCGTTTCGCCCGCAATTCAGCTTTTCAGGCATGTTGTCACGCACCATCTTCCGTGCAAACTCTTGAGCAGCACCAACCATCTTAGTTCCAGCTTCTATAACCTCTCCGTCCTGCGTCTTACATCCGAAGGTATCCTCCTCGATGAGTTGCTTGATGTCGATGACCTCTATCTTCTCCTTCAAACAGCTCTGAGGCACCACGTATTCGGAGAAGCGTTCGTCCACATCATCGAACATGGTGGCGAACTTCCCATCAAAATCGACATCTCGCGGCAGAGTGAGGATGTTGTTCCATGTCACTGCATCGAATCGGACATATTCGTTCGTATCGAAAAAGATGAGGCATTCAGGTTTGCAGGGAGCCGCAAGGAGCGAGCGAAACCGGAACTCATCAGCCGTCCGCGCTGGAAAGCAGAAGACGGGATACTCGCCGCCGAGTTTATCGCGGAAGCAATCATATCTCGGGTCCCGCCGAGAAGACTGAGGTTCTTTGGGCTGGTAAGTTGCGAATAGCATTCTGCCTTCTTCCAAATAGGTTCATATACAAATACAATTATAGTAACACATATTACGGAACATAAAAAGAGCTGTGACAATCAACCGGAAATTGACGCACAGCTCTTTGAGTTTATTTCACTGCACCACAAGAGCAGCTATATCCAGTGGTAACAGTTTCGTCCCATGCAGGAGAAACTTCAATAGTTTCGTCCCATGCTTGCTCTAATACTATTTTGATAGTATGGTAGCCCATGCAGTTGTTATTTCCATTGTCGAGTTGAGAATCACTATGTGCCAACCACGCCTCATACGAATTAAACTGAGCAAAACATCCGTTACATTCAACGCCTGTGCCATACACGGCATCGTGATGAACAGTTTGAACCTGCGCCTCATGGTGCACGACCGTGGTCTGGGGAACCCAGTTATGGACATGCTGAGGTTTGCTCCCGCCATCGCCGTTCGTGCTACCACCCCCACCATTTGAGCCGGAGTTCCCTCCATTGCCGGTGCTACCGCCATTACCGCTGGATGTGCTATTACCGCCGGTCTCGGGCTTGGACGCGCCCGCGTTCCCGCCTGACGGCTCGTCGGTCACGACCTCCTCGGCCTTCTGGCTCTCCTCGTCCACCTTGTCCTTGTCGGCGTTCGGGTTTGCCTTGGCGTTCTCCTTGACCAGCTCGATGACCTTGGTGCCGTTCGCGCCGGTCAGGGTCTCGTCGCCCTTCTTCACGGCGTCGCCGACGGACTTCACGATGGCGTTGAGCGCATCCGCGTCGGCCTTGTCAGCCGCGATGGGCTTGAACTCGAAGGTCAGCTCATCCACCTCGCCCTTCCCATCCTTGTCTTCGGCCTCGGACTTCACCTTGGCGGTTTTGGGAACCTCGTAGATGGAGCCGTCCTTGTCCACGGGGCTGATGAAGGAGACCTCGTACTCGCCCTCCGCGGGCACGTCGAGCGCATGCGGCTCGTTCGCGTCGTAGGCGTGGTAGTAGTCCACCTTCTCTTCCTTGTTCACGATGTGGGCGATGACCGGTGAGGACTCGCCCTTCACCCAACCGTCCGCCTTGGCACCGAGCTGGATGACATGCTGCTCGGTCTTCTCAGTCTGCTCGATGGGCGTTGGCTCCTTCGGCTCCGGCTTTTGCGAAGCCGCATACCAGACACCGCCGCCGATGAGGGCGATTGCCAGCAGCCCACCGAGTCCGGCCATCACGGCCTTCTTCTTGTCGAACTCATGGCCGAAGAGCACGATGGTGCCCTTCTTCTCATCCTCCTCCCCCTCGGTTGGGACGTGCGGCATCTGCTGCGTGCCCGTCTCCTGCTTATCCTTATCGAAATCCTTGTTGTCTTCCATGACCAATCTCTTCCTTTCAATCCTACGCCATCCGGTCGGCGCTTTCTTTAACCTGAACTTATATGTATGCTCCCGCATCATCCACACAGGATGTAATCACTTCTTATGAGAACATCTGCCAGACGATGTGGACCAAGATGAACAGCACGAGCATGAGCGCCGTCCACTTGAGGAAATGGAACATGCGGTCCGGCAGGGTGACCATCGCAAGGCGCTCGATACGCCGCTTCGACTCCAAGACCATCGTGTCGATGGCCTTCTTACTGCGCTGCGTCGCCTCGTCTATGTTGCGAAGGGTTATCTCCTGCGCTTTCTCCTGCGCCTTGTTCACGCCGTTGAGCGCGGCCTGCTCTGCGGAATGGGTCTCGTCCTTGGCGCTGTTGTACAATTCCTCGACCCTATCGACCAGATTGCGCATCTCATAGAGCGTCTGGTCCATCTTCTTCACAGCCTGATTGACCTCGGCCCTCTGGGCATCCACGCTCTCCTTGAGCTTCTTCACGGAACCGGAGAGCCTTCGGTAATCGCTGAGGTCATCGGCCTTCTCCTCGACCTCGCCCACCAGCTTGCGACCTGCGGCACGTATCTCACGCACCTCCTCGCTGAGGTTCCTGACCCCGCTGATGTGCGTCTCGACGCGCTCGTCATCGCGTTCCATATCCTCCCCTTGTCCTAGAGATTCCTTGAGGTGCTTCGCGCTATATGCCATGCCGTCACACCTCCTTCTCGCCCACCAGTCTGGTGCGGGTGTGGAAATCATCGCCTATGAGTCCGGTTCGCATGAAGTTCTGCAAGGCATCGGCCACGGTGATGGCGGTCTGACCGTCATCGCATTGAGCCACGCAGCACCAGTTGCCCGGTCGATGCTCCACCGCGTGGGCGCGGCGCACCTCCACGACCCACTTCTCCGTCGCCTGCTCCTTACTCATAGAACTCCTCCTGCTCGTGATAATCCTCGCAACTGATGTATTCCGGGCAGTTGGACGGGTCGATGCGGCATCCATCCAAATCGGGGTATTCGCATCCCAGATTTCTGCCGAGCCAATGGGCGCAATCCGCCTCCCTGCATTCATTGTTAGCCATTCGTTCTCCTTTCCAAGCAATAGTATTATACCATACTATATCAATAGTAAACTACTTTTCTCCAATTTTACCCATCTCCGACCGAAGCTCGAAGATGTTCGCCAAGATGAAGGCGATGCCGAAGTGGGTCATGGCATCCGACCCCTCGGGTTCGCCGCTGAGCCACCGCGCTATCGCGATGAGCGCCCAGATGGCGGCTATCGCGTACCAGAGGATGCTCTGGATGAGGTTGTCGTCCACCTTACTCATCGGTGCGAACCTCCCCTGCCTTCCGCATCTTATGCCGCATCACCTGTATGGCACGCACGCTCCTGCCTGTCATGCGGGAGATTTCCCTATCGGGCATATCGTGCTCCATCACCAATTCCCTCTCCCAGTCCTGCCACCTCGTGTGACGGACATCATCATCGCCGGGGCACAGGGCATAGTTCCTCTTCCGCTGTCGATTGCGATACTCCCGCGCCTTCGCACTGTCCGCGAAGTTCTTCAATGTCTTCGGCATTCACGCCTCCTCGAACTCGCCGCACCAATCGGCATCGGTGCTGTACACGTCGGCACCCGTGGTGCGGTCGCAGGTGGTCAGGTGGGTGCATCGCGTGCAGGGGAACAGGTGCGCCGCAGAGCACCTGCGACTGCGAACCAACCCGCAGTGCATGAGGCAACCGCCGGTGCAGGAACACCGACCGTCGGTCATCCTGTCGTAGCCGTTCTCCTCAAGCCAATCCGCGACCATATCCACCACGGTGGCCCCGTCCTTATCCATGGACTGCATCTCGCCCCTCCCCCATAACACCCGTCCCGCAAAACGGGCAGACATTAAGCGGCAGCTCTGGTTCAGGCTCGATGAGGTCGGCGAGGCGGCGATACGACGCGTCGGCCAGAATGAGATTGAAGTCACTTCGCCGTACACCTATGATGTCCTCAATATCCTGTCCCGTGAACAGAGGCTTGCCGATGTGCTTCCACAGCCGCTCCGCCACATCGCGCCGCTCCTTGTCAAACGCCCCTTTCATCACCTCCTTATCAATGGAAGCCGTCGCAGCGGCTCGGGCGTTCCATCGCTGTATCAGCTCATCTATGAACTCGCCGGTCATCTCCGCACCGCAATGGATGCAGGTGATGCCGAACAGAGGTGGCGACTTGCGCGTCGCCGATCTGACCTCGCCGGACATGGGTTCATGACCGCAGAAGGGACAGGGTTTCAAGTCGCGTTGTCCGATGATGTTCATGTGTCCGTCCTCCCACTCTAATACATGAGGAGGGAACCGCACTTCGGACAGAAGGTCGGCACGTCTTCGGCCAAGATGTCGAACTGCGGTTCCGTCACCTCATCCAAATCGGTCATGTCCTGCGCGATGACACCCGCCCAGCCGCAGTGCGAACACCAGATGCCATCGACCGGGTTGGCCGAGGACTTGTTAGCGGAGTTCACGCGCGGCACGTACCTGCGGCTCTTGAAGCGCGAGGATTCGTGGCTGACCTCGATGTGCTCGGGCCACTCATCCTCGCGCCAATTACCGGGAAGAATCTCGTTCAGATACATCAACGCCCCTCTCATGGTCGTGTGTGTTGCTACTATTGTAGCATACCATAAACCTACCAATGTGGAGATGTTGAGTATCTTCACGGGGCCGCTACTTAACGCACGTCCGGTCGCTCATGCCCGCGCTCATCCTTGCCCATGGACGGTGCTTCGCGGCGCGGCTGGGTACCGGACCCGCTCGTGCCTCCGCCCTTCTTGGGCTTGCGTGCATAGGGAACCTCGGAAGCCATCTCGACGCGCAGCTCGTCGGCACCGCGACGATATGCGAGCCACAGGCGCTTCACCTCGGGGTCGTCCATGACCTCCTTGGGCGGGCGCTTGAGTTCGAGCTTCGGGAACGCGGCGAGGGCAGTGCCCTCCAAGCCATGCGCCATCTTGCGGTAATCGAGGTAGGTCTTCCTCATGTCCTCTAGGTAGGCATCGCGGATGCCGGTGACGCGCTGGCGCTCGGCTTCGACTGCCGCTCGGGCCTCGGCGATTTCCGCGCCCTTGGCCTCGATGTCCGCTTCCACGTTCTGCAAGAACCGCTCCTCAAGGCCGTTCGCGTTCAGGTCGGCATCGAGCTTCGCGAGGGAGAAGGAGTATTTGGAGTTGTCGGTGTCGGTGACGTAGAGCCTGCCCTTGCGGAACTGGGTGTCAACGCCCCAGCCCTCAAGCATCTCACGGTACTCGTAGATGTTCTCGGCCTTGTCGGCTGCGAGACGGCACAGCTCGCGCAGGTTCATCTTGTAGGACTCTCCCCCGCGCCCCTCAATCTCCTTCTCCACCTTCGACGGCTGCTTCTTATGGACGGAGGAATTGCGCTCATCGCGCTCCACCTGCTTCAAGCCCCATGCCTTGTCCATCTTGCGGATGCGGGAGGCACGGCGAACCTTCGCCTCCTTCCCCCTACCCTCATCCAAGCGCTTCCCGGTTGAGAGGTCGCTGCGGTTTATGACGATATGGACCGCATAGCGATGGGTCTTGTCCTCCTTGCAATACTCGTTGTGAAGGGCGAAGACCACCTCCTGATTCGGGTAATAGGTGCCGACGTAATCCCTCGCATATCTCATGCAGTCCTCCGGCGTGAGCTTGCCACCGTTAAGGTCGCACTCGTCGGGGAGAAAGGCCACGATTTGATGGAAGAGCACCGTGTTCTTGGCCTCCTTCAACTCGCCGGTCTTCCTATCGCGGATGCGACGGGCGGCTTTATCATGCCCAAAGGTCTTGCGGGTGCGCTCCATGTAACTCGCCCACCGCTTCAAGTCCTTGCACTCCTCCATGTTCTGGGAATCGCGCAGGAGCACCTTCTTGTCATCGTTTATGTAGGCTCGGAGGTTTCGCTGATGGGATTTGCTGCTCACCCCTCCCTGCTTGATGATGGTCAATGGTCTTTCCCCCTTTCACATATATCAGGCCTTATTCATCATCGACCGTCTCACGATTATCAACCTCATTGAGCTTCCAAATGACATCCAGATACGGCACATCATGCTCATCGTAATGCAACCGCGCGAATCGCGAACGCTTGCCAGAACGCTCTTTATAAATAGTGTATTGGTCGTCCCTATATCGGGCGGAACCGATTTTCACATCGTTCACGTGAAGCTCAACAAGCGGGTTCTTCCTTCCCGGCAGCGGAATCGGAATGTATTCCACGACCACATCGCCGAATGGAATACCCTCAATCGGATTGTCTACGGGTTCAAGGCGAATCACCTCATAGTCATCTTCAAATCGGACATCAAGACCGCTCTCGTCACGAAAGCGCGCCAGCTCTCTCATTTCACTAGGACTTCTAAGGGTAATCTGGACCATGCTTGCCCAGCCATCGCCTGTCCTCACCATTCCACGATTGATGCACGGTATCGTCATCGGATATGCGGTCGCGGCCAATTTGGAAAACGCCTCGCATAAGGCAGATGGCAATTTGGCGAACTCGTAGTTATATGCCTGACGTGAGAGGCCGATTTCTCCGTAATGGTCGAGCGGGACAGCCTCGAAGCTCTCACCGACTTTCAAATCGCTCAAAGCCTCCGGTGCAGTCACCTTGACTAACTCACTAATCAGAGATGGATAATGGAAAGCACTTCCATTAAAACTAGGTCTCCGATAAGAGCACTCTTCCGAATGCCATACGACCAACATATGCAGAAACATGACATTGCAGTGCCCACCCTTATCACAGAAGAGCATCGCCTCATCAGTCGTATCACCGATATGGCTGCGAACATCACTGGCAGACCAATCATTTGCTCGTACCTTCGCGATTACGCCTCCGTCATGGTCATATATGACGACATCGAGCTTATCGGAGGGCACCGTCGGGAAGTTGGGCATCCTCTCGACTCCGATGCGCACACGCCCCTTGTAAGGTAACCCGTCATGGATGGTATTGCAGACATCTGCGAGACGAAAATGGTAAGCGTAAATCTTAGTCCCATAACTGATTCGCGGATATTTATGTCCATCGTTGAGCAAATTCCAGACAATCGCGTAACTTTCAGTTTCAGTCTTGACCGCCCTAGGTTCATCAAATATGTCATGCGTGATGAAACGGCCAAGCGTGTCGCTGGGCACGCAGGTGTTGACATCATATAGGACCCTCTCGTCACATTGTATCTCGGTATATTCTGGCTCATTGCTCTGAGATATAAGACTCGACGAATCATCGGCATCCTCACCTTGAGAGGATTTATGAAGCATCCATGCTTTCATCGCCATAATCGGTTTTCCTTTCTTTAGGCTCTATCAGAACTTGCATTGTTCTGATTTCTACAACCCTTATTTTCCTAACATTGCAAAATGGAATCCCTTAACAGGAAAACCCTCCCTAATCGAGCTGGCTATATAGACAGGATTGCATCCAACGAAGGCTCCCACATCATCTATGCTCTCGAATTTCTCATCAGTCTCAAGACAGACGATGCGCCTAATTTTCTTATGCCCGCCGCGTTTATGCTGAAAGAACAAATCATCTGGTCTCGGCTTATCCGCATAGTAGTAATGCAGACCGTGAATGGAATATCCCTTATTCAGAGCTTCCCATAACTTTCTACCATCACAGTTCAGTAACTTCGTTGCAGCGCTCACACTCTCGAATTGCTCCGATGTCTCTAAACAAATAATGGGTCTCTTTCTACCCCTTCCTCCCCTACCGTCCGACCCATCACGCGTCATAACAAAGAACGATTTATCCGGCTTTCTCTTATCTGCAAAGTAGAAATGCAAACCATTAGTCGCGCAACCCGTCTTTGCGGCTCGTGAAACGCACTGATATGTGCGACCGATTGAAATCGCAGCCTCTTTGAGACTATTGAAAGATTGTCCTGTCTCCAAACAGACAACGGGGTCTTTACTCAACGGCGTTCTCCTCCCTTGCTGTACTTCGGCGGCTGCTTCGCGTGAATCTGCGAGTTCGCCATGCCCTTCCTCACCTGACGCAAACCCCAACGCACATCCATCGCGCGGATTCTGTTCGCGTGAATCTTCGCCGTGGCATCGGCGCGTCCTTCGTTCATGCGCTTCCCACTCGACAAATCACTGCGGTTGATGATGAGATGGACGACATAGTTCTCGATGCCGTCAGACGCATAGCGGTCTTTGAGGACCGCATAGACGACCTCATGCGTCGGGTAATACTTCTCGATGTACTCCTTGGCATAGGCCATGCACTCCTCCGGCGTGAGCTTGCCACCATTGATGTCGCAGTCATCGGCGAGGAAGCTGAGAATCTGGTGGTACATAATCGTGTTCCTCGCGGGACGCATCTCGCCGGTCATCTTATCGCGGAGATGGCGCGAGGGCTTGTCATGCCCAAAGCTCTTGCGGGTGGCCTCCATGAGGGAATCCCATTTACGCCAAGATGCCGCACCGCCGTTTATCGACGGCAAAAACTGCTCTCCGCGAATCATAATGTGCTCATCCTCGTTCATGAGTCTGCGCATATCACCGCGCGTCGAGTTCGTGATTGCCCACTGTCGGATGATGGTCATTCTGAATCCTCTTGTTCTAATCAAATGTATAGGTATCTTTCCAATTCTGATAATGCTCTTCGGTTATCTCATTCTTTTTCAATTTGAGAGACATCCGAAACCACTCATCCATCGCCTCTTCCATCTTTTTACTACCTGCTTCGACAAACCCATAGCAATCTATGACAATGCCAAATTGGTCTTCTGCCCTGAACAGTGCGTGAAGCAACTCAAGTTCAGTCGTGATATTACACGTGTCGAGAGTTTCAGGCGGTACGCCGAGCGCTTCGGCAATCGCCACTATGCACTTTGCCTTTGGATAACGAGCACCAAGTTCATAGCTTCTCAGCGATGATTCGCTGATACCACTTAGTTCTGCCAACTCCCTCTGGGTAAGGTCGCGCTTACTCCGTAGAGTTTTGATGCTCCTTCCCATCGCCAATGCCCTGTCTTTAGAAATCCCCATTTTCAATCTCCTCTTCCATATCGTCATCTATCTCCAAATTGACCATGACGTTTCCTTTCCGTGCCTCCTCCTCAAGAGATAAGAGCGCCGCTTTAGTCTGCAAGAACACAGTGCGCTCGTTCTCAAGGGTCGGGATGACATGGCTCTCGTTGAACGCATCGAGTCCGTAGGTGTTGCAGAACTTCATGAGCTGGTTCAGGTTCACGCCGTGCTTGTGCAACTCGAAGAGCGTCTTGTTGAGAACCGAGGTGTCGATGACGGTGATGGTCAGGTTGTCCGAGTGGATGAGCGAGCTGCGCACGAAATCGGAAACGGTGAGGCCGACTTTCTTGGCTTTGCGTTTCAGGATTTGCCTCTCCTTATTTGTCACTCGGACTTTCAGCCATATCTCTCTATTCTCCAATCGCTTGTCCTCACTTTCATAAAACGGAACTTTTGAAACGGTGCCGCCGCCGTTTCCAAGTTCTGGGATTGCGAAAAGCCGCCTTTTCGCCAGTTGGAGAACGGTGGTCTGGTGCCTATCTTTAGGTACCTGATTAACGGGCGAGAACCCCCTTTCGGGTAGGCTCCTAAAGCCGTCCGAAAGCAAGATGGAAGGGTGGTTCAAATGCGGTTTTACCGCGTTTGTGGCCACACTTCCCAAATCTTGCAACTCGAAGAGCGACTTTAGTCGGTGAGCACTGCTATTGTAGCAGTGCGAGAGCCTTCCCGGACGGGAAATAGGGGTGCCGCCGCCCCTATTTTCTGGCCGGGAAGGCGGTGTCTCCCGGAGCTTGCGGAGGGAGACAGAAAGGTGGGGTGCCGCCGCCCCACCTTTCTCAAATCCGCGAAACGCAGACAGATGATTTGGTTTTCCAGACTTGGCAGTCATGTATTTTCAGACGCTCGCGAATGGATGGATGCACTTTGCCTTGGCATGGGAACGCCGCCCCGCGAATCGGCAATCGTGTGATTCTCAAAATCGGTCGCGCCGTTTTCTGGATGGCGGTGAATCGAAAATCTCGAAGGGCGATGATGCGAAGCGGCGAATCTCAGAAGATGGTTTCAGGCCACGGGTCTAATCGAAATTGGAAACGTACCAACGGCCATTCTCGACCACGATGCTGCTCCTGCCGAAATCGACATCGACAAAGATACCATCATCCTCGATGACGCGAATGTCCACGCCATCGAAGAAGTCAAAGTAACCAACGATGTCGCTGTGAAGCTCATCCACGCACATGTCGCAAACGACCTTGCCGTTAGATTTATCGTAGATGAGGAACCCATCGTACTTCTCAGGGTCGGTGACGTAAGTGTCAAAGTCGATGATGCCGTTCTCGGTCTTCTCGGCGAAGCTGTTCAACATGCCGATGATGAAGACGGGCGCGTAATCGTGGAACATGCGATGTCCTTTCAAAATCAACCTGTTACTTGTCGAGGGCTTCGGCGAAGACGCAGCAGCGGTAGCCCGCGCTCGACATGTCGCCCTCCTTGGGCGGGTCGTTGTGCTTGTAGAGCACAGCACGCCTTCCGGGCCAGTAGTCCGTGCCGTCGTCGTTCTTCTTGCCCCACAGCCATTCGGTCACCTTGCCGTATCGGAAATCTCCGATGAGCGGAGACGGAATCGTCTCGTCCTCGTCCTTCCCGAACGTGCGGTAGGTGATTTCGTATTTGTCGTAACCGGTCTTCGTGGAGACACGCTTCACGCCGACGATGGTGCAGTGAATCTTGGTCGCCATCGCCACGCGATAGGCTAGGTTGTTCTCATCCTCGGCATCGACGATTGCCCTTGCGCATAGACCTACTTCTACGGGTCTGGGTTGACGGCCCTTCTCGATGGCGGCGGTCATATAGGCCATCGGAAGAATCTCGCGATAGCGTTGGTCGGTCATCTTGTTCTTGCGCTCGTCCATATTGCGTCTCCCTTCGTCGCGGACGGCTGATATGGGAAACCGCCCACACGGGCGGCTCCATATTCCTACTTCAACTTCGCGACCAACTCGACGATTCCCTCGCGCTGTCGGCTACCGAGACCCTGCACGCGTCGGTTCTCCGCGATGCCGAGCTTGCGCATGATGTCATCGGCCTTCGCCTTGCCGATGCCGGGGATGCACATCAGGAACTCGTGGACGCGGATGCGCTTGGCGCGGTCATCATCGAGGGCGTCGGCAAGGGAAAGCTCCCCTTTCCTCACGAGGTCCTTGAACTCCATGCGCTCGCGCCGCGCAGCCAAGGAGCGCTCAAGTGCGGCCTTGCGCTTCTCCTCAGTCATCTCGGGCAGGTGGTTGTCGTTCTCCATTTCTATCTCCTTACTCTCCGGTCTTGCCGGTTCGCTTATTCTCAGATGCCGCCTTGCGCAAACGCCAGCGACGGTTCGAGATGGACTTCATCGAGCGCTTGATGATTGGTGAAAGCTCGCTATCGGGAATCCTTTGGATGAGAACCAACTTATCCTCGTCATCCGTCCACCTTCGCCGCTCGTACTTGAAGGCGGTCTGTGCGTAGTAGCGCTTGTGCTCGGCGCGTTTGCGGTCATGCCGCTCCGATGCGCTCAGTCTTTTCCTCACATCGCACCTCCCATTATGTGGCGGCGATGAGGGCGAGCCTCACGCTCTTGAATCCGACATCACCGGTACACACAATCTGAACCGCAATGTCCTTCAAATCGCAACCAGCGTATCGAGCAAGTGCCCGTACCGCGTCGGTCTGCTCCTTGGCGATGTAGCCCATGTGACCGAAGAACTCTCCACGCGCAAGGACCTCGATTGCCTGTGGGTCGAACTTGTTCTTCGGTTCCGGTTTCAGCTGCGCATAGGTGTTCATGTACCCCTGCACCGCATCACGACGCTGACAGGCTTCTACTTCCCGCCAACGTGCCGTCATATCTTCTCCGAACGCACACCCACGCGCCGTGGCCGCAAGGATGTACACATCGCCCGTTGGGTTGGGGACTTTGATGATGCCTTCATCCAAAACCTCGACGGCCATCTCTACGCCGTCCACTTCTTGACCTCGACCACATCGTAGGTGGCGGCGAAACCGCTTGCCTTCGCACCGAGGGTGAGCGCGTCGCAGACGGCCACCGCCTTGTCGAATGACTCGCACCACGCGACGGCCACGCCGCCGACCACCATCACGACGTAAATCTTGTCGAGCTTCGCATCTGCCGTTGTCGCCATGTCGGCTCCTTTCACTTCGTCCTTCTTGAACGGTTCCGTGTATGCAGGTTTCTCTTTCGGCTGTTGCGCCTTCGCCTTGGGCCGCACCTTCTCCTTCATCGCCTCCAAGATTCGCGCGTCCATGTCGGCGCACCAATCGGTATAGGCCCTGATGGCATCCTTGTTGGTGGCGCTGTTGAACATGCGGCGGTCCATCTTGCCGTCGGGCATCTGGTACGTGCCCATGTGCGTCGCCCCGTGAGTCGGGCCGTAGAGCTTCCCGCGTCCGCCCTGTTGGTTGAATATGGGCTTATCGGGCTTCGACATCCGCCTCCTCCTTCACCTCGACCGCGACGCCCTCCTCGGCGGGCACGAGCCACGTGCGCCATTTAGAGGTAAACTTGCCCGCCTCGCCGTAGGCCGCGCGGAAGTTGCAGACGACGCAGATGCGCCCATCGCCGCCACGCGCGACCCCGATGACCGTGCCCAGACCGAACTTCTGGGAGAGGATTTTGCCCCCGATGCGATAGCGGTTCCCGTAGGCATCGCGGGGGAGCGCATGGATGTACTTGTACACCCCGATTCGCTTTCCCATCGCGCACCGCCTACGCGAACTCGGCTTCGAGGAGGCGGTTGATGAGGACGGTCATGTTCTCACCCGTCTCCACCTTGTGATATTGGAGCTTCGTGTGCATGGACTTCGGGATGCGGACGTTGATGCACACCAGCTCATCGACCTCCGGCTGCGCGTGCTGGATGGAGGCCTGCTGGCGCTTGGACTTCTTCGCGGAGGCCATGAAGGCGTTGCTGTTGTTAGACATACTTCTTCTCCTTCTCGTTGATGATGGAATCTGCCAGCTCCTCAAGAGCCGGGATGACGTGGCTGTGCGGGCTGTGCTCCGCGACCGACTTGCCCTCGGCTGCGGCCTGCGAGAGGGCGACCGCGCGGGGCACCTTCGCGATGACCGGCACCTGCTCGGACTCAAGGAACTCCACGAGCTGCTTATCGAGCTTGCCGAACGCGTAGAAGTTGTTGACCACGAGCCGTATGGCCGCATCCGTGCCGGAGTCCTTGGCGATTTCATAGGTGCGCATGGTCGGTTCCACATCGCGCGTGCTCGGGAGCATGGGGATGAGGATGACGTCGTGATATTGTCAATATTGGTTTACACTTTTTTCTCAAGGATGTTCGACCTATGCT
>ENA-UONQ01000982-UONQ01000982.1-human-gut-metagenome-genome-assembly--contig:-CS26-NODE-982-length-28632-cov-6.115373_pt1 | contig 28632 bp, 24 predicted proteins | sample MGYA00242460_ERZ724007 | MGnify/ENA metagenome assembly ERZ724007
TTCGGGGAACAATACGCTCACTATCTCGAGTTCGGATATTGAGCGCACAGCTCCATTTTTTCAAAAAGATGGGATATAAAGGAGAATGCGAGAAAACAGCGTGGTTGACACGTTTCTCGCATTTTTTTATTTTATCCTTATTCTATAATTTTCTACATTATTTTTCTGCCAAACGGTTAATCTCTGCCGCCATATATCCTGCCCCATACCCATTATCGATATTTACTACCGCGACACCATTTGCACAAGAATTGAGCATTGTGAGAAGTGCTGACACTCCTCCAAAATTAGCTCCATATCCTACCGATGTCGGCACCGCAATCACCGGACAACTGACCAGCCCTCCAATCACACTCGGAAGAGCTCCTTCCATTCCAGCCACTGCAATAATACAATTTGCTTTTTGAATATCTTCAAGACGAGACAACAATCGATGTAGTCCACTGACTCCCACATCGTAAATCCGTTCTACCTTTGCCCCGAAAAATTCCGCTGTCTGAGCCGCCTCTTCAGCTATTGGTATATCTGCTGTTCCGGCTGTACAAACTGCAATTATTCCTTTTTTATTCTTCTCTTCTTTCTCAATTTTTAAAATCTTAGATTCCGGATCATACATAATTTCGGGAAGTTCTTTTTTTAACCATTCAAATTGCTCCTTTGTAGCTCTTGTTCCCAGAACTTCTCCTTCTGCCTTGTATATTCTCTTATATATTTCAAGTAACTGTTCCTTTGTTTTCCCACTGCAAAATACAACTTCTGCGAAACCGGTACGTTTTTTCCGATCGATATCTAATTTCGCATACCCCATCTCTTCATAACGCATTCTTTCTAATTCTTTTTCTGCCTTATCCACAGATAATTCCCCATATTTTACCTTTTCTAAAATCTGCCGTACAACCATGTTTTCTCTCTCCACCTTCATTTCTGCCCCCAACATCTTATTTATCCATCTATCATATCACACTCTCGATTTTCTTTTCTACAAAATTCCAAGGCCATCTAACAATATTTTCACACCGATTATAATCAAAATAATTCCGCCTGCAAATTCTGCTCCGGAACGATAACGACAGCCAAAAACACTTCCGATTTTAACTCCCATAGCGGAACAGATAAATGTAATCACTCCAATAAAACTGATTGCCGGAATTATTTCTACTTTCAGAAATGCAAAAGAAACTCCAACAGCTAATGCATCTATACTTGTTGCGACAGCTAACAGAAGCATTGTTTTTATCTCCATTGAAGCATCAACTTCTTCCGTATCGCTATTTGCTTCTCTTATCATTCCGCCACCGATAACCAACAATAAAACAAAAGCTACCCAATGTGCTACACTTGTAATCATGTCTGCAAAAAAACTCCCCATTAAATATCCTGCCAGCGGCATCAGCGCCTGAAACCCACCAAACCAGATTCCTGCAATACACATATGCTTTATTTTAATTTTCCCCAATGATAAGCCTTTACAGACAGATACTGCAAAAGCGTCCATAGATAACCCTGCTGCCAATACAAACAATTCCATTAAACTCATTTTCAATCAACCATCCTTCTCTTTCGCTAAAAAAAGACCCATGGACAGTTCTTTTCTCAAAACTGTCCATGAGTCTCATCATTTCAAGTATTACCGGGTGTTACCACCATTCTGTCGACAATACTGCAGTTTACTTAAAATCTTAATTCTGCCGATTACTCCCTCTAGGAAACTTTATTCATTCTATCATATTCCATTATTTTGTCAACTCTTTTTCCCTAAATTCTCTTGTTTTTTCTTCAAAACAGGAGTATACTCAAAACCATAAAAGAATAAATCTTCGGGGTCGGGTGAAATTCCCAACCGGCGGTATAGTCCGCGACCCGCTTGTACTTCTTTATTGGAATAAATTCTTGCTCATAGTTTTTATCTTGCGTATAAGCGGCTGAACCGGTGACATGATTATTATGAATTCCGGTACCGACAGTAAAGTCTGGATGGTAGAAGAAATCAGCGTATAACGTGTATTTATCAGGATGATTTTAACAGCTCCGAATCATAGCGATTTGGAGCTGTTTTTTCCTCAGTTTACTCGTTACAAAGCAGTAGAATTTCCATGAAGATTTTCTTTCTTTTAAAATCTATATTATTTTATAAGGAGAGATGACACATGAGTACACAGTCAAACACAGTCACCCGAACACAGGCACGCATCAGCGTCCGCACAACCGTAAAAATTGGAATGCTTGCAGCTATATCCGTTGTATTAATGCTGTTTGAAATCCCCCTTCCATTTGCCCCCAGTTTTTACGAGATTGATTTTAGTGAAGTTCCGGTTCTTATCGGCGCTTTTACTATGGGCCCCGTCGCCGGTGCCGCAATTGAACTAGTAAAAATTCTGTTAAATCTGGTCATTACCGGCACAGATACTGCTGGTGTAGGAGAATTAGCAAACTTTATCATAGGCTGCTCTCTCTGCCTCCCTGCAGCAATTATTTACAAACGAAAAAAAACGCGAAAAGGTGCCATGATCGGCATGGTTACCGGAACAGCTTTAATGGTCGTCATCGGCTGCCTGATCAATGCTTATGTAATGCTTCCCGCTTACTCAGCCGCATTCAATCTTCCGATTGATGCACTGGTTCAGATGGGTACAGCTATCAATCCAAATATCACAAACCTAAATACATTTGTCATATTCGCGGTAGCTCCATTTAACTTATTAAAGGCTGTACTGGTATCTTTGATCGTTCTTTTAATCTACAAAAAAATCAGTCCAATCTTTAAACTGTAGTCACAAAAACAGAACCTCTCCCATAGAAGAGGTTCTGTTTTTTCATCTTTATTTTAATATTCTTTTTTTCTTATATAGATAATAAATAATGAATGCTACTGCTGTCACAATCCATGTAATTGGATAACTATAGATGATCATTTCTATTGTTGGAGCGAAATGTAAGGCTCCCGCAATCCAAAGCAGACGCAATACACAGACACCTCCCAGCGTAATCACAGTTGGGATCAGCACATCTCCCATACCGCGAAGTGCTCCTGAAAGCACTTCTATAAACACATAAACCACGTAACATGGTGTAATCAATGCAAGCATCTCTGAGCCAATTCTTACCACGGAAGCATCTCTTGTAAATAGACGGAACAACGGCTCTCGAAGTCCCATTAAAAATACAACCATGATCACAGAAATCAAGATTGCCATTCCCAGACAAACTCGAACGCTTTTTTTCACTCGCTCATGTTTGCGTGCCCCATAATTTTGTCCAACAAATGTTGTAATGGCAATTCCAATCGCACTAATAATCATCCAGAATAAGGCATCCAGTTTTCCATAAGCTGACCATGCCGCAACTGTGTCTGTTCCAAAACTATTTAAGGCAGCCTGAATAATTACATTTGAAATACTATACATAACAGATTGAAATCCAGTGGGCAGTCCAATTGCAAGCTGATGTTTTAATACATTCTTGTAAAGCCGTATTTCCCGCAATCGCAAAGTCATGATATCGGTTGACCGCATCAGTTTCCATGTCACCAGAATTGCGCTGACCGCTTGAGAAATCAATGTTGCATAAGCAACACCTGCCACTCCCATATGAAATACTATAACTAGCAAAAGATCCAGAATGATGTTGATAAAACAACAAACAATCAAATAATACAATGGGTGTTTTGAATCCCCCACTGCCCGTAATATGCTGGAACCAATATTAAAAATGAACACAAATAGAATTCCAACGAAATATATCCTCAAGTATAATACCGAATCTGATAACAACTCTGTGGGTGTATTCATCAACTTTAGTATAGCCGGCGAACAAACAAATCCAAGAATAGAAATAATCACACTGCCTATAACGGAAAATGCATACGCTGTATGAAGACTTTCTCCTACCGACCGCTCATCCCTTGCACCAAAAAACTGAGCAATCACAACTGCTGCGCCTGAGGAAAGACCGGTAAAAAATCCCACCACCAGATTAATGATCTGCGTTGCCGAACCACCCACACTAGCCAACGCAGCCTTTCCAACAAATTGTCCTACAATTACCGTATCAATCGTATTATATAATTGCTGAAAAAAGGTTCCAAAAACAATAGGAAAGAAAAAAATCAGAAGTTGTTTCCATATAATTCCTTCTGTTATCTGATTCGTTGTCTGACTCATCACCTGATCATTCTTCTGCTGTTTTCTTGTCATAATAATCCCCTCCTCATCCTTATTTTCTCGCACACAAAAACCACCTTTCAACTCAAAAATCAGCAAATAGGTGGCTCTTTATATTGCGCGTGATCCGTTTCTCGCGCAACCTTTCTTAATCCACTATAACATCCTCTCTTTCGAAAGTAAATACATATCAAAAAATTTATTTTTTACATTTTACTTGATTTTTTCTTAACATTATTGTAATATTTGTAATACTTTCGATATTTTTGAATATACTCTATAAGAACCTATTCATTTTTTCATAAACGGAGGGTAATAAATATGAAGAATATAAAGACAAAAGTTAAGGTGTTTGTGACTGTTGCCACTGCCACTTTTGCAATAACCATAAGTTCTATCAGCTTTGCGGCTGAACAAAACAACCACACAAAACAACCGCCTGCAATTGAAGCAATTGCATCTGGAACAGGACTTTTTGAAATTCCAGAACATACAGTCATTTCCACAACTGCATCTATCCAACATGCACAGGAACTCTATGAAATAAGACGCGCTGAAGAAGCTCGGCTAGCAGAAGAAGCAAGACTTGCTGAAGAGGCTCGGCTGGCAGAAGAAGCAAGACTTGCTGAAGAACAACTTGAAGCTGAGCAAATCGCTGCTGCCGATCAAGAATTGCTTGCCGCCTTGATTTTTTGCGAAGCTGGCAACCAGCCATATGAAGGGCAGGTCGCTGTAGGCGCTGTTGTTATGAACCGAGTCCATAGTAACGTCTATCCAAACAGTATTGCGGAAGTCATCTACCAATCCGGACAATTCACGCCTGCTATGACCGGGTGGCTGGATACGATATTAACAACCGGCGGATATAGTGAATCTGCAATGCAGGCTGCTGCAGATGCATTAGCCGGAAGCAATCCGATCGGAGAAATGCTGTATTTTGACTGTGGCGGCTATGGCTATCAGATCGGGGATCATTTTTTCCATTAAAAAAGATCACACAAAAAGGCAATCAAAATTCGATTGCCTTTTTTACTGCTTTCACATCTCCTGTAAACACAATTCCATCCATTCCAAGTGCTTTTGCAGCCTTAATATTCTCTTCATTATCATCAATAAAAAAACATTCTTCCGGTTTCAATTGAAATGTCTCAAATAATAACTGATAAATTTTAGCTTCAGGTTTTGCACATTGATTTGGACCTGAGAATATAATTCCATCAAAACATTCCAAGATGGAACATATTTCCATTGCATGCTCTGAAAAATACGCAGACGCATTTGAAAGCAAATAAACCGAAATCTTTTGTTTTTTTAGTTCACGCACCAATTCCCAAGACTCCTGCATCGGCGTACAATATCGATACCAGTTTTTAAAAAACGCCACTGCCGGTGCATGTAGATGTTCAGGCAAACGACTCAATGCTTTCTCAATACAAGCCCCATATTCTGCACTTCCTTCGTCCAATGCCTGCCAGTTTTCATAAAGCGCTTCATATAATACCGGAAAATCTTCTTCCGTATCACAGAATTGCTTTAAGATAAATTTCGGATCAAATCTTCCCAGTACATTTCCATAATCAAAAACGACATTTTTATATTTCATAAATCAAACCTAACTTTTCAAACTAAACTTCTATTTCTGATCATATTTTTCACGAAGTTCTTTTACTTTTTCTGCATATGCTTCATTCTGCTTCTTCTGGAAAAGTGTTCTCTGAATCATAGCCTTTGCCTCTTCAAACGGAGTCACTGCCGCATCATTTTTCTCTTCTACTCTAATCAAATGATATCCAAACTGTGTCTTTACCGGTCCGACAACCTGTCCGATCTCTGCCGAAAATGCAGCATCCTCAAACTCTTTGACCATCTGCCCTTTCCCGAACGTTCCAAGATCTCCGCCTTTGGAACCGGATGGACAATTTGAATGCTCCTGCGCAGCGATTTCAAACGCTGTTTCTCCACTCTCAATTGCTTTCAAGATTGTATTACACAACTCCTCTTCATCTACCAGAATATGCTTTGCATGAACAGTCTCGCCTTTCTGATACTGTTCTTTATTAGCATCATAGTATGTTTTCATTTCCTCCTCACCAACTGTGATTTTAGAAATCATATCCTGCATGACCATCTGCGCCAGAATATCTCGTTTTGCATTTGTAATCATTGTCTGAAATTCCTCTGTCTCGTCCAGTTTCATTTCTTCCCCTTCTTTTGCAAACAAACGAAGTGCAATAAACTGCTGCAGACACTGCTCACGAAACTGTGGATTTGACAAATATACCTGCTGTTCTCTCGGCACTGCCTGAAGGAACAGATTGAATTCCTCCTGTGTGATCTCTTCTCCTGCCACCATTGCCAATACTTCTTTGTTATTCATTTCCTGACTCATCCTTCGTCTCCTTTTCTCTCTTTCTCCATTTTTATTTGCATCCTGTTTACACAGAAATTCAATCTTTGTTGTCATCTCATCAGACAATCTTGGTTGTCCACTTTGAACAATCCCATACTTCCTGTACGATATCCTGATAAAACTCAGGCTCATGACAGATCAAAAGCAAGGTTCCCCGATATTCATTCAATGCCTGTTTCAACGCATCTTTCGCATCCACATCCAAGTGGTTGGTTGGCTCATCCAGCATTAATACATTTGTTTCTCGATTAATCAATTTACAAAGACGCACCTTTGCCTGTTCCCCACCACTTAATACTCTGACCTGACTCTCAATATGTTTCGTTGTCAGTCCGCATTTTGCCAAGGCGGAACGCACCTCATACTGTGTAAATGATGGAAATTCACTCCAGATTTCCTCAATACAAGTTGATTTGTTTTCTCCATTGCTCTCCTGTTCAAAATATCCGATGGATAAATTTTCTCCCAGTTCACAAGAGCCTTTTATCGGTTTTACAAGTCCCATAATACTACGAATCAATGTCGTTTTTCCGATTCCATTTGCTCCGGTCAAGGCAATCTTCTGTCCGCGCTCCAATGTCAGATTCAACGGTTTTGACAATGGCTCCTGATAACCGATTACAAACTCTTTCGTCTCAAAAATCACCTTGCTCGGTGTACGCGCCTGTTTAAAATGGAACTCCGGCTTCGGACGTTCTGCCGCCAATTCAATCACATCCAGCTTATCCAGCTTTTTCTGCCTGGACATCGCCATATTTCTAGTGGATACACGCGCTTTGTTTCTGGCAACAAAATCCTTCAGCTGACTGATCTCCTGCTGCTGTCTCTTATACGCCGCCTCTAACTGAGCCTTCTTCACCTCATATACACGCTGAAAATCCTCATAATTTCCAACATAACGATCTAATTTCTGATTCTCCATATGATAAATAATATTCACTACTTCATCCAAAAATGGAATATCATGTGAAATCAAAATAAACGCATTCTCATATTCTGTCAGATATCGTTTCAACCAGTTAATATGCTCTTCATCCAGATAATTAGTCGGCTCATCCAGCAAAAGAATGTCCGGTTTCTCCAACAGCAGTTTTCCGAGCAAGATTCTCGTTCTCTGCCCACCACTCAAATCTGTCACATCTCGTTCAAGACCAAGATCCAACAAGCCAAGCGCCCGCGCCACTTCTTCTACCTTGGCATCAATCACATAGAAATCATGCATCGTCAATGTATCTTGAATTGTTCCCAACTCTTCCATCAGACGATTCATTTCCTCTTCATCCACTGCTCCTAGCTGTTCACAAATCTCATTCATTTGTGCTTCCATTTCAAATAGATAGGAGAATGCCGACTTCAGCACATCCCGAATTGTCATTCCTTTTTCCAACACCGTGTGCTGATCCAGATAACCGATACGGGTATTCTTTGCCCACTCAATTTTCCCTTCATCCGGCCGCATCTTCCCGGTTACAATATTAAAAAATGTGGATTTTCCCTCTCCATTGGCTCCAATCAGACCAATATGTTCTCCCTTCAATAAACGAAAAGAAACATCATCAAAAATTGCCCGGTCGCCGAACCCATGGGATAAATGTTCTACATTTAAAATACTCATGTTTATAAACTCCTTTTCCTTCCTTTGCAAATATAACATATATTCATAGTAAAAACAACATCAGACACTTGCATATCCATAAATCAGTATTGATATAAAGAGGGTACATATCATTTCGTTTGGATGATATGTACCCTCTTTGTGTTAATTTTCAACCATTCTACTTTATTTTTTTCTAATTATCTTCCTTATAAGTAGTATTAGTAAAAGATAAAGTATACATCCTACAATTCCTACACCACAACTCCATGAAGCCAATACATACCAAAGGCTTTTCACTCTCTCAATTTGATAAACGGCCATCTCTCCCCGTTCAAGAACAGTAAGCCCTAGTATAGCAATCGGAGCACATGCACCCAGAATAAATGCTATAACCGCTCCCAAACCCGTCAGCATTTTTTGATAAAATCGCACCTTTTTTAATGGATTCCCTTTTAATTCAATATCCGTGTTTTGAACATCTATTTGCATGTTCATTGCCATCAACTTTTTTTTGCACTCTTCACACTCGTTTAAATGTTTATCAATATCCTTTTTCGTTTGTTCCGATAATATTTCATCTTGATATAATGGTAACAAGTCGGAAACAACGTAGCATGGAAGTTCTTTATTCATCTTTCAACATCTCCTTTACAATTTTTTGTTTTCCTCTAAAAAAAGTTACTCTTGTCCAATTTTCTGTTTTGCCAATTATCTCTCCAATTTCAGCAAAAGATAAGTTGCTAATTAACCTTAAATACATTACTTCACGTACCGGCTCATTCATATCATGTATCAACTGTAAGATTTCTTTTTGTTCCCATTGAACATTTATTTCTTGCTTATCCGTTATTTCTAGGATGTCATCATCTATAGGTAAAGTTTCTTGATGTTTTCTTAAATCTTTCAGCCAAACATTTTTGGCAATTCCACACAACCAAGTCAATATAGAACTATTTCCCTTAAACCGATCAATGCATTGAATCGCTTGAAAAAAAGTTTCTTGAGTAAGTTCCTCTGCAATATCCACATTATTTGTCTTACTCAATAAAAATAAAAATACTTTTCTTGAATACATCTCATATATTTCTTCAATCACTTACGCTTTCAACCTCCTTCTACTCATTAGTACCAAATTATGTTATTTTGTTACAATCATCTTAGTCAAAATTTTAATAAAAAAATTATCCGGACACACAACGCCAAATTCTAAAATCTGACATGCGCCGGATAATCCCAACTAAAGCCAACTAGCTTTTTACTCTTATAAAAATGAAAATCCCCCGTAAATACGAGGGAAGTAAATCGGAGTGACAGGATTTGAACCTGCGACCTCTACGTCCCGAACGTAGCGCTCTACCAAGCTGAGCCACACTCCGATAAAATAAGGAATTTGTTTATTACAAATTCCAAGCTACGGAAAAGGGACTTGAACCCCTACTAACAGAGTCAGAGTCTGCTGTGCTGCCAATTACACCATTCCGCATCATCTTGCTGCGTTTTTCTTACTTGTCGTACGCAACATGGTTATTATATCAAACTGGACAGAAAAATCAACCCCTTTTTTCACTTTTTATCATTAGATTTTTCTTTATTTTTCCAGTTATTTTCCGACAATTGTAGTTTTATAAAAATATATGCGTCTACTTTTCAAGCAGACGCATATGAATTTCCTGTTTTTCGCACTTTTTCCCCTGTATTTATTGATTCCATTCTCCATCAAAGACTACTTCTGCCGGACCTGTCATATATACAATGTTCTCTTTTCTTTCCCACTGTATCTGTAAATCACCGCCTAAAAGGCTCACTGTCACGTCTTCTTCTGTCAATCCGTTCAAAATACAGGCAACGGCAACAGCGCACGCTCCGGTTCCGCAAGCAAGTGTCTCGCCGGAACCTCTCTCCCATACCCGCATTTTTACATGCGTCCGATCTATGACTTTCACAAATTCTGTATTCACTCGATTCGGAAAATAACTGTGATTTTCAAACTTCGGACCGATTTCTTCAATCTTCATCTGTTCTATATCGTCCAGAAATACAACGGTATGTGGATTACCCATTCCTACGCCTGTCATACGATACACAATGTCATTGATAGAGATTGGCACATCAATCACACGCTCTCCTTCCAAAGCAATCGGAATCTCTTCCGGTCTTAAAAGCGGACTTCCCATATTCACCCGCACTTGTTTTACCTTGCCATCCTCTACCTGCAAATCCAAATATTTGATTCCTGCAAGTGTCTCTATGGTAATATGGGTCTTATCAGTCAATCCATAATCATATACATATTTTCCAACGCAGCGGATGCCGTTCCCACACATCTCTCCACGAGAGCCATCTGCATTGTACATCTCCATTTCAAAGTCTGCCACTTCCGAAGAATTAATCAAAATCAATCCATCCGAACCGATTCCATAATGTCGGTCGCTGACTGCAATTGCAATTTGAGACGCATTTTCCATTTTTTTCTCTACGCAGTTCACATACACGTAATCATTTCCCAGTCCCTGCATTTTTGTAAACTTCATCTTTTAACCTCTTCTAAGCATATTCTTACTGCAATGCACGCAGCTTTTCTGCAAATTCACTGCTCAATGTTATCTTTGCGACATAGAACACATCGCCGGTCATATATACTTCCCAGTCTTCGCCAATCTCCACTTGCAGTTCTCCACCCGGCATCTGCACAATTACTTTGTTGCCCGTAGAACCCAGTTTGTATGCAACTGCTGCCGCAGCACAGGCTCCGGTTCCGGTTGCCATTGTATATCCTGCGCCTCGCTCAAAGGTCTCAATTGCAATGTGATTGTTGTCGATTACTTTCATAATCTCTGTATTTACCCGTTCTGGGAAATATCTCGCAACTTCTGAAAAATTACCAATCTTGCATACCAGTGGCTTTGAAATCTCCCGCATCGGAATGACGCAGTGCGGATTGCCCACTGACACGCAGGTCGCCGGATACAAGGTACTTCCGAATACCATATCTTCATTGATGACTTCTCTACGCTCTCCTGTCACCGGAATCTCATCACTCCAGAAAGAAACCTTTCCCATAGAAACACGCAGTCTACTTCCATCCTCATTGAGATATGTGATTTCTACAGCTCCGCCGTCTGTCATTAAATCATATTTTTTCTTCTGAACATACCCTGCGTCTTTCAAATATTTTGCAAAGATACGAACACCGTTTCCACTCTTCTCAGCAACACTTCCGTCCGGATTCCAAATCTTCAGAGACATCTGCTTTTCCCCAATATAAGGTCCTTCCAGAATACCATCAGAACCAAGTCCCATATTACGATTACAAAGCATCGCTACATTGTCTTTATTCAGCTTTAGTTCATTTTTATTCGGGTCGAATACAAGGTAATCGTTTCCCAGTCCATGATATCGTTCTAATACAATCTTCACAATTCCTACCTCCATTTGATAAAATCTGTGTAAGTCTTCTGTTATTGTATCAAATATTTTCTTCTTTGAAAAGATTCACAGCGGAAAATTCCCATTATAAAATATATATATTTGTGACCTAAAATCATAACAGGCCAGCCTAAGCTGACCTGTTACTTTTTCCATTTCTTCTATTTATGGAATCTCTTTCTCTTATTTATTTCTGTCAATGCAAATCCCGACAGAGCCAACATAACAAACCAGAATACCGGAGCTGTCGTATCCCCTGTTGTCGGAGTTTTATCTCCACCACTCGGATTATTAGAAGTACTTCCGTTTCCGCCGTTATTTCCACTTGAAACATCTGCTTTTTTCAATGCTGCTGCCGCTGCTTTGATTGCCTCTGCCTGAGCATCAATCTGATTTTGTCCATAATCTCCATGCTGAATCATAAACTCAGCCATCATAATTTCTGCTTTTAAATTCTCGGCAGTTTCCGTTGTATATCCGGACAAATCCATATTCTTATACTGGTTGACCAGACTTTGCAGTTTGCTGAAATCTCCCCGTTTTACCAAAATCTCTTCCGGATGATTCAATGCCTTCACTGCATCTGCAATCTCTGTTATTTTTCCATTCTCAAGCAGTGTTTTTGCATGTGCAATCAAATTCGTATACTTCTTAAAGGATGCGCTTGTATATCCGTCTCCTTTTACCTGCTCTGCCTGATTGACTGCCGCCAGCAGTTCTGTCGTATCAACCAACAATTCCTGCTGTTCCTTCAGACTGCGCTGATACTTCTCAAATGCAGAAAGGGTCAAAGTTTCATCCTGTGCCTCTCCAAGCACTTCATCTAATATCTTCTGGAGCGCATCTTTGGATGCTGTTGTGTAATTTCCTTGCAGTGCATCCGCATATTCCTGTGTCTGAGTCTGTACATACTCTTCTGTCAGAACCATCTCTTCCATTGTTTTCTGAAGTGCTGTCACCATTTCGGCAATCTGTTCTTTACTTCCGCTCTGATACAGGTTTTCTGCCTCTGTCAGCTTAGTATTTAACTGATTCTGACTTGTTTCTGTATAAATACTCAGATCCAGCGCTTTTGCTTTTGCTACAACAGCTTTAATCTCTGTCAACGATACCAAACTCTCTTCTGCCTTTTTCATCTTTGTCAAATAGGTCTGGAACTCTGTTTTTCCTGCCTCCAGTTCCGCTCTTACCTCTGTAAGCACTGTCTGCAGAGCAGTATAACTATCTGCTGTATATGCATCCTCTGACAACTTTTCCAATCTTTCTACTTCTGCCAGTACACTGTCATACTCGCCGGATGGCACCAGTTCTTGAACTGCCTTTTCCAATGCTGCAGTTACTTCTGCAATCTTTTCATTTGTTGTCTCCGCAGTGTCTTTTAATGTTTCTGCTGTCTTGATTGCCTCTTGTAACTTCTTCACGCTATCCGGCGTATATTTTGTAGTGTCAACATTTTTTGCCGCCTTGAGCGCATTGTCCAATGCTGTCCATGCATCAAATCTTTCTACTGCTTTTTCCAGTCTTACCAGAACCTCTTTAACAGTTTCCGGATTCTGACGCTCTTTTGCATCTGCCGCAACCATATCTTCTCCCGCTTTTATTGCTCCTTTTAATTCTGCAAGAGAATTTGCCGCATAATCCACTTCCAGATTATATGCTTTGACATCGCTTAACAGTACTTTCAATTCTTCAATGCTGTTCACCTCATAGACAAGCTCATTTGCAGCCTCCCGCAGATTCTCCAGCAATACATTCAACTCTGCCTGTGAAATATTTTCATTTTCTTTTGCAGCCTCAGCCGCTGCCAGTCTCTCGGCATAAACAATCCAAGTTCTCGGCACATAATTTTCTTCTGCAAGTACCTTGTCCGTAATTTCTTTTACCTTGTTGGCAAATGCATTCATATCTGCCTTTTCTACTTTATTGTTTACTGCCTCTTCAAGCTCGATAAGAGCGGTATCAACCATCGCCTGTGTTGCATATTCATTGTCAAGAACAGACTTTGCAAACTTCACTGCTGACTGATATTTCTTCACACTCTCCGGTGTCCAAGCTGATGTATTTTCCTCTTTATGCTCATCATAATATGCTCTCAGAGCATCTTTATCCGCCGCAGCCACTTCACTTGTAGAAGTCAGAATTTCATGAATCTCCGGCGCTTTACCTGCCTCCCAAGATACCGTTACCGATAATACATGGTCAAATGCAGAGGTATTAAATTCATTCATACTTGTATTCAGCGTTCCCAGAGTCACCGTCTTTGTCTCTTCGCCCTGCATAACTTCCGCAGTCACTTCGGCATCGGAAACTGAATTCGGACTCTGTAAGAATACAATCTTAGTTACATCTGTACGGCCAGATAAACGATAAGTAAAACTTCCTGCCTCTTCACTTGCGGATTGATATGTTGTAGATACATCTCCGTCAATCATATTCGACAGTACATTTCCATCGGTCTCTACCGTATTTTCACCCACGATAGTTGGGTCATTTACTTCCGGAAGATGCAAATTGCCGCCATTCAACTCAATTTCATTGATTCTGACCCATTTGTTATCTCCTTCTTTTGTTCTGGTAATTTCAAACTTCACATATCTTGCCTGCGTATTAATATCGGTTGTTTCTTTTGTATAATAAGACGTTTCATGAACCGGGAACAACTCTGCAATATTATCCTGATTCTCTGCCTCTCCGGCATTCGGACCATTCTGGTCTCCGATTACCATTACTTCTTTCCAACTCTTATTATCCTCTGATACCGATACTTTTGCATGACGTGGAAAATCGCTCATTCCATCATGAAGAACAATTTTCAAAGTCTGCAAATCAATTTTCTGCCCCAGATCATAAGTAATGAAAAGTCCCTGAGTTTGACTGCCTGTATACATTGCCTGTGTTGTTCTGTCTTTGTCAAATGCATTCAGATGATCTCCGCCGTCATAAGACCCAAAGTTTGTATCTTCCACAGAAATAGGTTCTATTTCATATGTTTCTACTACAAAAGTATTCAAATCAAAGGTCACTGCACTCTTTGTATCATTGATTACCCGGACATATCTTGCATCTTCAAACGATTTTTCTTTCACTGTTGTCCAGACAACTCCGTTCAAAGACGATTCCAGCTTCAGCGCTTCTGTCGTATCTACTTGAATATCGGTAATATCCCGGATTCTATCAAATACAACACCTACATACTCTCCGGCTTGCAATGTCAGTTTTTTTACCGGAGCAAATGCAATTCGGTCAATCTCATTTTCAGTTTCAAGTTTCTTCAACGCATCTACATTTGTATATACATTTGGATTATCACCGCTTGTCTTCTTATATTTTTCTACATTGAACTCACCAAACTTCACCCACGCATGTTTTTTCTGCTGATTTACCAAGCGGACGTATCTCGCTTCTATTCCATTTAGATTTTCCTGATGAACATCTTTTCCACTGGCAACGCCTGTATATTCTTTATATGTCTTCCAACTGTCAGCCGGAACCTGATCTACAGCAGCTACATCAGCCGCAGAATATTCCAATTTGTATTTCTCCCACTTATCTCCGTTTTCGTCCTGTCCAACGACAAACTCTACCACACCAACCTTGGTCACTCTTCCGAGATCCATACCGAGATAATCTCCAACCAGTGTATCATCATCTCTTTCTTCTTCTGCATTCTTTCCGGTGTTGTACCATACAATACTGTCTTCGTTCCCATCAGTCAGATTCGTTTCCTGCCCATCATAAACCGTCCAGATTGGAGTCTTTATTATCGTCTTATTCAGTGGCTCCGTATCCTCTGCATCATCCCCCGCATATGCTTCCGCCTCATAAACTCTCCACCAGATTGCAGCAATTTCCGTATTTACCAAACGGATTGCCTTAGCCTTGACAGGAGAAAACGTCTCGTCAAAGTCTTCTCCGATATTGTCATAGGATTTAATTTCTACCCACTCATTTTTCTCATTCTGATATTCCAGTTTTCCTTTGGAAATGTGATCTCCAGTTCCCTGACTTACTACAAAACGCCCTACTGTTACCGGCTCTTCAAACTGTAATCCGACATAAGCGCCTACTACTGTTTTATCTTTGTCAGGATCACCGCCTTCATTAGATTTGGAAAATCCGATATAATTATTACCAGACTTATCAACCGCACCATCAGTCATCATTCCGATATTTCCATTGCGGACTACCATCAATTCTTCATTATAAAATCCGGTACCCACTAGTTTTTCAACTTGCGGCTGCTGCGTTTCTTCTGTCTTATTTACTTCAATTTCTTTACAGCTGAGCCATCTGTTTGGTGTCTCTGCTGTAGAAATCAACCGAATACCTCTTATTTGCAAATTCAGATTTTCTGCAGTAATTTCTGCTCTTGTATCTGTATACTCTGTTCCTGCAAGATCCAGCCAGGTTGTTCCGTCCTCCGTATACTGCAGCTTACCTGCATCAAAAGTATCTCTCGGATTGTCCGCTCCCATCTTGAAGGTTACTTTCTCCAAATGAATTGGTTTGCTGTAGCGCAAGCCAATATATGTATCCTTCGCCAGTGTATTCGGATTCTGCCATGTCACAATTGTAGAATCCTTACCATCTGTAATTTTATCCAAAGCTCCATCCGGTGTATCTGTTCTGTTGGTAATCAGACTAGTAATGATTTTATTTTCATCAATCATAGAATTTACAGTCGGTGACACCAGCTCATTTACCTTGTTTAAAAATGGAGTAATTCTCTTGGAACCAGGAAGAGCATTTGTCATCACTTTCTGACCGTTTTGAAGTTTTGGTCTCAAATGTGTTTTGCTATCCGCCAGCTTTGCTGTCGCTTGAGAATAAAACTTCCAGATTTCAGATACATTCCCTTTTTCTATTGCCTGCTCAGTCTCTATAAATGCAATTGCAGCCTCAGCCTGATCTCTCAGCGAATCCGAGAACGGAGTTACCTGTTCTTTCATCCGTTCATTTTTGCACTTCATCTCAAACTCGTCACAAGCGTTCACGATTTTCTCAAATTCTGCGATTAAGGCATCTCTCTGCTCTTTTGTCACAGTAGAACTTTCCAGCGCCTGTGCATAACCATCCAGCAACGGCTGCAGCTCTTTACTCTCTTCCAGAACCAGCCCATGTCCATTTGGAGATGGGTCTGACATATGCTTTGCCAGCTCATACAGAGCCGCTGATGCGTCCGGTTCCACATATTTGAATGAATCTTTCCAACTCTCAGCAGAATCAAATGAGCTGACATTCCATGCATAATCCGCAACTGCAAATATTGCAACCTTAGAAGGCTCTGCATCCTGCATCGGGTTCGTCACTACACCAGACAAATCTTCTACATTTACATCATCATGCAGCAGCGTTCCCTCTCCCATCAAAAGACGGTTCATATTGATATCATTCACCGGCCAGTTCAGCCAGAATAACGGACTTCTTCGGTCTTCTGCTCCTTGTGGAAGATTTTTTCTTCTAAAGTTATTTAAAGTCAACTGCTCGACCGGCTGACACACTGCCTGTCCGGTCCAGAAAATCTGAATATCCTCCGGAAACCCATCATCATACTGATTCAACTCGGAATAATCTTTCTGCCAGGAATCATTATAACCACCCGGACAGAATACAAGATTGTATACGTCCTTTTTAGAATCCACCCACTTCTGAAGATCGTTCATCGCCCGGACAATTACTGTTCTCGGAAGATTTCCGGCATCATCCGCCAACACGCCAAACTGACGTACACCTGCCTGATATAACTGCTCAAACTTTGCTTTAATCGCTTCAATATCTGCATCATAAGTTGCTTCTGTCATTCCACCGTACATAAACGGATGAATCGTCCATACAAAACGGCACTTATTCGCATTTCCAACTTCTGCCATCTCTGCGATTTCTGCAAGCTTGTCCTCCGGATACGGCGTTCTCCACTGAGACGAATGATAAGGATCGTCCTTCGGAGCAAAAATATAAGAAGTCATCTTAAACTGTCCGCCAAACTCCATCAACGACATACGATCTGCATTAGACCATGGAAGTCCATAATATCCTTCAATAAATCCTCTGGTTTTTGTATCTGCATAATCCTCAATCCGTAGATTCCGTATTGTGCGCCCATCCAGCTGATTTAAAATATGCATCAGGGATACCACTCCATAAAATGCAGCATCGGTATTTTTACCGACAATCGTAATTACATTTTCATTAACATCCAGTACATACGGATTCAAATGCTCTTGAAACACTGTATCATCCAGAAGCTTCTTTTCCTTCGCATACTGTTCTACATATCCTTCAGAACCTTTTGTTCCTATCAGAATATTGGTCTTCTTTTTGTCAATCTTCCCTGTAACAGAAGGCGCTGAAATTCCTTTGTTCTTGAGCACATCCTGTACTTTTTGTTTTGTGTACTTATCAATTCCATCCTCATACACAACATTAACATCTTTCCGAATAATAAAATCTCCATCGGAATATGTCACTTTTTGAGGCTGCGGATAAATCTCATATTCCACCACAGATCCTTCTTTTGCCTGTACTTCCGGTGTTGGAAACAACGTCAGTACCATTGTTGTCGCCAACATGCAGGCGGCAATTTTTTTCCATAATCCTCTTCTCATAAACTCTTCTCCTATATTGGTTTACATGTTTCCTATATGGATTTCCCATACTAGTCGTATTTTAACATTTTGTACATAAATTGTATATATTTTCATCAAAACCAAACAACAATATAATAGTTTCAAGCAATTATTTTACTTTTTATTTCTAAAAAAGAAATCGATGCCTTTATATCTCAGCATCGATTTCTTTTTTTGATTCCATATTACATTCTCTTTCTTCTCTTGTAAAGAGAATCTCCATCCGTGTTCCTTTTCCGACGTTACTCTCCACATTCACTTTTGCTCCATGCAAAATTGCACCATGTTTCACTATAGAAAGTCCCAGACCGGTTCCTCCTCGTTCCTTTGAATGGCTTTTATCCACCCGATAGAAACGTTCAAAAATACGTCCCAGATGTTCCTGCGGAATACCGATCCCATTATCGGAAATCATCACTTTGGGACCGCTCAACGTATTTCCTGCCCAAACCTCTACCTTTCCACCGTCAACATTATACTTAATTGCATTTTCGCAAATATTATAAATCATCTCGTCCAGAATCTGCCGAATTCCATGATAGCACACCGGCTCTCCTTCTAACACAATCTGCACACGTCGCATCTGTGCCTGAGGAGCCAGACGACTGATAATTTCTCTGCATAACCCATAAAGGTCGACATCCTCTTTTTCAAGTTCTACAGATTCTTCGTCCAGCTTGGAAAGTTTAATAATATCTTCTACCAGATGAATCAAACGTCTTGCCTCTTTATAAATCCGTTCTGAAAAGACCGGAATATCCTCTTCCCTCACAAGTCCGTTCTTCATAATCTCAGCATACCCGGAAATTGAAGTTAGAGGAGTCTTTAACTCATGAGACACATTTGCCGAAAATTCTTTTCTCATATTGGACACTGCATCTTTTTCTTTATTCCTTTGATCCATCGCTTCTAAAAGCGGGGTCAATTCCTCATAAATATCATTTTCCAGGGGATGTTCAATATCTAATTTATTTATCGGTTCAATTAAGCGGGCAGTCTGCCATCTGGCAAGCATATATGCAAATACCATCATCGTCGCTGCAATCAAAAAAACAACCGGCAACATACGAAATGCTGTACTTGCAAGACTGTCCATCTCTTTAGACACCCGAAGTACTGTTCCATCATCCATTCGAAGCGCATAATAGTACATTTCTGTTTTTTTCGTGGAAGACATCCTTGTCTTTTCTCCACTTCCGTTTTTCATCGCTTCCTCTACCTCTTCCCGGTCTTTATGATTCTCAAGATAACTCTCGTTCTCTCCCGAATCATAGAAAACCGTTCCATCTTCAGCAATCCATGTTACACGTGTATGTACTTCTACCTTATCCAGTTCTTCCAGATACTCAGGTCCCCCGATTCTGACCGCTTCACAGATATAGCGTGCTTCCTGCCGTACCTCTTCCCGAAGAGTCTGCATCCCTTGTTTATAGAAAAAAAGGGAAAGAAGGCCGTATGACACCAGCAATGTAATCCCAAGAATCAGCACCATACTCCGACGTATCTTAGCCTTCATAATCTTCTCCTATCCGATATCCAACACCACGTACAGTTTCAATCATCGCACCTTTTTCACCTAATTTCTGCCGCAGTGTTCTGACATGCACATCAACCGTTCTCGTTTCTCCGTCAAAATCATATCCCCAGATATCTTCCAGAAGCTGATCTCGGGTAAGCACGATATTTCGATTTCTCATTAATCGCTCTAATAATTCAAATTCCTTTAATGTTAAAGTTACCGGTACTCCGTCTACAGTTACTTCATGCTTTTTTACATTCATTTTTACACCATGAAGTTCTACTTCTGAACGATCTGGAACTTGCCCTGATCTACGCAAAACTGCCTTAACTCGAGAAACAAGTTCCATCATACCGAATGGTTTTGTCACATAGTCATCTGCTCCGGAATCCAACCCCATAACCTTATCATATTCTGTTCCCTTAGCAGTCACCATAATAACAGGAATATTTTTTGTTTTGGAAGAGCCTTTTAATTTTTTTAAAAGCTCCATTCCATCCTCTCCTGGCAGCATGATATCCAGCAAAATCAACTCTGGTGTATCAAAAGCCAAGGCCTCCATAAATGAAGTCCCCTCTGAAAAGCCTTTTGCCTTTAATCCGGTTGTTTCCAATGTGTAAATCACTAGTTCACGAATATTATCATCATCTTCTACACAATATATCATCTGCCCTCTCCTATTCTCTTACTATTTTTCTCTATTTCAACTCCAGTTCTGCATTATTTCTATGGACCCCGGTAATTGAAAATTCCACCCATTCTGCAATGTTGGTCGCATGGTCACCTATTCGCTCTAAATATTTTGTTACCATAATCAAATCAAAAATCTGTTTTCCATGATTTCCTTTTTCTTCTTTTATAAAAGCAATCATTCGTTCTTTTACATCCTCAAAATATTGATCTACTGTGTCATCTTCCAGAATCACATTCTGAGCAAGCTCAAGATTTTTCGAAACATATGCCAACACACTATCTCGAACCATCTTACTTACAGCACTTGCCATATTTCCAATCTCATCAATATCTGATTTGGTTACCTTTTCTGTAGAAATCACGATTTCTGCAATATCAGAAGCCTGATCTCCAATTCTTTCCATATCTGTGATCATCTTCAGCGCTGCCGAAATTCTTCGTAAATCCCTTGCTACAGGTTGTTGTTGCAACAATAATTTTAAGCAGAGTCTTTCTATATCCTTTTCCATCTGATCTATTTCTTCATCTGCTTCCATTACAGCTTTTGCCTGCTGTACATTCCCATCCTGCAATGCTTTTGTTGCATCTGCAATTGCAATCTCACATAACTCACCCATATGAATAAGCTGTTCATCCAATAATTGTAACTGTCTGTCAAATCTGTTCCGCATTGATCAACCAAACCTCCCTGTGATATAATCTTCTGTTCTTTTGTCTGCCGGAATAGAGAACAATTTTTCTGTATCATTGTACTCCACAACCTCACCAAGGAGAAAAAATGCTGTATTATCTGACACACGTACTGCTTGCTGCATATTATGTGTAACCATGATAATAGTATAATCTTTTTTTAGTTCCATCGCAAGGTCTTCTATTTTTGAAGTAGAAATCGGATCCAACGCAGATGTCGGCTCATCCATCAATAGTACTTCTGGTTCTACCGCCAATGCTCTTGCAATGCAAAGTCTCTGCTGCTGTCCTCCAGACATTCCTAATGCACTCTTTTTCAAGCGATCTTTACACTCATCCCAAATTGCTGCATTTCTTAAAGATCGTTCTACAATTTCATCTAATTTTGCCTTCGAATGTATTCCATGAGTACGCGGGCCAAAAGCAATATTATCATAAATACTCATCGGAAATGGATTTGGTTTTTGGAATACCATACCAACACGTTTTCGCAATAAATTCACATCCATTCCATTGTAAATATTTGTACCGTCCAAAAGAATATCGCCTTCTATCCTACATCCTTCTACCAAATCATTCATTCGATTGATTGATTTCAACAATGTAGATTTTCCACATCCACTGGGTCCAATAAACGCTGTTATTTTATTCTTTTCTATCTCAAGATTTACATCCTTTAGTGCTTTAAAATCACTGTAATATAAATCTAAATTTTTTATGCTGATTTTTGACATTTTCTTTTCCTCTCTTTTACGCCTTTGTCAGTTTTTTTGCAATTACACTTGATAATGTATTAATCCCAACGACAAGTACCAATAGAATCACTGCCGTTGCATAGGCTTGATCCATATATAAGCCTTCACTTGCTAATGTATACATATGAAGTGCCAAAGTACGTCCTGATCCCATCACACTAGATGGAACTTTTGCTACAGTTCCAGATGTATACATTAACGCTGCTGTTTCTCCTACAATTCTTCCAATTGCCAAAATTACTCCGGCCAATATTCCAGGAACAGCAGACGGCAGTACAATTCGAAATACAGTGCGCAATTTTCCTGCCCCCAAGCCAAAACTACCTTCTCGGAAAGAATCCGGAACAGATTTTAAAGACTCCTCTGTCTGTCTCATAATTAACGGAAGAATCATAATTGACATTGTAAAAGCACCTGCCAGTAATGAAAATCCCCAGTTCAATGTATTGACAAAGAAGAGCATTCCAAATAATCCATAAACAATAGAAGGAATTCCGGAAAGTGTTTCCGTTGTTAATCGAATCGCTCCCATAAACTTATTTCCACGTTTTGCATACTCTACTAGATAAATTGCTGAAAATATTCCAAGAGGAACTGCAATTAATAAGGAAAGTAATGTCATACTCACAGTATTGATCAGTGCCGGCATTAATGACGCATTTTCTGATGTATAATGAAAAGAAAATAACGATGGTGTAATATACGGAACACCTTTGATCAAAATATATACAATTAAAAATATCAATACTAAAAAAGTTAAAATTGCACCTGCCATCACTAGAAGCATCATTAAAAACGAGCCTGGATGGTGTAAATAATTTTTTATTGTCTGTCGAAATGAATTCTGCTTATTCACGTTCTTTCCTCCTGTTCAATAAAGCCACACTGAAATTAATGATCAGAATAAACACAAACAATACAACACCTGTAGCAATCAATGCTTCTCTATGTAAATCAGTTGCATATCCCATTTCAATCACGATATTTGCAGTCAGTGTTCGTACACCTTTTAAAATTCCCTTAGGCATTCTTGGTTGGTTTCCAGCAATCATTATCACAGCCATTGTTTCTCCGATGGCACGTCCTATACCAAGTACAATTCCTGCAATAACTCCAGACTTTGCCGCTGGAATCATAACACGAAATATACTTCTTTCTCTCGTTGCACCTAACGCAAGAGAACCTTCATAATAATGTACCGGAACTGCACGTAATGCCGCTTCTGTTGTTCCTATAATTGTAGGAAGAATCATCATTCCCAAAAGAATTGATGCTGTCAGCATACTATTTCCGTCTCCTGCAGAAGGGAACATTTTCGGAAAAAGTTCATGTAATGTTCTACCAAAATCTCTGATTATAGGTACAAGAACAACCAATCCGAAAAAACCATAAATAACAGATGGAATACCTGCTAATAATTCAGTCGCGGCTTTTAACGGCTTATAAATTCGTTTCGGGCAATACATAGCCATAAACACAGATGTCAATATTCCGATCGGCACTCCAATCAGAATTGCACCTGCAGTCACATAAATACTGCCAATAATCATTGGAAGAATTCCGAAAATTTTATTGTTCGGTTTCCACATTTCTCCTGTAATAAAATTTACAAATCCAATTTCTTTCATAGCAGGGATTCCATTTGCAAATAAAAATACACAAATGAGAGTTACCGCCAGCACCGAAGTACAGGCGGCAATGAAGAATACTCCCTGCATGAATTTTTCTGTCCATGCTTTTGATTTCATTTATTTTACTACCTCATCCCACATAAGAGTTTCGCCTGTGTAAATTCCCTTTACTTGTTCACTGCTCAACTCATCTACCGGGCTAGCCAGATTTACGATTACAGCAATACCATCTGTAGCCATAACAGTTCCCTTTGCACCTGCTGAAATTTCTGTATCTTTCAGTTCACGAGATGCCATACCGATATCATAGCTTCCATCCATTGTAGATGTAACACCTGTTGTAGAATCTGTTGTCTGTAATTCGATTTCTGCATTTGGATTCACTTTTTTATATGCTTCAATCAATTTTTCCATAACCGGTGATACTGAAGAAGATCCACCTACAACTGCTTTTCCGGATGGCTGAGTTCCTTTAAACGCCTCTACTCCATCAACAGAAATGCATCCACCTTCTTCTACTACTTTCTGACCTTCTGTACTCATAATGAAGTTCACAAAATCCTGAGCAACCTCATTATCAATTGTCTGTTTTGTTACAATGTTAAATGGACGTGATACTTTATAATCTCCGGATTTAACATTTTCTGCTGTTGCCTCTGCTCCATCGATTTTCAGTGCTTTCACGCTCTCATCTAAAGAACCAAGAGAAATATAACCAATTGCATATTCATTGCCTGCAACAGTAGTCATCATAACAGAAGTGCTGTTTGTAATCTGAGCTTCCTCAGTTGTCATATCTACTTTTTCGCCATCTACTTTTTCTTCTACACCAAACAGTTCTATAAATGCACCTCTTGTTCCAGATCCATCTTCGCGTGATACAATTGTAATCTCATTTGCAGCATCCCATTCTTCTGCGCCTGCTTCGCTTTGTGTCTCTGTTTTCTCCTCTGTTGCTTCTGTATTATTTCCACATCCTACAGCAACAGCTGCCATCATACCTACTACTGATACTAATGCAATAAACTTCTTCATTTTCATTTTGCAAATCTCCTTTGATTTGAATTTTTTGTTTTTGTTATGTAGTTGTTTTCTTCACAATGGCTATCTTAAAGGAGTAATGTAAAATTTAAAACGGAAGTTTTGTAAAATAAATGTTAAATAAAAAAGGAGGTGCCACTTTACAAAGCATCTCCTTTCAATATTTTCATTTTTATGCTGTTAAAACTTCTTCTGCAATATTGCGTGAATGATCCGAAATACGTTCCAACGCAACCAACGCATCCAAATACACAATTCCGGCATCTGTATTACACTGATTATTTGCAAGTCTCTGCATATGTCCGGTACGGAGCTTAATCTCCAGATCATCTGCCTGACTTTCTTTTTCAATTACCTTCATTGCCTTTTCTTTATCATTTTCCACAAAAGCTTCTAAAGCGTAACGGAAGCTCTCTGCACAGACTTCTGCCATTTCCCTTAACTCGGCTCGTCCTACATCTGTAAATACAGCCTTTCGTTCAGTCAATGTCTCGGCAAATTCAGAAATATTTTCACAATAATCACTAATTCTCTCAATATCCGACAACGTCTGCAGAATACTTGCTACTTCATGATGCTCCTTTTCATTCAAAGAAAGAGAACTTAACTTCACAACATAATTTGTAATGCCACTGCAAAGTCTATCTACTGTATCCTCTTCTTCTTTAATCTCTAATATCTTCTGATAATCCTTTGTAAAGATAACATCAATCGCCTTATCCACTGTTCGAAGTACGATACTTCCCATACGGCTGACTTCACTTAACGCTGACTGCAGTGCAATTCCTGGAGTCTCTAACATACGATCGTCCAACAGCACTCTGCTCTCGTCCTCTGTATTCTCGTCTTCCTTTTCCAGCTTTCTTGCCAGCTTGATGATCAGATCTGAGAATGGGAAGAGTAAAATGGTCGTTCCTACATTGAAAATCGTATGAACCGTACTGATCTGTGTCTGTGTAATGACACCATCTCCTGCTTCCACGAAAACCACTTTAAATAGAACAATTGCTAAAACACTAAAGATAATTGTTCCGATGATGTTAAATAACAAATGCATGATCGCCGCTGTTTTTGCGTTCTTTTTAGCACCAATACTGGACATAATCGCAGTTACGCAAGTACCGATATTCTGTCCCATGATAATGTACACTGCGGCATTAAATGGAACCAGTCCTGCTGCCGCCAGACTCTGTAAAATACCCACAGATGCTGATGAACTTTGAATAACGGCTGTTACCACTGCACCTGCTATAATTCCTAAAAACGGATTGTGACCAAGTGTTACAAACAGGCTACGGAACGCCTCTGATTCCTGCAGGGGCGATACAGCCGAAGACATCGTACTGATACCGACAAATAAAATACCAAATCCAATAATAATACTTGACAAATCCTTTGTAGAACGACGGCTTCCTGTCAGCATCACAATGACACCTGCCATTATCGCAAGCGGAGCTAAATTGGACGGACTTAAGAACTTCGCCCACTCCACACTGGAGACCAGCCAACCGGTTACTGTTGTACCAATATTTGCTCCCATGATCACGCCCATCGCCTGACTCAGATTCATGATTCCTGCATTTACAAAACCAACGACCATAACCGTTGTTGCAGATGAGCTCTGAATAACTGCCGTGATCAAAGCGCCCAGCATAACTCCCATCAGTTTATTTCTGGTCAGCGCCTCCAGCAAAGCTTTCATCTTACTTCCAGCTGCATTCTCCAAACCTTGAGCCATAATCTGCATACCATAGATAAACATTCCAAGTCCCCCGACAAAGGGGATAATGATTCCCGCGTAACTCATATGTTACCTCCCGTATTTTTCCTATCTTTAACGATACCATTATCCCTCGCAAAAAACAACAAGATTTTACATATATTTTACAAGCAGGACAGAATCTTTTTCATTTTTTCATTCTCGGTTCAAAAATGAAAGATGCCAGATAGCCAAAGACAAGAGCCGCCGAGATTCCAACTGCGCTTGCTTTAAATCCACCTTGGAAAATCCCAAGAAATCCACTTTTATCCACTGCCTCCTTCACTCCCTGCCAAAGTACATTTCCAAATCCCAATAGTGGAACGCTTGCCCCTGCCCCTGCAAATTCCTGAAAGGGCTTATAAATTCCGCAAAATCCCAAAACAGCGCCTGTACAGACAAGGAATACCATTACCCGACCGGGCATCAGTTTTGTTCGGTCTAGAAGAATCTGTACAAGAGCGCAGATGAGTCCTCCTATCCAAAATGCATTTACATAATCCATCTTCCTATCTCCTTCTCATAAAAATCATATCGGCTGTTTCTCTTCGTGCATCAACAATGCTCAATTACAATTCCATGCGCAATTCCCGGAACACTGGCTCCTTCATTAAAACTGACCGTTGACATCAGCGCTCCAGTCGGCACAAATAAAATTCGTTTCCACTCCCCCCTTTTTATTTTTGGAAGAATGTATGCAGCCAAAGTAACCGCAGCACAGCCACAGCCACTGCCTCCGGCATGGGTATCCTGTGTCTTTTGATCAAAGATAGTCATTCCACAATCCATGTGATTTTGCCGGATATCATACCCTGCCTCCCAGACCAGATCGAATAAAATATCCTGCCCCACATATCCCAAGTCTCCGGTGATAATCTGGTCATAATCCTCTGCCTTGCGGTTGAAATCTTTGAAATTCTGCACAATCGTATCACAGGCTGCCGGAGCCATACATGCTCCCATATTCTGAGAATCTTTTAATCCATAATCTACAATTTTCCCAACCGTTACTCCACTGATCCGGATATGACTTTTTTCTGTTCCAACCAGAAACGCTCCACTCCCAGTGACCGTCCAGTGCGCCGACAACGGCCTCTGATTGGCATACCCCAGAGGGAAACGAAATTCCTTTTCCGCACTTCCAAAATGACTGGAAGTCACTGCCAGCATCAACTCTCCATAGCCTGCCGCCACACTCATTGCCGAAAGTGCCAGCGCCTCTCCCGATGTAGAACACGCTCCATATAACCCAAACATGGGAATCTGAAGTGCCTCCACCCCCATAGAAGTTGCTATCCCCTGCCGAAGAAGATCTCCGCCAAATAAGAACCGAACGTCCTTTGCCTCCTTCTTCGCCTTTCCCAATGCCAGTACACACGCCTCCTTTTGCATGGTACTTTCTGCCTCCTCCCACGTGTTTGCACCAAATAGATCATCTTCGTTTGTCATATCAAACATCTTTCCAAGAGGGCCTTCTGATTCCTTACTTCCCACTACAGAACCCGCCCGTAAGATGTAGGGAGCCTTTGCAAATGCAATGCTCTGACTTCCCAATGCCCCGATTGGTTTTTCCATCTTTGTATCTGTTATTTTCTGTCCTTCCAAATCCAATCCCTCATTTCTAAATCAATTACTAAAGTATTTTCTAAAAAATATATACGATTCCTGCTACAGCCTAGTATCTCGGAATCTACTTTTTTTATACACATTTATACATATAGGAATATTTTTCTCGCATTCTATGCAGACTATTCCTTGTAATACGATTCCAATTATTTTTTTCAGAGGTGATACAATGGACAAAATCGAAAAACAAAAACAAGAACAACAATATGAATCTTATGTAAAACAAAAAACACCCAGACACAATGTCTGGGGAAATATGATAAAAGCGTTTCTTACCGGCGGAATCATCTGCGTCCTCGGTCAGGGAATCTTCAACTACTGTCAACTGCTTGGATTGTCCAAAGACAATTGCAGCAGCTGGACCTCTCTAATTCTCATTCTAATCAGTGTCATCCTAACCGGAATCGGTGTTTATCCGAAGGTTGCAAAATGGGGTGGTGCAGGAGCGCTGGTTCCAATCACCGGTTTCGCCAACTCTGTTGCAGCTCCGGCGATTGAATACAAAAAAGAAGGACAGGTATTCGGCATTGGATGTAAAATCTTCACGATTGCAGGACCGGTTATTCTATACGGCATCTTCACAAGCTGGGGGCTTGGATTCTTATATTGGCTGGGCAGCATTACAGGAGTCGCATAAGCGACTCCTCAGACTGTAGACAAAGTCCCGAGCATTATGCTCGGGCTTTTCTTCTATCTAAA